>Ga0326597_10005147_pt1 | contig 18227 bp, 14 predicted proteins | sample RVTome_12_FD_203789 | JGI IMG/M metagenome (GOLD analysis project Ga0326597, IMG submission 203789) | Soil microbial communities from uranium-contaminated site in the Upper Colorado River Basin, Wyoming, United States - RVT100D185 | ecosystem: Environmental > Terrestrial > Soil > Contaminated >... | reverse complement strand
GGCTGAAGCCGCGGATCGCCACGGCGTTCACCTTGATCGGCCGCAGCTCGGGGTAGCGCTCGCACTCCTCCAGCCCTTCGAGGACCTTTGGCAGCGCGTCGCGGCGCGTGATGTGCGCGAACTTCTCGCGCACCGGCGTGTCCAGGCTGACGTTGATCCGCTGCAGCCCGGCCTCGACCAGCTCGCGCGCCATCTCCTTGAGCGCGAAGCCGTTCGTCGTCAGCGAGAGGCTCTTCAGCCCCAGCTGCGAGAGCTTCTCGACCAGCACGGGCAGGTCGCGCCGCACGAGCGGCTCGCCGCCGGTGAGCCGCACCTCCTCGAGCCCGAGGCGCACGAACACGCGCAGGAGCCGTTCGATCTCCTCGTACGAGAGGATCTCCTCGCGGCCGAGCCACTGGAGCCCCTCCTCCGGCATGCAGTACGTGCAGCGGAAGTTGCAGCGGTCGGTCACCGAGACGCGCAGGTTCTTGATCGCGCGCCCGAAGCCGTCGCGCAGCGGCCCGTCGTCCCACGTTTCGGGTAGCCCCGCCATGTCGTGCTCGACCTGCGACGCGCCGGCCGGCTCCTTCGGCCGCAGCGGGATCAGGTGGTCGCCCGCAAGATACGTGTCACGCTTGCTCACGAAGCCATCGCTCCAGTACCGCTCTCGCCTTGCGCGCCGCCACGCCCCGATGGCTGATCGCGTGCTTCTCGTCCGAGGGCAGCTCGGCCGTCGTCAGGCCGCGGTCGGGCAGCAGGAAGACCGGGTCGTAGCCGAAGCCGTGCGCCCCCCGCGGCGCGCGCGCGATGCGTCCCTCCACCGTGCCCTCGACCGTCTCCACGCGTCCGTCCGCCGCCGCGATTGCGATGGCGGCGCGAAAGCGCGCGCCTCGTCGCTCGTCCGGCACGTCGCGCAGCTCCGCCAGCAGCGCCTCCACGCGCTCCTCATCCGTTCGGTCTGGCCCGGCATATCGGGCGGACATGATTCCTGGGCGTCCGTTCAGTGCATCGACCTCCAGACCGGAATCGTCGGCCAGCGTGATGAGCCCGCTGGCCCTGGCGAAGCTGAGCGCCTTCATTGTCGCATTCTCCGCGTAGCTCTGTCCACTCTCCTCGACCTGTAGCTTCAGCCCAAGCTCCGTCGGCGTCACCAGCTCCCACCCGCAGCCCGCCAGGAGGTGGCGGAACTCGGCGATCTTGCCGGCGTTGTTGGTGGCGAGGAGGAGGCGCTGCATCGGAGACAGGATACTCTAGCAGCCACCCGTAGGGGCGACCTTCAGGTCGCCACGTCCTCCGCGCATGGCCAACAGCCGCGCCTTTTGGCCGTAGCGGCGACCTTCAGGTCGCCACCTTGTCTGTGGTTAGCGGACGCCGCGCCCTTTTGGCCGCATGCCTGCCCGCCTCCGGCGGGGCCGTGCGCCCCGCTACGCTCAGAACTCGTCCCAAGCGTACTGATCGTAGAAGTAGGGGAGCAGCAGTGTGACCTGTTCGTCCTCCGTGACCACGATGAAGGCGACGTGTGTGTCGAGCTGCAGGCCCTCTCGCTCAGCCAGGAACCGGTCGCTGAGCATGGCATGGTGTCGGCTGACCATGACGTCGTGCGAGTCGTCGCGCAACGGCCGGAACGTGCCGCCGCCCAGCTCGTGGAGTCGGCTCACGAACGAGACGACGGCGTCGCGGCCCTTGTGGCTGCCCGCGAACCGGCTGCGCCCCGTCATGTGCAGCTCCACGCCGTCCGCGAGGAGTTGGCTTAGCGCCGCGGCGTCGTTCCTGGTGAACGCCGCGTGGAAGCGTTCGACGATGTCGGCGTCTATCTTGCGTACCATCTGCTGCTGCCTACACCTTCCTCATCCCCAGCACTATCTCGTGCTCATCCCGGTCCTCCCTCACCCCGACCTGCCGGTCACCCCTCTCCCGCGCGCGGGAGAGGGGCCGGGGGTGAGGGAGTCGTAGCCTTCCTCACCCCCCACGTCACCTTGTGCCCATCCACGTCCTGCTCCGATCGATGCGCATCCGCCGGTGCTTCGCCTTCGCTCAGCTCCAGCGACAGCGTCTCGCCCCGCACGTACTCTGCGAACGTGTCGAGCACCCGGCGCATATCCTCGTCCGACTGCCAGTACGTCGTGATCCGGTCCGACACGTCGAACCCCGCCTCGCGCCGCAGGTTCTGGATGCGGTGCACGATCTCGCGCGCCAGGCCCTCGTCGCGCAGCTCCGCCGGCACCTCCGTGTCGACCACGACGATGTAGCCCGCCTCCTGCGCCGACGCGTACCCCTCCTGCTCGACCGTTGTCACCAGCACCTCCGATGGCTCGAGCTGGTAGCCGCCGGCCTCGATCTGCCTGCCCTCCGCAACGAGCGCCGCCACCGCCGCCGGGTCCTGCTCCGCGAGCGCCTTGCGGATCTCCGCCGCCGCCGCGCCGTACTTCGGCCCGAGCGCGGGCAGGTTCGGCCGTACCTCGTAGCGCAGGAAATCCGACTCGTCGTGGATCGGCACGACTTCCCGCACGTTCAGCTCATCGAGCAGTTGCGCGCGCATGCGCCGTAGCGCGTCTTCCTCGATCGCCGCGCGCGCCTTGACGAAAACGCGCGGCAGCGGCTGCCGCACCTTGATTCCCGCCTTGCTCCGCGCCGAACGCCCCAGCGACGCCAGCCGCACCACGACGCGCACTTCGTCGTTTAGGACCGGGTCGATCAGCGACGAGTCCACGACCGGCCAGTCGCACAGATGCACCGATGGTGGCGCGCTCGCGTCGCTGGATCGCACCAGGTTCTCGTACAGCTCGTCGGCTAGGAAGGGCATGAACGGTGAGAGCAGCTTCGAGAGCGTCGTCAGGCACTCGTACAGCGTCTCGTACGCCGACTGCTTGTCGGCGTCGTCCTCCGACTTCCAGAAGCGCCGCCGGCTCCGCCGCACGTACCAGTTCGACAGCTCTTCCACGAACGACTCGACGCGCCGCGTCGGCGCCATCGTGTCGTAGTCTTCCAGCCCCGCCGTCACGTCCGCGATGAGCTGGTGCAGCTCCGATGTGATCCAGCGGTCGAGCTCGTTCGCCTTCGCCGCGACCCCCGACCCCCGAACCCCGACCCGCGCGGGCGTCCAGCCATCGATGTTCGCGTACGTCACGAAGAACGCGTACGTGTTCCACAGCGTGAGGATGAACGAGCGGCGGATCTCGTCGCACCTCCTCCAGCCGAAGTTGAGGCTGTTTGCCGGGTCGCGGCGCATGAACAACCAGCGCATCGTGTCGACGCCCGCCCGCTCCGCCGCGTCGTCGAACCAGATCGCGTTGCCCTTGCTCTTGTGCATCTCCTCGCCCTGCTCGTCGCGCACCTGCCCGTGGCCGAAGATGACGCGGGACGGCTCGCGGTGTTCCAGCGCGGTGCTCATCGCCAGCAGCGCGTAGAACCAGTTGCGGAACTGGCCCGGAAAGCTCTCGACGATGAAGTCCGCCGGAAACCATTCCTGCCAGTACGCTCGGTCGCTGTCGTACTTCATCGTCGAAAACGGCACGATGCCGGCGTCCAGCCACGGGTTGCCCACGTCCGCGATGCGCGACACCGCCTCGCCGCACGCCGGGCAGCGCACCTGCACCTCGTCCACCCATGGCCGGTGCGGCGAGTGGCCCTCGAACCGCTCCCAGCCCGCGACCGCCTTCTCGCGCAGCTCCTCGCGGCTGCCGATCACCTCGACGTGCCCGCACGCGCACGGGTAGATCGGCAGCGCCAGACCGTAGTACCGCTTCTTCGAGATCATCCAGTCCGACATGTTGCGCAGCCAGTCCAGCTCGCGCTCCAGCCCGAAGTCGGGGATCCAGCGGATCGTGTGCGTCACGCCCTGCATCTGTTCGCGCAGCCGCTTGCCGCTCTCCCGATCGACGCTGTCCATGTTGATGAACCACTCGTCCACCAGCCGGAACACCAGCTCGCTGTTGCAGCGCCAGCACACCGGGTAGCGGTGCGCGTAGTCCTCGACGCGGTAGAGCAGCCTCTTGTCCCGCAACGAGCCGAAGATCGCCTCCGGCACGTCGCCCGCGAAGCGTCCCGACAGGAAGTCGAAGCCGTCGATGTATGCGCCCGTCTCGTCGATCGGCGCGATTACCGCCAGACCGAGCTGCTTGCTCAGCGCGAAGTCCTCCTGGCCGCAGCCCGGCGCGATGTGCACGATGCCCGTGCCTTCCTCCTCGCTCACCTCCTCCCACTCGATGACGCGGTGGACGACGCCCTGCTGCGCCGGCAGCTCATCGAACGGGCCGCGATACGTCAGCCCGGCCAGCTCCCGGCCCGGCAGCTCCGCCTCAACCGTGTGCTCGCCGCGCAGCACCTTCAGCGCTGCCTTCGCCAGGTAGAGCACGTCGTCGCCCTGGCGGACGCGCACGTAGGGCCGGTCCGCATGCACCGCCGCCGCGACGTTCGCCGCCAGCGTCCACGGCGTCGTCGTCCAGACCAGCAGCGAGCCCTCGCGTTCGTTGAGCGGGAACTTCAGGTACACGCTGGCGTGCGTCAGATCCTTGTAGCCCTCCGTGACGATCTCCATGTTCGAGAGGCCCGTCGCGCAGCGCGGGCACCACGGCATCACGTCGAAGCCTTTGTACAGCCACCCGCGTTCGTGGCAGGTCTTCAGGAAGTGCCAGATCGCGTAGTTGTTCTCGTCCGAGTTCGTGTAGTACGAGTTCGGCCAGTCCATCCACATGCCCAGGCGGACCGACTCCTCGGTGATCCGCTCGGCGAAGCGCTGCACGCGCTCCTTGCACGCCTCCACGAAGCGGCCGACGCCGTAGTCCTCGATGTCGTGCTTCGAGGTGAAGCCCAGCTCGCGCTCCACCTCCACCTCAATCCACAGCCCCTGGCAGTCGAAGCCGTTCTGGTAGCGCTGGCGATAGCCTTGCATCGTCTTGAAGCGCTGGAAGACGTCCTTGTACGTGCGTCCCCACGCATGGTGCACCCCCATCGGGTTGTTCGCCGTGATCGGCCCGTCGAGGAACGACCAGCGCTCCGCCGACCCCTCGTTGCGCCGCAGATACCGCCCGACGATGCCGTCGGCATCCCACGACGCGAGCCGCGCGCGCTCCAACGCCGGAAAGTCGGGCTTGGGATCGACGGGCCTAAACACGTTTCCCACTCCTCCTGTTACTGTTCGAAGACGCTTGGGTGCTCAACATGCATCGAGATAATTGACAGACATGGCTCGCCCTAGCTCCCCTCTCCCGCGCGCGGGAGAGGGGCTGGGGGTGAGGGCGCCCCGGAAAGTCGGGCTTGGGATCAACCGCGCGGAAGGTCATCGTGACTCCATGTACGCAGAGGTCAGCATGGTCGCGTGCCGTTCAGCACCCTGCTAGCGTTCAGCAGATCATCCCTCCAAACAAAATACCCGTCCCTCGAAAGGGACGGGCTCTCAACCCGCGGTACCACCCTTGTTCCCCGATACATCGGGGCCGCTCATCGTCGCGCCATCACGCGACTGCCCTCGCTAACGGTGGGCGTCCGGCCGAGCCTACTAGCGTGGAACCCTCGAACCTCCGAACCATGGAACCAGCCCTTCACGAGCCGGTTCTAGGTTCTGGGTTCTCGGTTCTGCCGCGCAACGCGCGGCCCGTTCGGTCGGCGGCTCGGGAGGGATCTTCCGCCGCTCGCGTCGCGCCCGCTCGCACCGTCCTCGGGCTCGCTGTCCGACCTGCCCGCCGTAGGCGGGCGCGCGGCGTACTCGTCTCCGTCGCAGCCTGTACGCATTGATTGTAGGTGCGCGACCTGCGCGCGGTCAAGGCGACGTTGCCGTAGGGGAGCCCTTCAGGGCTCCCGCGACATGCCGATCTCTCATCCTCCGCTCGCGTCGCTTGGCGAGCTGTCGGTAAACGCGCGATCGAGTACGGGCGTACGCCTGCCCGCCCAGGGAGGGACCTCTGGCCATACCGAACCCATCCGCGTCGAGTAGGGGCGCACACACAGGTGCGACCCTACCCTTTTGCCCGCCCGGTGCCATCTCCCCCTTCGAGCTATCCCGCCCCCCGTGTACCCTCCCGACAAGTCCTTCCCCGGAAAGGCCTCGCACCTTACCAGCGCATCGCTCAGCCGGCGGCCCCGAAGACGTCTGGATGCGGCCGCGGCCGTAGGGGCGCACGGCTGTGCGCCCGATCTCTCGCCGCGGACGCGTTCCCGCCTCGTCCCGTCCCGCCTCTGCTCCGATCGGGCCGCGCAGGAGACCGCCGAGGGTCAAGCAACATCCCCCGCGAGTTCTGCGCCATATCGACGGCAGCCGGAATCCCGCCGGTCTGTAGGGGCGGCTCGCGAGCCGCCCCTACAGATCTCGCTGGCCCAGCCTCCTTCAGCAAACAAACAAGAAAACTCCTCGCGCCCGGATTCAGAAAACGCGACTTATTTTTCTCTTCTCGCGAACAAATCAAGATCACCGCCAGCACCCCTCACGTTGCCCGCCGATCCGCACCGTTGGTATACTGCCCAGAGCCCGTGGCAGCGTAGCTCAGTGGCAGAGCAGTCGGCTCATAATCGACGGGTCCCAGGTTCGAATCCTGGCGCTGCTACCAAGCCCCAACGGCAGCGAAGCCCCGCTCGCGAGCGGGGTTTCCGTTCACCCGAAACTTCACACGGGCGTAACCTGTCGGCGCCACGCAGCGGCTATCCTAAAGCCGCCATGTCCGCGATCGACAGCTATTTCGACGCTACCGCTCCCGAGTACGACGGCCGCATCCTGCGCTCCCACCCGTGCTACCAGGAGATGCTGCGCCGCGTCGTGGAGTATCTGCCGCCGGAGGCGCAGAACATCTTGGAGCTTGGTTGCGGCACGGGAGCGCTCACCGGCATGCTCGCCGCGCGCTACCCCAACGCTCATATCCGCGCGGTCGACGCCTCGCCGCAGATGATCGAAGTGGCGCAGGAACGTTTGGGGCGCCTGGGGCTGCCGGCCACCAGCATCGAGTTTGAGGTGTCGCTGTTCGAAAAGCTATCGCTTCCTAGCGAGGCATTAGACTTGGTCACCTCGAACATGAGCCTGCACCACGTCGTCGAGAAGCTGCCTGTTTACGTCCGGGTCCGTGAGGCGCTCCGTCCTAGCGGCGCCCTCATCTTCGGCGACGAGCTGGTGGGCGCGACTGCGGAGGTCGAGCGTCGCCACTACGACACTTGGGTCGCCTTCGCCAGCCAGCCGGGGCACCTGACCAGGGACGAATTCGATGGCATCTTCCAGCACATCGAGCATTTCGACCACTACGAAACGCTGCCGAGGCAGCTCGAGATGCTTCATGGGGCCGGCTTTGGCCCGGTCGATTGCGTCTGGCGCTACCTGAACTACGCAGTGTTCGTCGCCCAGACATAGCTCGCCCCCGCCTTGCCCTGCGGACGCCTGTTCGCCTATACTAAGAGTGACCCCGCTCGGGACCGGCGAGAACGGCCTGGCGCAGGCCGTTCGTCCTATATGCGGGAAGAAAGGAACCATCGTGAGCTTCGTCGATAAGCAACTGGTCTGTCGGGACTGCGGAAAGAGCTTCCTCTTCACGTCCGGCGAGCAGGAGTTCTATGCCAGCAAGGGCCTCCAGAACGAGCCCGTGCGCTGCCCCTCCTGCCGCTCGGCGCGCAAGTCGACGCGGCTGAACGAGCCCGAAGAGGGCTACGTGCGCTATGGGGTGTTCGCCAGCTTCGGCGGGCGGACGCCGCGCCAGATGCACCCGGCCACCTGCGCCGAGTGCGGCATGATGACCGAGGTGCCCTTCCAGCCGCGCGGCGACAGGCCGGTCTACTGCAGCTCCTGCTACAGCAAGATCAAGGGCACCGCGACGCCGGCGGCCGAAGCCCAGAGCTAGCCCGGTACCAGGACATTCGAGGCCGTTCCTCTCAGGAAGGGCGGCCTCGTCGCGTTCGCGGGCCGTCCTCGGGTATCATCGCCACGTGATCCCGCAACGGGAACTTCTCCTCCAGCTCGCCCGCCTCGCCGGCCTCAAGGCGTTCAGCGAGCGCTTCGGGCCGCCGCAAACGGCCGGCCCGCCCCTCGATGCGCTGCGCAAGCTGATCGACGAGCGCCTCGATGCCATCGCTCGCGCCCTGGTCGCGGAGGCCGCGGCGAGCGACGACGTGATCGATGTGGCGAGCGCGCAATCGTACATCGAGGACCGCCTCGCCACCCTTGCCGGCCTGCTTTCATCGGAGCAGGCGGATCGACTGCGCGAGGCGTTCCAAGAGGGGACGAAGGAGTGGTGACGGCGCGTTTGACACCTTCGTGGCGCGCCCGTAGCATCGAAGCGCCATGAACGTCCATCTCGCTTACGGTGAGCCCGGCCTCGATGTCGAGCTGCCGGACAGCGCGGTCGTGCTGCAGCCGGAGCGCCTCGCCGGCCTGCCGGACCCCAAGCGCGCCGTCGCAGACGCGATCGAGCGGCCGCTGGCGTCGCCGCCCCTGCGCGACCTCGTGCGCGCCGGCGATCGCGCCGCCATCGTCGTCAGCGACATCACGCGGCCCGTCCCGAACCGGCTGCTCCTGCCGCCGCTGCTCGATGTCGTTCACGCCGCCGGCGTCCCGCGCGAACAGGTCGTCATCGTCATCGGCACCGGCATGCACCGCGCCAGCACGCCCGACGAAGTCGAGCGCATCCTCGGGCCGGAGATCGCGGGCTCGTATGAGGTGGTGAACCACGACGCGCGCGATGAGAGCACCCTCTCATACGTGGCGACGACCGCGCGGGGCGTCGAGGTGTGGATGAACGGGCACTACCTCGAAGCCGAGGTGCGTATCGTCACCGGCTTCGTCGAGCCGCACCTCTTTGCCGGTTACTCGGGCGGCGGCAAGGGCATCCTGCCGGGCGTCGCCGGCGCCGGCATCGTCATGAGCAACCACGGCGCCGACATGATCGGCCACCCGAAGGCGACCTGGTGCGTCAGCGAAGGCAACCCCATCTTCGAGGAGCAGCGCGACATCGCGCTGCTCACGCGGCCGACGTTCTGCCTGAACGTCACGCTGAACGAGCGGCGCGAGGTCACCGGCGTCTTCGCCGGCGAGCTCGTCGCCGCGCACGACGCCGGCATCGCCCAGGCGGAGCGGCAGTACGTGAAGCCGATCGACGAGCCGTTCGACATCGTCGTCAGCACGAACATGGGCTACCCGGCCGACCTCAACCTCTACCAGTCCGTGAAGGGCCTCTCGGTTGCCGCACAGGGCGTCCGCGAGGGCGGCACAGTGATCCTCGTCGCGGAGTGCCGCGACGGGCTCGGCCTGGCCGAGTACACCGAGCTGATCACCAGCGAGGGGTCGCCCAGGGCCCTGCTCGAGCGGATCAGCTCGCCGGGCTTCGCCCGCTACGACCAGTGGGGTGTGCAGTGCCAGGCGATCGTGCAGGCGAAGGCCGGCTGCTGGCTCCACTCCAGCATGTCGCGCGAGACGACCGAAGCGGCGCACCTGCGCTACTGCGAGGACGTCTCGGCGACGGTCGAGGCGCTCCGCGCGCAGCACGTCGCCGAGCACGGTCGAGACCCGTCGATCGGCGTGCTGCCGCACGGGCAGCTCACCGTGCCCCGGGTGGCCGCCGCTCAGCGATAGGCGTAGACTTCCACGCTGCGTTCGCCGGCCACAAGCAGCACGCGCCGCCCCGGCGCCTCCTCGATGCGCCGGCGCAGCGCCTCGATGTCCTCGCCGGACAGCTCCGGCGGCTTCAGGCCCGGCTCGGCGCGCTCGAGCACGCGCACCTTCGCTCCCAGCGCCTCCTCGATCCGGCCGGCGACGCTCGCGCCGTCTCCGGCGATGAGCAGCGTCACAACCTTACCGGCCTCGGCTTGGGCCGGGACGGGCGCGGCGTGCTGCCAGTCCTCCTGCAGCACGAACCAGTGGTACGGCGTCAACAGCACCGCCGCCGAGAGCACGCCCATGCTCCACTTCGCGTCCCGCAGGAGCGTGAGCGAGAGCTGGTCCTCTAGCGTGGCGTTGACGAAGATGAACAGCAGGTGGCTGGCGCTGCCCAGGAATGCGAGCACGCCGAGGCCGGCGGCACCGAACAGGAAGACGCGTCTCGGCAAGCTGTAACGCTCGTCGGCGCCACGCTGCGCAGCGTTGCGCTGCAGGACGTACCAGTGGTAGCCCCACACCGGCGCCCCGACGGTCGCCAGCGTCAGCACCAGCACGATGCGGTCGCGCCACCAGTCGTCGCCGGCGAGCACGTCCTGCGCGCTCGTGACGCCGATGGCAATCACCGTCGGTACCAGCGTGATGATCAACGCCGCCAGCGCGCCGAGGCCAAGCGCCGCAAGGATGTAGCCGTAGAGCCGTCGCGCGACGATGAGCTGCCCCATTGCGGCGCGCTCGTGCTGGATGACGGCCCAGTGGTAAGCCCAGAGGCAGACGCCGGCCAGCAGCGGCGCCAGCGCCCCGGGGATGAAGCGGAAGTGCGCGCCTGCTGCTTCCTCCACCGGCGTGCCGATGCCCCACTCCAGCGTCCCGAACACGATCACGCCCGTCGCGCTGAGCGTCGTGACGACGCCGCCCAGGACGGCGAGGACGTAGAGGTAGAACTGGCGCAAGTCGGACGACGTGTCGCCGCGGGCGAAGCGCAGCCAGTGGAGCGCCCACACCGCGCCGCCCGTAATGGCGAGGGCGAGGCCGGCCTTCATCGTGTCGCCCCGGAGCGTCTCCTCGCCCCGGAGCAGCACCGGCACGCTGACGATGCCTTCGTATGCCTCGCGGAAGACGATGTACATCGCCATGGCCGCGCCGGTGGCGAGCATCACCAGGCTGTACGTCGATGTGCCGTAAAGGTAGAGGCGGCGCACCGTCCTCGTGTCCTCGGTGGGCTCGCCTTCCGCGCGTTCGGTCGTCCACGTCAGCAGCCAGAGGCCGCTCCAGACAACGAGCGCCGCGATCGGATAGCCGCCGAACGACCGGGCGCCGAGGATCCAGCGTAGCGTTTCCACCGTCGCCTGCACGACGAGCGCGGCCGTGACCGCCAGCGTCAGGTAAACGGCCACCTTGCGCACCAGCGATCGCGCCTCCGCCGGTTCCTGCTGCCAGAGGCGGAGGACGCGCAGACGGTGCCATGCCCAGACGGGGGTCCAGATCACGGCCAGGACGAGGCCGAGCGCGAGCTGCGTGACGTCGCGATCGAGCACGGTCGGCCCGAAGAGCTCGTCGAGCACGTAGCGCGCCACGAGCACCACGCCCACGCTGGCCACCATCATGTAGACGAAGGTGCCGAAGTAGAAGTACAGCCGGCGCAGGGTGCCGATGCCTTCCTCAGCCTCGATCTTGGGTTCTAGCCTCTCGCGGCGGCGCCAGGCGACGATGGCGGCGACGATCGCGGCGAGCACGAGCAGGGGGACCAGGCCTTGGACCAGCCCGCCGAAGAACTCCGTGTCGAAGAACTCCATGTCAGTGCCCTCGCATCGTCCGGCCTAGTAGAGCGGCGGGCACCGGAAGTCGGGCCAGTCGAGCTGCCATTGGCCCTGTTCCAGGCGCGCGTCGAACGTCCGCTCGTACGAGTACTCGGACGGCCCGAAGATGTCGGGCGCGAAAACGGTCACCCTCGCCGTCACGATCGCGCTGTCGCCGAATACCTGCGTGTCTTCCAGCGTCATGCGGGCATCGCGCAGCTCGCCGTCCGAGGCGAAGCGCACATAGTCCTGGAGTTCGCAGGACCGCTTCGTGTCGCGGCTGAGGTAGCCATAGGCCAGCGGGTAGTCGTGGTCCTGCAACGCGATCAGATAGCGCTGGACCGTGCCCTCCGGCGAATCGGCCGGCAGCAGGTCCTCGCCCGTCGTAACGAGCGCGACGACCACGCCCGCCACCACGAGCGCCGCCACGAACGTCGCCACGCCGATGAGCCAGGCCCTGGCCATGCGGCCTCCCTCCGTGCAGACAGCCTACAACGTCCAGGAAGATCTAGGGATGGGCCGGAAGGCCTGTCTGATGGGAGCAGAGCGCCCGAACTCGCTTCGAGGCCAGTGCTAGCCGCCTGTATAGACGATGCGGTAGAGCGCCCCGCCGCCGCTGCTCTCGGAGCCATAGTCGAGCACCAGCAGCGTCCCGTCGCGGTCGACGGCGACGTCGATCGGATGCTGGAAGCCGCGGGCGAACACCTCCGTGGTGGCCGACGGCCCATCCCCGATCACCGCGCGCATGAGCACCTGCGCGACCGGGTCGGGCGGGTTGACGATGCTGCCCCAGAGCGTCAGGAAGAGGTCGCCGCGATACTCCGGCGGGAACTGCGCTCCATCGTAGAAGTCGATGCCGGTCGAGGCCGTGTGCAGGCCAAGATCGGCCAGGGGAGGCGTGCCGTCGGTCAGTGGGTCGCAACCGTCGATGCCATACGGCCAGCCGTAGTCGCCCCCGTCGACGATCAGGTTCAGCTCATCGACCGTCGCGCAGGGCGTGTCGGAGCCGTTGTCGGTCGCCCAGAGGCGCCCCTGGTCATCGAACACCAGGTCGTAGGGATTGCGCAGGCCGGATGCGTAGACGCGCAGCGCGCTGCCGTCGGTGTTCGCCTGGAGGATCGTCGCCGAGCGCGCGTCGGCCTCATCGCACTCGTCGCAGGTGGAGCCGAGCGTAATATAGAGCTTGCCGTCCGGCCCGAAGGCGAGGCCGTCGTTCTGGTGGCGGCCGTTCGGTAGCTCCGTGATGATGTCCTGCGTTTCGTCGGCGCTGCCATCGCCGTCGGTGTCGCGCCCGGTGGTCACCTTGCCGCGGCTGGACACGTACAGCGTGCCGTTGTTGGCGAAGACGAGCCCTGTCACCTCGTTGTACCCTTCGTCGAACAGTTCGCGCCCCTCGAACACGCCGTCACCGTCCGCGTCGACCACACGGTAGATGTTGCCGTGGCGCTCCGAGACGAAGACCGTGCCGTCGGGCGCGAGCGCGACGGTCGTGGCGCGGAAGAAGTCCTCGGCCAGGCGGTAGGCGGTGAAGCCGGGCGGCACGGTGATGTCGACCGCCGGCGGCGCGTCGGGGATCGCGACGGGCGGCGGCGTGGCCGTCGGCGCGATCGTGGGCGTTGCCGTAGCTTGTGGCGTAGGCGTCGCGTCGGGCGCGCCACTTCCGCCCCCGCACGCGGCGAGCGCGAGGGCGAGGGCGAGCATTGCGACGAGTGGCGCGCGCACGTTACGAGGCTCCTTTCCGCCGCCATCTTAACACCGGCTTGCGAGCCGCCGTCGCCTCATCGAGGCGGCGGACGGGCGTGCCGTGCGGGGCCTCGCGCGCAAGGTCCGGCGACTCGTCCGCCTCCTTCGCGATGGCGAGCATCGCGTCGCAGAAGGCGTCGAGCGTTTCTTTGCTCTCCGACTCCGTCGGCTCGATCATCAGCGCCTCGTCCACGATCAGGGGGAAATAGATCGTCGGCGGGTGGAAGCCGTAGTCGATCAGCCGCTTGGCGATGTCGAGCGTGCGCACGCCCTTCGCCTTCTGGCGAGAGCCGGAGAAGACGCACTCGTGCATGCAGGAGCGGTCGTAGGGCAGGCGGTATGCGCCGCGCAGCCGCGTCTGGACGTAGTTCGCGTTGAGGACGGCCGCCTCGCTCATCGCGCGCAGGCCGTCGCCGCCGAGGCTGCGGATGTAGGCGTACGCCCGCACCAGCACGCCGGCGTTGCCGTGGAAGAGGCCGAGCCGTCCGATGCTGTGCTCCGGTGTCGCGAACACGTAGCGGCCGTTCCCTTCGTCCCGGCGCACGTGGGGCGTCGGCAGGTACGGAACGAGGTGCTCCTTCACCGCGATCGGTCCCGAGCCCGGCCCGCCGCCGCCGTGCGGCGTGCTGAACGTCTTGTGCAGGTTGAGGTGGAAGACGTCGAAGCCGAGGTCACCCGGCTTGACGCGGCCGAGCATCGCGTTCATGTTTGCCCCGTCGCCGTAGAGCAGCGCGCCGTGCCCGTGCACCAGCTCCGCGATGCGTGCGATGCGTGGCTCGAATAGCCCCAGCGTGCTCGGGAGCGTCAGCATCAGCGCCGCGACGCCGTCGCCATTCTCATCCAGCGCGCGCTCCAGCGCCGCCAGGTCGAGGTTGCCGTCCGCGTCCGAGGGGGCGCTGACCACCTCGAAGCCCGCCATCGCCGCGGTCGCCGGGTTGGTGCCGTGCGCGGAGTCGGGCACGAGCACGCGCTTGCGGTGCGCGCTGCCGTTCACGTGGTGGTACGCGCGCGCGATGAGGATGCCGGCCAGCTCGCCGTGCGCGCCCGCCGCCGGCGTCAGCGAGACATCGTCCATGCCCGTGATCTCGGCGAGCAGGCGCTGGAGATCGAAGAGCAGCGCGAGCATGCCCTGCACGGTCTCGGGCGGCTGGAGCGGGTGGAGCTGTGCGAGGCCGGGCAGGCGCGCCGCGTCCTCGTTGATCTTCGGGTTGTACTTCATCGAGCAGCTCCCGAGCGGGTAGAAGCCGGTGTCGATGCTGTAGTTACGCTGCGAGAGGCGGGTGAAGTACCGGACGACGTCGAGCTGAGAGAGCTCCGGGAGCCGCAGACCATCGCGCAACAGCTCGGCAGGCGGCAGCGCGGCCTCCGGCACCTCGAGCGGCGGCAGCGTGCAGCCGACACGCCCCGGGCGGCTCAGGTCGAACGAAAGCGTCGCGCCGAAGTCGCCGGTCATGCGATGGTCCCCATCTCATCCACCAGCGCATCGATCTCCGCCCGCGTGTGCAGCTCCGAGAAGCAGAGCAGCAGCCCGCGTTCGATGCGGTCTGACACGTCGTAGCCGCCGATGATGCCGCGTTCGAGCAGATGGCGGTTCACCTCCGCGGGTGCTACCGGACAGCGCACGACGAACTCCTGGAAGAAGACGCCGTCGAGCGGCAGATCGTAGCCTGGCAGCGCGGCGATGCGCTCAGCCGCGTAGTGCGCGTTGTGATAGCACAGCTCTGCCATCCGGCGCAGGCCCTGCTTGCCCAGCGTGCAGAGCGCGACGGTGAAGGCCAGGCCGACGAGCTGCGTGCTCGTGCAGATGTTGGACGTCGCGCGCTCGCGGCGGATGTGCTGCTCGCGCGTCTGGAGCGTGAGCACGTAGCCGGTGCGCCCGTCGATGTCGTGCGTGCGGCCGACGATGCGCCCCGGCATGTGCCGTACGAAGCGCTCCCGGCAGGCGAAGAGGCCCACGTACGGGCCGCCGAAGCTGAGCGGCACGCCGATTGGTTGTCCGTCGCCGACGGCGATATCGGCGCCGAAGTCGGCCGGTGGCCGGAACATGCCGAGACTCACCGGGTCGACGGAGACAACGAAGAGCGCGTCGGCGTCGTGCGCGGTGGCACCTAGCCGCGAGAGGTCCTCTAGATAGCCGAAGAAGTTTGGTTGCTGCACCGCCAGGCAGGCGTCGGCGGGCGTTAACGCGGCGACCTGGTCGGACGGCATCACAAGCACCTCGTGGTCGCGGCCCGCGGCGTAGGTGCGCACGACATCCTGCGTGTGCGGGTGCACGCTATCGAGCAAAACGATGCGGTCGCGCCCCGTGACCGAGCACGCCATCAGACAGGCCTCGGCTAGCGCGCTCGCGCCGTCGTACATGCCCGCGTTCGCCACGTCCATGCCGGTCAGCTCGCACACGAGCGACTGGAACTCGAACGCGGTCTGGAGCGTGCCCTGACTGATCTCCGGCTGGTAGGGCGTGTACGCCGTCAGGAACTCGCCGCGACGGATGATGTGATCGACGACAGCGGGGATGAAGTGCTGGTAGGCGCCTGCGCCGAGGAAGCTCGGCAGCGCTCCCGCTGGCCGGTTGCGCGCCGAAAGCTCTCGCAACTCGCGCATGACTTCGACCTCCGAGAGGGCGGGCGGCAGGTCGAGCGGCGGGTCGCGGTGCTCGGCGGGGATCTCCGCGAAGAGCGCATCGGTGGAAAGCGCGCCGATCGTGGCGAGCATCGTGCGCCGGTCGTCGTCGGTCAGAGGGATGTAGGGGTGGGGCATTACTCGATGTTCGAGGCTCGCAGCTCGATGCTCGAAGTCGGTCGCGCGGCGTACGCGCGACGTCAATCCGTGTTCTCCTCCATCTCCTTCGTGATCAGCTCGTCGTATGCCTCGGCGGAGAGGAGCTTGTCCAGCTCCGCTGGGTCGCTTAGGCGCACCTTGATCAGCCAGCCGCGGCCGTAGGCGTCGCTGTTTACCAGCTCCGGCGACTCGACCACTTCCTGGTTCGCCTCGACCGCCTCGCCGCCGATGGGGGAGTAGAGGTCCGACACCGCCTTCACCGACTCGATCTCGCCCATTTTGCCGAACTGCGTCAACGTCGTGCCCGGGGCCGGCAGATCGAGGTAGACGATGTCGCCGAGCTGGTCCTGCGCGTAGTCGGTGACGCCGATCGTGCCGACGTCACCCTCGACGCGCACCCATTCGTGCTCAGAGGAGTAGCGCAGATCGGGGCGGATGATCATGGCAAGAAGACCTGGGACCTACGGTGCGTCACTTCGGGCGCCGGTAGAAGGGCCGCGGCACGACGACGACGGCCAGCGGCTTGCCGCGCACGTCGACCTCAAGCTCGATGCCGTCCTTGGCCAGCTCGACCGGCAGGTAGGCCACCCCGATGCTCGTGTTCAGCATCGGCGAGAAGCCACCGCTCGTCACCTTAGCGACCGGCTTCCCCTGGTGCAATACGACATAACCGGCGCGCATGACGCCGCGGCCGGTCGCGCGCAGGCAGGACAGCTTGCGGGCCGGCCCGGCGGCCTTCGCGGCAGCGAGCGCCTCGCGACCGGCGAAGTCTGCGCCGTCGTCCAGCGTCACCGCGAAGCCGAGACCGGCCTCGAAGGGGTTGGTCGTCGTATCGATGTCGTTGCCGTAGAGCGGGAGCGCCGCCTCCAGCCGCAGCGTGTCGCGCGCGCCGAGGCCGCACGGCGCGACGCCAGCCTCGACCAGCCGCACGAGCAGGTGCGCGCCCGCCTCGATCGACGTGACCAGCTCGAAGCCGTCCTCGCCGGTGTAGCCCGTGCGCGAGACGAATAGCTTGTAGCCGGCGTACTCCATCTCGAGGCACGTGCGCCGTTCCGGCAGCTCTGGCCCGACCACGCGCGAGTAGAACGCCGGCGCCTCCGGGCCCTGGAGCGCGAGCATGACCGTCGCCGCTTGCCGGTCGAGCAGCTCCGCGTCCATCTCCGGCTCGGCGAACGACGCGAGGCGCTCACGCCCCATGTCCGCGTTCGACGCGTTGTTGACGACGAGGAAGCGGACGGCGTCGAGGCGGTAGACGAAGACGTCATCCAGGATGCCGCCGTCCTCGGCGCACATAAACGCGTAGTGCGCCTCGCCCTCCGCAAGCTGGTCGACCTTGTACGTGACGGCGCGGCGGATCAGCCGCCCGGCGTCGCCGCCGGCGACGAAGACCCGGCCCATGTGCGAGACATCGAAGACGCCGGCACGCTCGCGGACGGCGCGGTGCTCCTCGACGATGCCGGTGTACTGCACCGGCATCTCCCAGCCGGCGAACGGCGCGAAGCGCGCGCCGAGCGCCCGGTGCTGGTCGGCGAGCGGGAGGCGTTTGAGAGTGGCGGACGTCATGATCGGTGCAGGGACGCAGCTCTAGCTCCGTCCGCCGTCGCCAAGCGCCCGCCTGCGGCGGGCAGGACAGAGCTGAAGCTCTGTCCCTACTTCTGTCGTCTTCATCCGATGGCCTCCCAGTGCTTCTTGCCGTCCTCGGCCATCGTCATGCGGCCGAGGCCCGGGAAGGGAGAGTGGACGCTGATGATCAGCGCGCGTTCGCGGATGGCGCGCTCGACGATGCGCCGCTTCGTCTGCATCGAGACGAGCGGCAGCAGGTCGAACGCGGAGACCCAGGCCGTGCGTTCGAGCTGGACGTGGTGCTGCACCATGTCGCCGATGTAGATCGCCGTCTCGCCGCCCGATGACAGCACGACGGAGGCGTGCGCCTCGGTGTGCCCCGTCGTGGGAACGATCGTGATCTCCGGCGTCACCTGCCGCTCGCCGTCGGTCAGCTCCAGCACGCCGGCTTCCTCCAGCGGCAGCAGGTTCTCTGCCAGGTACGTGGCGCGTGTTCGCTCGTTCGGCTGCGTCGCCGCCTCCCACTCGCCTCGCTCGATCAGGTAGCGCGCGTTCGGGAAGGTCGGGACGGCGCGCCCGTCCTCGATTTGGCGCGTGTTCCAGCCGCAGTGGTCGGCGTGCAGGTGCGTGTTGATCACCACGTCGACCTGCTCCGGCTGCACGCCGATCGCCACCAGCTCCGAGAGCAGCGTGCCGCGCTCGGCCGGTGACGCTTGCCTTCGATGTCCCTCCTTATCGCCGACGCCGGTCTCGATCAGCACGAGCTTGTCGGCTGAGCGCACGAGGACGCAGTTGAGCCC
>Ga0326597_10005146_pt1 | contig 18231 bp, 17 predicted proteins | sample RVTome_12_FD_203789 | JGI IMG/M metagenome (GOLD analysis project Ga0326597, IMG submission 203789) | Soil microbial communities from uranium-contaminated site in the Upper Colorado River Basin, Wyoming, United States - RVT100D185 | ecosystem: Environmental > Terrestrial > Soil > Contaminated >... | reverse complement strand
TCTGAATCTGGTGCTTTTGCCGGTGATCGCGATCTATTTCCAAGGCAGTAAAGGGTGGCTGGAGATCGCGGTTATCGTACTTCTCTTTGCCGCCCTGGTAGTTTCACAAAGCCGCGGCGGTATGATCGCCTTTATTATTGGATTGCTCTTTTTATTTGGCATGCTTCTCAAAGAGAATACGAGGCAACACCTGAAGGCATTCCGGACCATTGCATTCTGCTTCGTGATCGTGATTCTGGTCTTTGGCGTTATTCAACTGGGGAAAATTAATCAATCTGGCGCTACACCACCGGAGACAATTCATCAATCAGACGCTGTTAACAATCTCGCCGAAAATATCACGACTATCACACGGACGGGCACTGCGGTCTCTTCGATCAATGAACGGTTGATCATCTATCAGGTTGCATGGGAACTGATCAAGGAAAAACCGCTGCTGGGTTATGGGTATAACAACTTTCAATTTTACTGGCAGCGCGATCAGAAGCCCCCGTATATCGGCAGTGGGACAAGGTTTGTGCATAATGACTATCTGCAAATCTGGATGGAAACGGGGATTTTTGGACTGTTATCATTGCTCAGTATTATTTTTGTTTTCTACTATCAGGTGTTCTCTCGATACCAGGCGCTCCCTGAAAAATATAAAATATACTGTATCGCCATTGCCTCCGGACTGACGTCCTATTTCATTCACGCCCTGGTTGATTTTGTCATGTATCCACCGGTGTTATTGCTGATGTTCGGCGCCTCTCTGGGCATCACCTGTCAACTGACACAAGGAGAAAGAATGAATATTGACATCGATGCCAGGTTTTCAAAGCTATTGCATACACTCCATCTCCGTCCCGCCCTGATACGCATAATCGCAGGAGGTTTACTGATAGTGTGGTTCTCGCAACCCGCTGTGGCTCAATTGGCCTTTGAAGCAGCCAACCGCAAAGTTAGCAAACTGGATGTTCCGGAAGCCTTGCCCTGGTATGAACTGGCGCGCCGGTTTGCCCCTTATGAATCGGATTATTATCTGTATGAAGGCGCATTATGGGCAGGGGCGGTTGCAATGGGTAACTTCAGGGAATCTGCAGAAAGAGCTGATCGTTTGTTTGCACAAGGCGCGGAAGTCAATCCGTTCCGGATACGTAATTTGCTGTCGCGTGCCATTTTACATCGGGAACATGGCGAACTGCTGGACCATCCTGCAGATCCGGCAACAATACTCGATTGGATTAATTATGTATTAACCTGGCAGCCCCACAATACCTATGCTCAATCGGAATATGTAAAGACACTGTTCATGATGGGACAAACAGATCTGGCGGAATCAAAGTACAGGGAATGGATAAAACAATATCCCGGGTCAAAAGACCTGAAAAGGATAGCCGATGAATATGGGTTATAATGGGTTAGTGAAAATATTTTTCCTCATATATAAAAATTGATCAGGGTGATGGCAGGCGGGTTTGGTATGAAAAGAGCATCTGCAAGGAATACCGGATTTACATTGATGGAACTGATCGTTGTTCTGTTGCTGGTCGGTATTCTGGCGGCCTTTGCTGCGCCCAGGTTGAATCTGACCACATTCCGCCAAACGGGATTTTTTCAACAGGCATTTTCAACCATCAGATATGGCCAGAAACTTGCCATTGCATCGGGTTGCACCGTTGATGTCACTATAAATTCAACACAATGTTTGCTGGACTGGGCAGGGGGTGGCACCTGTCCTGCAGCGGGGACGGACATTCCCAATCCTGCCAGCGGTAACAGCAATTTTTGTGATGACAGTACAGCTGAAGGGACGCCAGGCGCAACATTTTCATTTGATAATATCGGCCGGCCAAGCGCCGCGCCGACAATTACCTTCGGCAGCCAGACGATCACTGTTGAAGCGGAGACCGGGTACGCGCACTCGCCATGAAATACAGAACGAAAAGTCAGGGGTTCACCTTATTGGAACTTATTGTATCGATCGTGATACTCGGACTGGGCGTTACTGCATTTACCTCGCTTATCAATCAAACGACAAGACACAGTATCGATCCCATGATCATCGAACAGGCCAATGCGATTGCGCAATCCTATCTGGAAGAAGTCATGCTGCGATCATTTTGTGATCCTGATTTGTCGACAGATTGCCCTACTTTTTGCGTTGCAGCCGCCTGTGGGGCATGCAATGTTACAGAAGGCAGCCGTAATTTGTTTGACGATGTTTGCGATTACAATGCGGCCCTGGCGGATTCCACGACAGGCGCCAGAGATCAGGACAATAACATTATTGCTGGTCTTGAGGCCTACAATATAAGTGTCACGGTGGATGACAGCGGAGTGACCCTGAATGGTCTGAATTCAGCCAGTGGCGATATTGTTCGTATTGATGTCAATGTCACCCACGACAGTTTTTCTGATCTCAATTTAACGCTCACCGGGTACAGAACAAATTTTTGAACCGTGACGGCAATGCTTGATATGAAGGACAAAGGTTTCACCCTGATTGAACTTGTCATTGTAATCCTGTTGCTGGGCATCCTTTCTTTTACCCTGATCAATATTCTGCATGGTCCGATGGAGGCCTTTGTTGATGTACAACAGCGGGCGCAGCTCGTCGATATCGCGGAGACTGCGTTGCAACGCATGACGCGCGAAATCCGGCTGGCGCTCCCCAACAGTATCCGCATCAGTGGATCTGCCATTGAATTTCTGCGCACCCTCGACGGCGGACGTTATCGTAAGCAGGGGGCCAACCGGCTTAAATTCAATAAACAATCTGACATGTTTGAATTTCTTGGCCCGCTCAATAATTTCGGCGGTATTGACGTGGGGGCAGGAACTCAACCAGATTGCATGAATGACACAGTGGATTGCATGGTCGTATTTAATACAGGACAGCCAGGCGCCGATGCCTATAACGGTGACAACATTGCAGCCATCACAGCCAAGGCCGCATCAACTCTCAGCTTTGATCTGACTCCGGTCACGAAGTTTCCATTTGAATCGCCCCGGCAGAGATTTTTTGTGGTGGATACCCCGGTAAGTTTTGTGTGTTCTGTTCCAAATATCAGGCGCTATTCACATTATACGATTACAGGCGTTCAACCCGTCCCGCCGGTTGGAGCGACTTCGAACAATCTCTTGATTGATCAGTTATCCTCGTGTTCGATGGAATATGATCCGGGCACTGCCACACGTGGCGGATTGGTGACAATCAGCATTACAGTACAGAATACGAATCTGGGGCAAAGCGTTACGCTTTTACAGCAAGTGCATGTTGATAATCAGCCATGAATACGGGCATTAACAAACAGGGTGGTTTCAGTGCCGTCATGGCACTTGTGCTGATTGTGTTGTTTGCCTTGTTGGGGGCATATATGGCGACGTTGTCGTCTGTTTCAGCGCTCAGCACGGCAACATCCGCAAGCGCTATTCAGGCATGGTTTGCGGCAAGGAGTGGTGTTGAGTGGGCAGTACATGAATCCCTGGATCTCGGGACCTGTACCGGTGTCAATGGTCAGACCATCTCTTTCTCAAGTGGCGGGCTGAATGGTTTTCAGGCCGCTATCAGTTGTGCCGAAACAACCGGAGTTACCGAAGGACCGGACACGTATAACATTTACAATATCGGCGTTACCGCAACACGTGGCATAGCGGGACAGCCAGCATTCGCATCACGGAATATCAGGGTCACGGTGACTGACAGAACTGCACCCTAGCTAGATATAAAATCATTCTGCCGCCATGCCTCATAGATAACGATAGACACCGCATTGGAGAGATTCAGACTGCGGCTGTCTGGCTGCATCGGGATACGAAGTATCTGATTGACTGGGAGTGATTTCAGGAAACTCGCCGGCAATCCCCGTGTTTCCGGGCCAAAAATAAATGTATCTCCTCTTTTGAATCGGCAATCGGCATAGATCGTCTTGCCTTTGGTCGATATCGCAAAAATTCTCACGGGTTTGACTTTTTCCAGATACGATTTGAAATCCGGGTAATTGTTGACACTGGCCCACTCAGGATAATCAAGGCCGGCGCGTTTTAATTTTTTATCATCCAGATCGAAACCGAGCGGATGGATCAGGTGCAGGGTTGAGCCTGTATTTGAACAAAGGCGTATAATGTTGCCCGTGTTGGGCGGGATTTCCGGCTGGTAAAGTACGATGTTGAACATTGTTATGTGGTAACTTTATATAGCGTAAAATGATGCCGATGAATGATAAAAATAAAGAAAAGTTATTGGTTGATTTTTGTGGATTAAAATTCAGCACGCCACTGGTGTTGTTATCCGGATGTGTCGGGTTTGGTGAAGAATATACACGTGTCAGTGGATTTTCCAACACCGATGCCGGCGCAGTTTGCTTAAAGGGCACTACACTTGCACCGCGCCTGGGCAATCCACCACACAGGATTGCCGAGACCTATATGGGGATGTTGAATGCCATCGGGCTACAGAATCCAGGCGCTTGCAAGGTCGTCGATGACTATCTCCCGAAACTGGATTTCAGTGAAACGCGTTTTATTGCCAATGTGTGCGGTTCAACCGTTGAAGAATATGCCGAGGTGACGCGTATCTTTGATGATTCGCCTGTCGATGCCATGGAAATCAATATCTCCTGTCCCAACGTCAAGGAAGGCGGTGTTGCGTTCGGGAATAATCCGGATATGTCTGCACGTGTGGTCGAGGCATGCCGCAAGGTTACAAAGAAACCATTAATTACCAAGCTTTCACCCAATCAGACCGATATTGCAGAAAACGCCCGGCGTTGTATTGAAGCGGGGACCGATGCACTGGCCGTGATCAACACCCTGATGGGCATGGCGATTGATATTGAGGAGCGCAAACCGGTGATCGGCAATAACCAGGGCGGGCTTTCCGGTCCCGCCATCAAACCCATCGCTCTTCTTAAAGTGCACCAGGTGTATCAGGTGAGTAAACAACATAGTGTCCCGATTATCGGCCAGGGCGGGATTACCACGGTAAACGATGCACTGGAATTTATTATCGCTGGTTCCACAGCAGTAGGTATCGGCACAGCCCTGTTCTATGATCCGCTCATATGTCCCAAGATTAATGCCGGCATTATTGATTATTTAACAAGACATAAACTGAAAAACGTAACTGAACTCATCGGTACTCTGGAATTGCATAAAGATGGTGGGGGAGAGTGTAGTGGCTAAAAGCAGTGATTAGTGATCAGTAATTAGTGATGACGTGCATGATGATGTGCAGGGATGCACGAATGTCGCGATGATATGGATATCAAAGAGCGACTGCACTAATGCCGCAGGCGCAGTGACGCGCAGGACGACTGCATGGATGCAGGAGGTAGACTACGTCAGGAACATGTTGTCGAGCGGCGGGTGTTTTGTTACTAGTTACTAGTCACCAATTACTAATCACTGTTTTTTTAATCTTTTCAAAAACACCTTCATTTCCTTTGCGGCCTGGATGTCACCTTTTTTTTCTGCCACTGAAATTCCTTTCTCGTAAGCCTTGATTGCATCATTGATCTGATTATTCCCGGCCAGGACTTTTCCGTAGAGCTTCCACGCCGCAGAGTAATCAGGGTCAAGCTCGACGGCCCTGGACAAATGCTTGATGGCCTCAACAAAATCTTTTTCTCTTAAATATTCATTGCCAAGACTGTAATGAATCAAGGCGTTGTCTTGCCCCTGGGTCAGCAGATTTTTAAGATTTTCGATGATATCCATATTAGATATTATTGGGTGGAGAGTGAGTTAACGACGCTGCCCAACCAGCATGGCCTCGTTTCTGAAACCATTTGCTGTATCTCCAATCATGCCTTCTTCACGATAGATTACGATATGCAAATCACCGCATAGCCTAAGTAGTTCATTTTCAGCCAATCGATAGCCATCATTAGTGGGGCCGGTATCGTCGATACGTTCTTTAGTGAAAGTTTGATAAAAAAGAAGACCATTCATACGTAGCGCATCAATGATATAAGGTATCAGTGTCCTTTCCAGAAAATAACTGACAACGATAACATCAAACCTATTTGCTTCCGGCGGTTTTACAATAACGTCACGGATCTCAGTATCAATTTTCAAATCAAGTTGAATTGCAGATTCATGTAAACGAATTATTGCCTGTTCGGAGACGTCCCAGGCGGATGTCTGCAGGCCATGTTGTGCAAGAAAGATCGCATTTGCGCCTGTGCCGCAGGCCAGATCCAGTGCAGTCCCGATTTTTGGCAGAAGATGTGCGTAATCCTTTAATATCCGGACAGGTTCATCCCGGCCGTGTTTCCCTGACTGATAAACAGCATTCCACTTATCTGCATCAGGATGGGACATGATTTATTACGACCGAATGGTTATTGATACATTATTTAATTGCGGGCCGGTATTACCAGTTACATTTTTATATCGATACCGAGTGATTTCAGTTTTCTGTAAAGATGTGTACGCTCCATGCCTACGGCTTTGGCCACTTTACTGACACTGCCGTTTGCCCGTTCAAGTTTGTATTGCAAATAGGCCTTCTCAAATTGTTCTCTGGCCTCGCGCAATGGGAGTTCAAAATTTGTATTTAATTCCGGGACGGGTATTTTATTTGCCTGTTTGCCAATGGCGATATCAATCTCATCAGTATCAATGTTTTCCTGGGTCCCCAGGATTAACAAACGTTGCACCAGGTTCTTTAATTCACGCACATTTCCCGGCCACTCATATCCGCGCAGATAATTCTGGACGGCGACCGGGAAGTGCCGGTAAGGCAGACCTTGTTGTTCTACGAAGTAGGTAACAAAAAATTCGAGTAATTCCGGAATGTCCTCACAATGTTCCCGTAATGGAGGTATTTTTAACGGCAGTACGTTAAGCTGATAATAAAGATCATCACGAAATTTATCTGCCTGTACCAGCTCAAGGAGATTATGGCTCGTCGCTGCAACCACTCTGACATCAATTACGCATGGTTCTGTGCCGTTAATACGGGTAAAAGACTGGTTTTCGATTGTATTCTGCAATTTTGCCTGCAAGGAAAGACTCAGATCCGCTATGTCCTTCAGAAACAGGATTCCACCTTCCGCCTGATCAAGTAATCCCGGACGGGTTTCTCCACGTTCTTCACTGCCGAAGAGCGCCACCATGGCATTATCGGCCGACAAGGCCGACACGCCGACTGTCACAAACGGCGCTTTTGCGCGGTTACTCTGGTTATGCAGATAACGTGCATATAATTCCTTATCGGTGCCCGATTCGCCGATGATCAAGACAGGTGTGTTGTGATTTGCAATGCGATCGATTTGTGCGCGAAGGTTGCGCATGGTCTGGCTTTTACCAATCGGCGCGATGACCAGTTGACTATGACTGCGCAGGCGCAGGTTTTCCTGATGTAATGAAACTGATTCCAGGGCATGCTTGACTGTAAGGATTAACTTGGCGAGTGATAACGGTTTTTCTATGAAATCATAAGCACCTACTTTGGTCGCTTCCACTGCAGTTTCCACAGTTCCGTGTCCGGACATCATGATGACCGGAATATCCAATGCATTTGTTTCTTTCCATTCCTTTAATAAGGTTATGCCATCGGTACCCGGCATCCAGATATCCAGCAATATCAGATCAGGGGAGAAGATTTCACGCTGTTGTTTTGCCTGTTCGGCATTTTCAGCCACGTCAACATTGAAGCCCTCATCTTCCAGAATCTCTTTTACGAGATTTCGAATGTCAGGTTCATCATCGACTATCAGTATATTGCTTGTAATCATTTGGCCGCCTGGTTTACTGCAGTGACTTTGTATTCAGGTACTTCTGCCGGGTTTATGGGCAGTCGTATAATCGCGCATGCTCCCGGGCCTGGCTGATTATTCTCAAGCCAGACCATTCCTTTATGTTCCTCAACTATCTTTTTCACGATGGCGAGCCCGAGACCTGTACCCTTTGTTTTTGTCGTGACATAGGGATCAAACATCTGGTCCATTATATCCTCAGTAATACCCGTACCCGAGTCCTTAATCCTGATTTCCGCGAATTCCTGATTGCCTGCCTTGATGCATTGGGTGCTGATTTCCAGTTTAAATTCAGTGCATTTCTCACATGCGTCGAATGCATTTTTCAGAAGATTATTCAGGACCTGGCGGAGCCGGCCTATGTCCGCTGTTATTGTGGGAATGTTTGTGGCCAGATGTGTTTCAATCTGTGCGTAGCGATTGAGGTTGGCAAATAAATCAAGTACTTCGGTAATCAATTTATTTATATTGACCGGCTGGGGGTTGATTTCAGGCGAACGCGCAAATTCAGAAAAGGTATTTACCATATCTTTCATGGTTTCCACTTGTTGGGCGATGGTATTGGTCAGACGATCGAACGTTTCTGTATCATCCTGTTGCATGCCCTGTAAATATTTATGCCGTAATCTTTCAGTGGCCAACTGAATGGGTGTAAGAGGGTTTTTGATCTCATGTGCGAGACGCCTTGCCATTTCGCTCCACACTGCATTGCGCTGCCCCTGTATCAGTGCGGTAATATCATCGATCACAATAATGTAACCATGCAGCATATTATGAGTACCAGGTAATGTGGTCCAGCTGCACATAAGGGTTTTACGAACGCTGCTTTCCGTGATTGTGACTTGCTCACGCCAGTCTTTTTGTGCCGTGCTCAAATGGGACTCGATGGTTTCTTTGAATTGATTGAAATGTGGATAATTTGAAGCAATATTTTTAATAGTTTGCCCGGCCAGATTTGTAAGAGGTATTCCGAAAATTTGTTCCGCACTGACATTGGCGGTTCGCAAGCGATAATCCTGATCCAGTACCAGTACTCCGGAAGACAATTTTCCCAGCACGGCTTCAAGATATGAGCGTTGTGTTTCAGCTTCAAACTGGCTACGGCTTGTCTCATCCCGTGCCTGGCTGATCCTGCGGGTCATGTCATTAAAGGAAGCCACCAAAAAACCCAGTTCATCGTTACTTGGCACAGGCAATTGAGTTTCGTAATTACCATCAGCGACTGCTATTGTCCCCATAGCCAGATCACGCACAGGTTCGGCCAGGCGTCTGGCTGAATAAAAAGCGGCCCAGACCGCACTGAATATGCTGAACAGCAGTACCAGGGTCAGGATCATGACAAAACTAATCTTGAGTTGTTCGCGCAGATAGGAGAGTTCTTTGTATTTTATATATGATGATTGCACGCCTGCAGCCAGATTATTGATCCGTTCCTCAACCGGATATAAGGCCTGTAAAATTCTGGTTTCACTGGCTATTCCGATCTTCGGCACATTGACGACTATCCGGATGTGCAGACCGGAATCTTGAATCGTATCCAGACCGGTATAACTGCCTCCCTGTCGTACTCGCAGGAGGATTATCTCATTCGGCCTGTCCGGGACCAGATGGGAAGGATCATCTACGCTGGAAGATATTATTCCACTTTGCAGAGTGAGTAGTGTCAGTTCTTTTGCTCCACTGCGAACCCTCAGCCCATCAATCTCGAAAGGCACTGCCGCATCGGTAATGTCAGACAATTCATCCGCTATCTGTTTTGTAGTATCAAGCAATTCCCGCATGCGCTTATCAAGCGACAGCCGGCTGAGTTCAAGTGAATCATTCAGTGCTTGTTCTACGCGAAGATCAAACCAGTTATCAATTCCTCTGAGCAGGAAATCCAGGGAAAAGTAATACACAATCAATACCGGAGTTACCGAGAGCACGGTAAACATAGTGACCATGCGAACTGTCATACGCGCGCCAGGAACACGATCCCGAAGTTGCCGTATGAGACCTTTCAGGTTAAGTGTGATAAGAACGATCAGTGTTAAAAGCCCCAGGGCATTAAATACCAGTAACCCAAGGTACACGCGACCAAAATGACTTGAGTCTTGCAGGCCGTTACTCATCATTAAGAGTGATACCAGCATGAAGATAAACAGGACAAACCCGGCAAATAAAATTAATTTCCCACCGCGTCTCATAACTGGATTATCCATTCATGCCATGGGCTGGCAAGACGCCATTTGGACGTTACGTAGGCCAGCGGCCGCAAAGGCGCAGGTAATTCCTGAATATTAAGGAGTGCACGGATGCGGGCGATGTATACATTGTTTGGCAAAAGAAATCCACGTGATACCAAAGAATAATTTTTTATTGTCCCCAGATAATTTAAGGCGCTTTCAAGGCGTTGAAACTGCCGGCGACTGCCCTCGATTAGATTAGTCACAAGATAATGTCCGCTGAGAGGGTGATGTTCCAGCCGGTAGCTTAATACTTTAGACGTGATTGTTTTATCCCAAAGCCATTGCCGACGCTTTATTACACGAAATTCAATATCAATTTGCAATGCAATCCCGTGATCCAATGCCTTGCGGGCCTCTGTACCAAAGTCATATAAGATGCGGGCATCGATAGTATAGACGTCTCCATTCATCACACCATTGATGTAGTCAATTTCAATTCCTTTTACATCTTCCGAAAACACAGTAAGTGGCCATAGTGATAGAAATGCGAATAATATGGAACAGAAGCGGTATGTCCGGATCTGATTAGATTTTTTCAAGGCATGCATAATAAAATCCGTCCATATCAAATTGTCCGGGCAGGGTCTGAATACCGTATGCTGTGGTAAAACCCCATTCAGCATTGATCATTATTGAACCTGCATGCGGATGTTTCGCCGTAAATGTTCTGATTTGATCATCGTTTTCAGGGTTTAATATCGAGCAGGTTACGTATAACAGCTTACCTCCATGTTTAAGCAACGGCCAGAGCGCTGATAACAATTCAGACTGTATTTGTGTTACATCCAAAATGTCTGCAGATTGACGCAAGACTTTGATATCAGGATGGCGGCGAATGACACCCGTCGCGCTGCACGGCACATCCAGCAGGATGCGATCAAAAGAAATACCGTCCCACCATTGATCGGTGGACCTTGCATCAGCCTGGATAAGGGTTGACTCGAGTTGTACCCGGGCAAGGGTCTGGCGCAATTTTTCAAACCGAATTGCATCATTTTCTATTGCAACAGTTTCGGTTAGTCCAGGTTCAAGTTCCAGAATATGGGTCAGCTTGCCACCGGGTGCTGCGCAGGCATCCAGTACGCGTTGACCGGGTTTCAAGTCGAGCAGTGGGGCGGCAAGTTGTGCAGCAAGATCCTGGACCGACACATATCCATTCTGGAATTCAGGTAGATCACTGACATCCATGGCCTCTGCAAGCCTGATTCCCGCCGGGCTGAAGGGCGTTTCCAGGGCCTCAATATGGGCTGCCGCGAGCCTGGCCAGATAATCCGGGCGGGATGTCTTTCTGCCATTGACCCGGAGATACATAGGTGGATAGTGGTTATTTGCATCACTGATAACTTGCCATTGATCCGGGTAATACTGCTGCAAGGAATCGAGCAGCCAGCGGGGATGTGCATATTTTGCGGCGTTATCATGATCAGCAAGTGACAGTAAATGATTACTTTCTCTTTGGTAGTTGCGAAGTATTGCATTCACCAGTTTCTTGGCCCAGGGTTTATGCAATTCATCGCAGGCATCCACTGTGGCAGATACCGCCGCATGCGGAGGTGTGCGTAAATAACCCAATTGATATAAACCGACGAGAATCAGTGCCTTGATATCGGTGTCCTTGGGTTTCAGGTCCTTGCTTAGCAGAGACTGCAAAATAAAATCCAAACGGTAATACCAACGCAGCACCCCATAGGAAAGCTCCTGTGCAAAGGCCTGATCCCTGGGGTTAGTCAAACGGCCGAGAAAGGATGGCAGAAGAGAGGATAGTGTTTGGCCTCGTGTGAGAACCTCGGTAATGACCAGCGTTGCAATTGCACGTGCCTGCATATCGATAAATCTGGCCAGAGTCGGTGGTGTAACTTATTTTGAAGTTCCAGTCACACAAGTGACGAAATCCGGCCTGCCGTTCAGAAATTCAGCAATGCTCAATATGCGCTTGCCGGGCGGTTGTACTTTCAACAGGCGTAATATTCCCTTACCGGTCGCGACATCAATCCCTGATCGATGGCAGGCGATTACAGCACCGGGAGAATCATGTGCCGATTGATCGATAATTCGGGCCTGCCAGATACGCAACTTTAAACCATTCAGTTCGGTATAGGCGACTGGTGAAGGGTTAAATGCCCTGACCGTGCGCTCAAGTTCAATCGCCGGCAATGACCAGTCTACCCTGGCTTCGGCCTTGGTAATTTTCCTGGCGTAGGTTGCCATGGAGTTGTCCTGGGGAACAGGATTTATATTGTTTGCTGCTATGTTATCCAGTGTCTCAAGCAGACATGTGGCGCCAAGTGCAGCGAGCTTGTCATGCAAACTCCCGGAAGTGTCTTCCGCGACAATCGGGCATTTTACCTGGGCCAGTATCGGGCCCGTATCCAGCCCCGTATCGATTTGCATGATTGTTATTCCGGTCTCGGAATCCCCCGCCTGTATTGCACGCTGGATAGGCGCTGCTCCGCGCCAGCGTGGCAACAACGAGGTGTGGATATTGATACAGCCATAACGGGGGCGATTCAGGAGTTTTTCGGGCAGCAGTACCCCGTATGCGACCACAACCAGCACATCTACCCGTGCCAATTGGGTATCAGGGTCAATTTCTGCCGGAGTTGGGGGCTGAAGGATGCTCAGACCGTGCTTCAAGGCGAGCTGCTTGACCGCGCTTAATGCGAGTATTTGACCCCGTCCGGCATGGCGATCCGGTTGTGTATAAACTGTAGTGACGATATGTGGGGAGCGCTCAATAAGGGCTTCAAGGGCGGTGGCCGCAAGCTCAGGGGTGCCTGCAAATGCCAGGCGCAGGTTCGGTTTGATCACAGGGCCGGGATTTCTGATTTTTCCTGTTTTTCGAGTTTTTTACGCAAGCGCTGACGTTTCAATGGAGACAGATAATCAATAAACAATTTGCCATTCAGGTGGTCGATTTCGTGCTGTACACAGACCGCCAGCAGACCATCGGCATCGACTTCAATACTTTCCCCATCGAGATTGAGATAGCGCAGGGTAACCTTTTCAGCGCGTTCCACCAGGTCGAAATAGCCCGGTACGGACAGGCAACCTTCCTGCATCTGCTCAGTCCCTACACTCTTGATAATTTCCGGATTTATCAAGCACATAGGATTATCATGTTGTTCCGAAAGGTCGATAACAACCACCCGTTTCCGGACATTGACCTGAGTTGCGGCCAACCCTATACCACCCTCGGCATACATGGTCTCTAGCATGTCCGCTGCGAGGATTTTGATCTCTGTATCTATAATCTCAACAGGAGCTGCCTGCTTCCGCAGGCGCGTGTCAGGGAAGTGTAAAACTTCTAATTTTGCCATGTAATAATACTCGAAAATGGTAATAACTTACTGATAGTATACAGAAAAATGGAATTTTTGGCATAAATAAACAAGATAATGGTACTCCAGCCAATATTTTGCTAGACTTTTTACTAATCTACATTAAGGAATGTATGTAAGGTAATAGACATGCTTAATAAATTCTCGCTGATTGCATTAGTTTTTTGGGTTTCGACAGTGGCCATGGCCGATACTGTGGCTGTTAATCCGGATCATCCGGACAAATACGTTGTGCAGAAAGGGGATACCTTGTGGGATATCTCCGGTAAATTTCTGCAACAACCCTGGCTTTGGCCGGAGGTCTGGCGTGCCAATCCCCAGATTAAAGATCCCAATCTTATTTATCCTGGTGATATTGTTGCTCTCCAATATCAGGATGGCAAACCGATATTGACCCTGAGCAGGGGTGGACAGATGGTATCGGGACGTAATGTGAAACTTTCACCCGCAGTCCGTTCCTATGAGAAAGAAGAAGCAATTCCTACTATTCCCATTGATGCAATAAAACAATTTTTGACGCGTCCTCTGGTTGTTTCTGAAAAAGAAATGGAGACATGGCCTTATATAGTGTCCAGTTATGATGAACACCTGGTGGCAGGATCCGGTAACAGGATCTATGTCCGTGGTCTCCCCGAAGATGCTACAACAACAAGTTATGCAGTCTATCGCCGTGGCAAGCCCTATATTAATCCACGCAAGGATAAGGACAATATTTTAGGCTATGAAGCCCTGTATGTAGGAGATGCGGTTATAGTGAAAACCGGCGACCCCGCCTCGGCATTGGTTGCACGCTCAAACCGCGAGATTTTGGCGGGAGACAGATTGGCAGAGGAATCCGATGCGGATATCAGTGCTAATTTTATACCGACTGTCCCGAACCACGATGTGGATGGCAATGTTATTTCTGTTATTGATGGTGTAACCGAGATAGGTCAGTATCAGGTGGTGGTACTGGATCTCGGTACGACTGATGGCATGGAAGTAGGTAATGTGGTGGGAGTCTACAAGAGCGGCAATATCGTGAAGGATGAAGTTGCCACAAAGATCAAAGCAAAGGAAGAAGATGAAAGACGTATTATATTTGAACGTGAAGATACAAGTGCTGTTGATAAAGCGCTTAGCAATGTAGCCAATGATATCAGGGATACAAAACGAGCCTTTGACAGAACAGATTTGGCAGGGTATCTGGGCAGGCCAAATTCAAAACCCGAAGAGGTTCGGCTGCCTGAAGAATATTCCGGCGTTTTGATGGTATTCCGTACCTTTGATAAAGTCAGTTATGCCCTGGTGATGGAGGCGGTCAGCCCTATCCACATGTACGATAGTGTTCGGAATTTATAGTTAATTATCTCAGTGACAGGGATGTCAGGTATTATTTACAGAGGCTATTTCCGGCAGACCTCATTTGTTGCTGCGGCAAGCTTTAGGATACTATTTTTATTTTATATAATCTGTGTCCTAATTCTTACATGATGTTCTTCTGTCTTGATGAAATAACAACAATTAATTCATGAACCAGGGAGATGTCATTAAGGGTGATACACACGCTAACTGGTTAACGTTGTACCGTGCCCCGGCGCTGGGCCCACTCCAGCAAAGAGCTTTACTGGATATCTTTAAATCTCCCGCACAGATATTATCCGCAGGCACTAGTGTCTTGGAGCAACATGGGCTTAAAGCACAGACGCTGAAATATCTTAAACAACCTGACTGGGAAGCAGTAGAAGCAGACATCAAGTGGTTAAACCAACCCCGGCATCACCTGGTTACTTATTTTGACAAGACCTATCCACCGCTACTCAAAGAAATCCCAGACTCCCCGATTGTTCTGTTTATAGTTGGTGATCCTGAAGTATTACAGTCAGTGCAATTGGGTATAGTCGGTAGCCGTAATCCGAGCCCGGGAGGAAAACAAATAGCGCGGGCGTTTGCCGAACAATTGGCGCAACTGGGCATTACTATTACCAGTGGTATGGCGTTAGGAATTGATTATTGCAGTCATCTTGGTGCACTGGATGCAAAGGGAAGGACAATCGCAATTCTTGGGAATGGTTTGGATATAATCTATCCGGCACGACATAAGGCCTTGGCTGAACGTATCATTGACAATGGTGCTCTGGTGTCCGAGTTTCCTCCAGGTACACCTCCGCTCGCTGAAAATTTCCCGCGACGAAACCGGATCATCAGTGGCCTGACAGCAGGAATCCTGGTAGTAGAGGCGGCCCAGCGCAGTGGATCATTGATAACCGCCCGCTATGCCATGGAGCAGGGGAGGGAAGTCTTTGCAATCCCGGGGTCAATACATAATCCTCTTGCACGTGGTTGTCACGCGCTCATTAAACAAGGTGCAAAACTGGTGGAAACAGTACAGGATATACTTGATGAATCAGGTGTTCTGATGCATGCAATTGCCGGGTTGCCGAATGAATGCAAATCTCCAGAGGATAATATTAATTCGCTTGACGAAGAGTACAAATTACTGCTGGATAATATTGCTTATGAACCTGTCTCTGTAGATAAATTAATAGAACGTACCGGATTGACGGCTGATACAGTTTCCTCCATGCTTTTAATATTAGAGATTCGTGGCATGGTTTCATCTTACCCGGGTGGACTGTATTCACGAATAAGTTAAAGAAACTCTGAAAAAGACCATCCGGGTCTTTTTCTGATATGCAAAGCAAAAACCATGGTTTTTGCTTTGCTCCATTATTCAATCCCGCCTAGGCGGGACTGAATAATGATGCGACACTTGCATGTTGCGCTTCCTGCTGTGCATGCAAGTCCGGGGCATACTCCTTGTATGCCCGCTCGGAGCAATGCTCCGAGCCCCTGTGGCGCGGAACCTCTGATTGAATCAGAGGTTCCTTAGGAGAATATTTGCATGAAAGAAACAGTCCTGGATATATTGATGTATATCTTTGATAATTATATTGAAGAAGATCCTGGATTTGTGCCTGATCAGGAGTCACTCAGAACACAATTGATTGAAGTTGGATTTTGTGATCATCAGATAGATAAGGCATTTTCCTGGCTTGAAGGTCTTGCATTTCAACAAAAGGATAATCGTGCCACAAATAATTTTTCTACTGCACCATCCTCGCGTCTGTTCAGTGACGAAGAACTCGAGAAGCTTGACACAGTATGTCGCGGATTTTTACTCTTTCTTGAACAGGTAGGCGTATTGAATTCAAATGAACGTGAGCTTGTTATAGATCGAATAATAGCGCTCGAATCCGATGAAGTTGATCTGCAACAGCTTAAATGGGTAGTATTAATGGTGTTATTTAATCAGCCGGAGAAAAAAACCGCGATTACCTGGATGGAAGATATCGTGATGGATGATATTACTGCCAGCTTGCATTAGGACATGACAAACAATTTTCCTTCTAAATAAACATTTTAATTATCCCTTTATTTTTTAATTTGCAGTTTTATGAGCAAAGCATTAGTTATCGTTGAATCTCCTGCCAAGGCAAAAACACTGAACCAATATCTTGGGGATGATTATCAGGTATTGGCCTCCTATGGGCATGTGCGCGATCTATTACCTAAAACAGGGGCTGTAGATCCGGAAAATAATTTTGCCATGCATTATGAGCTCATAGAAAAAAATGCAAAATCTGTTGACGCAATTGCCAAGGCGCTTAAAAAAATAAATACTCTATATCTTGCGACTGACCCCGATCGTGAAGGCGAGGCGATCTCATGGCATCTTTATGAACTCCTGAAAGAGCGCGGTGTGTTGGAAGGCAAGAAGGTACACCGGGTAGTTTTTCATGAAGTAACCAAAAGCGCGATTGATCAATCCATAGCTCATCCACGAGAACTCTCTTTGGAATTAATCAATGCACAGCAGGCTCGAAGGGCTCTTGATTATCTCGTTGGATTCAATTTGTCTCCCTTGTTATGGAAAAAGATTCGCCGTGGTCTTTCTGCGGGCCGGGTACAAAGCCCTGCTTTGCGCATGATTGCTGAACGGGAAGAAGAGATCGAAAAATTCAAAGTCAGAGAATACTGGTCGTTAGAGGCAGACCTGACTCAAAGTGATGTAAATTTTATTGCAAAATTAACGCAGTTGAATAATGAGAAACTTAAGCAGTTTAGTATAGAGGATGGAAAAACGGCAGAGGTATCACGTCAGAAACTCCTGCGGGCAGCTGAGGGCAAATTAAAAGTTAATGCCATTGAAGAGAAACAGCGCAGACGCCAGCCAGCCAGCCCCTTTATCACCTCAACCTTGCAGCAGGAAGCTATCCGTAAACTGGGATTTACTGCACAACGTACCATGCGCGTTGCCCAACAATTGTATGAAGGGATCGATATTGGCGATGGTGCAGTAGGTCTTATTACCTATATGAGAACAGATTCGGTGAATCTCGCCGAGGAAGCCATTAAGGATATTCGGGCATTTATTACTGAGCGTTATGGTCGCGAAAAATTACCTGCACATGCGCATCACTACAAAACGAAATCAAAGAATGCTCAAGAGGCCCATGAAGCCATTCGTCCAACTTCCGTTTATCGCATCCCGCAGGAGATTAAGTCAAAATTGAAGGAAGACCAGTTCAGGCTTTATGAATTGATCTGGAAACGGGCCGTTGCCTGTCAAATGAAACATGCAATAATTAATACAGTGGCCGTTGATTTCGAATGTGGAGCAGGTAATACATTCCGTGCGACAGGATCAACTGTGATGGATGCCGGATTCATGGAGGTGTATCAGGAAGGACAGGATGATACAAAACAGGATAGCGAGCAGCGCATTTTGCCTGCATTGAAACAAGGTGACGTTGTGAAATTAATTGATATTAGATGTGAACAACACTTTACTGAACCCCCACCAAGATATACAGAAGCGAGTCTGGTCAAATCACTGGAAGAATATGGTATTGGCCGCCCCTCCACTTATGCCAGTAT
>Ga0326597_10005145_pt1 | contig 18233 bp, 13 predicted proteins | sample RVTome_12_FD_203789 | JGI IMG/M metagenome (GOLD analysis project Ga0326597, IMG submission 203789) | Soil microbial communities from uranium-contaminated site in the Upper Colorado River Basin, Wyoming, United States - RVT100D185 | ecosystem: Environmental > Terrestrial > Soil > Contaminated >... | reverse complement strand
GGCTCGAACTGCACCGGCACATTAGCCCATGCGAAATCGCCCAAGAAAGGCAGCGACAGCACCGCGCCCGACTGGCGCAAACCGTTGAGCCAAAGCGATAGGGCTTTGAGCAATTGTAAATTGAGGATGGTCACGCCGGTGGCGCCGAGGATCGCGCCGGGAATCGAACCCATGCCACCAAGGATGACCATGGCAAGCACGCCGATGGATTCCATAAACGTAAAGCTTTCGGGATTGATAAACACTTGCTTGGCGGCGAACAACACTCCCACCGCGGCGGCGAAGGAGGCGCCGACGGCGAAGCCGAGCAACTTCATGCGCACCACCGGCACACCCATGGCGACGGCGGCGGTCTCGTCGTCGCGGATCGCCTTCCAGGCACGCCCGATATGCGAGTTTTCCAGCCGGCGGGTGACCAAGATGATCAAGAACACGATCAACAGCACGAGGAAATAGAAGTACAGCGGATAAAGCGCCGCGTCGGTGATGGTCACGCCGAAGTATTCCAGCAGCGGCTTAAAGAACAGCGGTGGCTTGACGATCGGCGAGATGCCGCGCGGGCCGTTGGTGAGATTGATCGGTTTGTCGAGGTTATTGGCCAGCGCCCGCACCACCTCGGCGAAACCGAGCGTGACGATGGCGAGGTAATCGCCACGCAAGCGCAGCACCGGCAAGCCGAGCAAAGCGCCGGTCAGCGCGCCGACCACAACGCTGAGGAGTAGAAAGACGAAAAACCAATTGGGCGAAAGCGGAAACAGCCCGCCGGGAATAAATTGGTTGGCCTGGGGTGAGCCAAAAATCGCCCAAAGATAAGCGCCAATGGCGAAAAAGGCGACGAAGCCGAGATTGAGCAGTCCGAGGAAGCCAACGACGATGTTGAGCCCGAGCGCGAGCGCGACGAAGATGCCGATCTGCACGGCGATTTCTAAGTAATACGCATTCAGCGTGCCGAGTAGCGGCAGCAGCAGCAACAGCACCGTCGAGCCGAGAATGATCTTGGCTTTATCGCTGACCTGGACATAGTAAATCAACAGCAACGAAGCCTCGACCAGCAAAAAGGCGAGCACCGATCGCGGAAAGAGATAAGCCAGCGCGCCGCTCGCGACGATATAGACGGACAAACCGGTGATCGCCAGCAGCTGGTTCATGCCTTGCTCTCCCGCACGGTCTCACCGAGCAGCCCCCGCGGGCGAAAGATCAGAATCAGGATCAGCACCAGGAAGGCCACGACGTCTTTGTACTCCGCGCCGAAAGCGCCATCGGTGATGAGCGAGAGATAGGAAGCCGCGAACGCTTCCAGCAGGCCAAGCAGCATGCCGCCGACCATGGCACCGGGGATATTACCGATGCCGCCGAGCACCGCCGCGGTAAACGCCTTCAGGCCGGGGACAAAGCCGCTGTAGGGGTTGACCAAGCTGTAGTGAATGCCGAACAATACGCCAGCCAGACCGCCCAGGGCGCCGCCGACAAAAAACGTCAATGCGATTACTCTATTGACCGGCACGCCCATCAGCGATGCGGTGTCGGGATCTTGCGCCACGGCGCGAATCGCCGTGCCCATCTTGGTTTTGTTGACAAAGACGTGCAGCCCAACCAGGGTTAAAAGCGCGGTCATGATCACCAGCAGCGATTTCACCGGGATGACCGTTGCGACGGTAATGGGAATAGTTTTGTCGAGAAACTCCAGGCTTGGGTAATTGAGATAAAAGGTGTTGCGCCACAAGCTTTCGAACAGACGCAACCCATCTTGCAGAAAAAACGACGCGCCGATGGCGGAGATCAGGGCGACGAGTCGCGGCCCGCCCATCAGCGGACGGTAAGCGATGCGCTCCAACGCCATCGCCGCCAGGCCGCTGATAACCATGCCGGTGACCAGCACCAGCGAGAGGATCAGCGCGGGATGCAAAGTCGCCAACAAGCCGGCGCTTTCGAGCAAGAGCAGGACTTCGACGCCGACGAACGCGCCGAGAACAAAGATCTCGCTATGGGCAAAATTGATGAACTCTAAAACACCGTAGACCATGGTGTAGCCCAAGGCGATCAGAGCATACATGAAGCCGAGAACGATGCCGTCAAGCAGAACTTGAGGGAAAATTTCCAGTGCCAGTTCCAAGTCGATGCCTTTACGTTCGGCATGCTAACAAATAGTTTCCGCCCTGGCTACCGTCGGCGTGACTTGTCGTTGACCACGCTGATTTCAGCGTAGAACCGTTAAATGGGGTTTCCAAAGGGCGCGAGCATCCCCTTTGGTCAAGACCGGGGTCGATACTCCGGCCGCGAAGTGGCTTCGTTGACATTGGAAAGCTGCAGCGATTACGTATAATCATTGATCTGGTAGGTCGACCCCATGGCGGAAATTGTCTCATCACCTGGCGTAAGCACCGCGCCGCGCCGCCGGTTCCTTAAGAAAATCGCCTGGATCGGTTTGGGCGTCCTCGGTTGCGTGCTCGCCCTGATTCTGGTCACGCCGCACTTCGTCGACCTGGCATTTTTTAAGCGCAGCTATTTGCCTTTGCTGGAAGATGCTTTTAACCGCCACATCGACGTCGGCGAGGTTCATCTGAGTCTGGTGCCAACGCCGGCGATTCGCTTGTCGCAATTAGCCGTGTCCAACAGCGCCGCCTCCGCCGACAATGTTTTTTTTTCGGTGCAGCAAATTCGCCTGAAGCTCAGATTCCTACCCCTGCTGCGCGGCCAATTCGAAATCACCGAGCTGGTGCTTGACCACCCGATTGTCAATTTGCTAAAGCAACCGGACGGCTCGTTCAACAATGCCAACCTCGGCAGTAAAAAAGCCCGGGGCGGTGTCCGACCGGAGGTCAATAAGAAAACCGGAACCACCACGCCGGCCGACCCCGCCGTCAGCCGCTTGGCGATTCCCAATCGAATGCGGGTTCAAGATGGCGAGCTCAACGTGATCACCAAGGGATTGGCCCCGATCAACATCAAGGGCATCGATTTGGCGCTGCAAGAATTCACCGCCGCCGGCCCCTTCCCGTTTCGGCTCGCCTTCAATTATCCCGGTCTCAAGACCATTTCCCTGGAAGGCCAGCTCAACTATCAAGAAGAAAATGCCCTCCTAGAGCTCAAGGACAACCGTCTGAAAGTTTCGGATCTGACCTTTCCGGTAGAGGGTTATGTGAGTAATCTGGCCTCCACGCCAAGGCTTAGTTTGCGCCTAAATAGCGAAAGTATCGAGGCCAACTCGGTGTTGCCCATCCTGGCCGTCTTGGGTCTGGCACCGCGGGACCTCGACATGGCCGGGCCCATGGCGCTGTACATGCGCGTCAACGGACCGTCGAATGGCCTGGTCACCGAGGTGCGCGGACTGTTTAAGAACCTGAAAGTCCAAAGCAAGCGCGCCATCAAGGGCAATTTGACCGGCATGGTAGATCTGCGGTTGCCGCTTGGCGGCGGGCCGATCACCCGGCGTTTACAAGGTAGCGGCAAAATCGCGGCCCGCGACGGTGAGCTGACCAACGTCGATCTGATCAAAAAAATTCAGCGCGTCACCGGCATGATCGGGCTGTCGAAGGATGAGCGGCGCGAGATGACGACATTTCAGCGGCTCGAAGCTGACTTTACCGTACATGACGGTCTCGCCGATTTTTCTCGGGTCTTTTTGGTCAATCGGCAAATGGAGGTCGATGGCAACGGCACTCTGACGCTGGAGCGGCCGACCTTGAGCATGGCGGTTCGTACCACCCTCTCACCGCAAGCATCGCGGCGCGCCGGCCGTGGCCGAGCCGCAGCTTTCTTTAAGGACCGCCAGGGCCGCGTCGTGGTGCCGCTGAAAGTCAGCGGCCCATTGGAAAGTCCGGCGGTGAATTTAAACAGCGAAAAATTGCTGGAATCCGGCGTGCCGAAGAGCGCCGAGAAGGGCCTCGGCTCGTTGTTCAAAGGGCTATTTGGCGGCCGCTGAGCCGCCGCAATATTTTGACTGGGCTGCTGTCTATGAAGCGTAAGACTAGCAAGCAGGGCGAATTGGCCAGCCTGGTCACGCGCATTTCTCATCACTGGCTGCAGCACTAGAATAGCGTTGAGTGTAGTCCAGCGATTCGTTTATCCGATAAGGTATCACTTATGAGCCAAGCTATTTCACCAACTGCCCAAACCAAGATTACCCAACGGATCGCCGCCGAACTCAGCGTCGGCGCCCATCAGGTCGCGGCCGCCGTGGCGCTTTTGGATGACGGGGCGACCGTTCCGTTTATCGCGCGCTATCGCAAAGAAGCGACGGGCAATCTGGACGACACACAGCTGCGCCATCTGGAGGACCGGCTGCTCTATCTGCGCGAGTTGGAAGAACGGCGCCTGACGATCTTGGCGTCCATCGAAGAACAGGGCAAGCTCAGTGACACAGTGCGCGGCGCCGTCGACGGCGCCGTCACCAAGCAAGCGCTGGAAGATATTTATCTGCCTTATAAACCTAAGCGTCGCACCAAGGCTCAGATTTCCCGGGAAGCGGGGCTGGCGCCTTTGGCGAACGCGCTGCTAGGTAATCCGACGCTCGACCCGGAGCAGGAAGCGGCAAAGTATATCAACGACCAACCGGCGGCTGAAAATGGCGTCCCGGATATCAAGACGGCGCTCGACGGCGCCCGCGATATTTTGTCCGAGGGTTTCGCCGAAACCGCCGACCTGCTGGCAAACTTGCGCAACCGCATGTGGGAACAGGGCATCGTCACCTCCAAGGTGATGAAAGATAAGGAAGGCGCGGAAGATGAAAAGTTTCGCGATTACTACTCCTACTCCGAAACCATCCGCACCATTCCGTCGCACCGGGCGCTGGCTTTGTTTCGCGGCCAAAGCTTAGGGGTGTTATCGATCGATCTAAGGCTTGACGAAAAACAGGAAGCCACCGTGCCGCACCCTTGCGTCGCCCTGATCGCCGCCCAGTTTGGCATTGAAAATCGCGGCCGGCGCGCCGACAAGTGGTTAGCCGAGGTTTGCGCTTGGACTTGGCGCGTCCGAGCGCACCCCCATCTCAGCACCGAACTGTTCGCGCAGTTGCGCGAAGCCGCGGAGGCCCAAGCGATAAAAATCTTCGGCCGCAACCTGCACGAACTGCTTCTGGCGGCGCCAGCCGGACCGAAGGCAGTGCTCGGGCTCGATCCCGGCATCCGCACCGGTTGTAAAGTCGCCGTGGTCGATGCCACAGGAAAACTGCTGGAGAGCGCGACCGTTTATCCGCATTCGCCGCGCAACGATTGGCACGGCTCGCTGGCTACCCTGGCGCGGCTGATCGTGCAGCATCACGTGGAATTGATCGCGATCGGCAACGGCACCGCTAGCCGCGAAACCGACAAGCTCGCCGCCGAGGTGATCAAGTTGATCGCCGCGAAAATACCGGAACGCAAAGTCAATAAAATCGTCGTCAGCGAAGCCGGCGCGTCGGTCTATTCGGCATCGGCGTTCGCCGCCGCCGAATTTCCCGACCTCGACGTGAGCTTGCGCGGCGCGGTGTCCATCGCCCGGCGCTTGCAAGACCCGTTGGCTGAGTTGGTGAAGGTCGAGCCGAAAGCCATCGGCGTCGGCCAGTATCAACATGACGTCAATCAGCGCGTGCTGGCGCGCGCCCTCGACGCCACCGTCGAAGACTGCGTCAACGCCGTCGGCGTCGATGTCAACACGGCGTCGGCGCCGCTGCTCACCCGAGTGTCGGGGCTGAACAGCTTGCTCGCCAAAAACATCGTCGAGTTTCGCAACGGCAACGGACCGTTTCGCGATCGCAAATCGCTGACTCAAGTACCGCGCATGGGCGACAAGACCTTTGAGCAAGCCGCGGGCTTTCTGCGCATTCATAACGGCGACAATCCGCTCGACCGCACTGCGGTGCATCCGGAAGCCTATCCGGTGGTCGAACGGATCTTGGCGCAGTGTGGCAAAGGCATCGGCCAAGTGATGGGACAAGCGGCGCTATTGAAAGGACTCGCGGTCGAGCAACTCACCGACGAAAAATTCGGCGCGCCGACGGTAAGAGATATTTTAACGGAATTAGAAAAGCCTGGCCGCGATCCGCGCCCGGAATTTAAAACCGCGATCTTTCAAGAGGGCGTTGAATCGATTGCCGACTTGCAGCCCGGCATGATTCTCGAAGGCGTTGTCACCAACGTCGCCGCCTTCGGAGCTTTCGTCGATATCGGCGTGCATCAGGATGGCCTCGTCCATGTTTCCGCACTGGCGCATAAGTTCGTCAAAGATCCCCACGAGGTCGTCAAGCCCGGCCAGATCGTCAAAGTCAGAGTGCTGGACGTCGACGTGAAGCGCCAGAGGATTTCACTCACCATGCGCCTTGACGACGCACTTATGCAGGCACCCCGCGAAAGCGGCGCTCGCGTTGAGGCGAGCCCCAACCGGGCACGCAAGCAGATAGACAAACAGCCACCGGACCCCAAACGCCTGCCAAACCGCGCCGCGCAACCAACCGGGCTATTCGCCATCGCCCTAGAGAAAGCCAAGCTGAAGAAGTGACCAGCTAAAATGCCAATAGCTAAAAAACCACTTAACAGCCGCTTCTGGCCGAGGCTGCCGAATTTGATCAAGTGGAATTACTGTCAGTGAAATAGCGAGGCAATTCTAACGGCTCCTTTCGGGATCCGGTACGATCACGACCGACTGGTTTGTCCAGTCTCTCAAGCGCCGCTCTGAGCGCGGTGGGCTTTACGGGGATCACGACGAAGGCGTCGCCCTAGTCTCGCTTCGACGGCTACGTAACAAGCACTAACCGTGCCCGGCGACTCTCTCGGATGACCGAGATATACGCGTCTTCGGACCTCATCGTATGATCACTCGATCAGCTTTTCGGCTCCCTCCCACACGATAGGCGGAATCGTCCCGGCGCAACATGCGAAAACTAAATTGCGGCCTCCGACACTACGGGCTCGCCTGATTCCAGGGCAGCCTGGCGAGGACCACGGACATGCCGCAACTGTTGGTCACTCCCGCAAAGACCAGACCGGCGCCAATCAGCGCGGACAACCCGTAACCAGCGGGATGAATCAACGCGCCTAAGATGACACCGAGCACGGAGAGCAGGCCCGCGGCAATGCGCACCTGCCGCTCCAACGACATCACGCTGCGCTCACCATGCACTAGCGGTAGGCCGGCCGACGTCCAAGCGTTGGTGCCGCCATCGACATGCACGACGTTGGTGAAGCCAGCGCCGCGCAGTCGATCAGCGGCCAACTGGCTGCGCGTGCCGGTCTGGCACAGGCAGTATAGCGGCGTGTCGGCGCCAAAGCGCGTCAACAACGCTGGCGGATCAAGCCGTTCGAACGGCACGTTGAGCGAACCCGCGATGCGCAGACTGGCGAACTCGCCGGGTGTGCGTACATCCAAGATGTGCAATTTCCCCGAGTCGGCTAGAACTGCGAGCTGCTGCGCCGACACACTACGCAAAGGAGTACCGACTTCACTTGCAATCTGCACGCGAGCGCCGTCCGAGTCCGCTAGGCCCACACCACCGGCCAGATTGGCGGGCACTGCCTCGTGGATGCGACTGGGCATGGGCAGATTGAGGTTGTTCATGATGGCGATAAACTCCTCGCGACTTTTGCCGGCCAGGCGAGCATTGAATTGCTTTTCTTCGCCAATGCTGCTCACCCGGCGTCCCTTATAGTCATGGCCGGGGTAGACCAGCACCTGATCATCCAGCCGGAACAGCTTTTCGCTGATGCTTCGCCAGAGGTCTGCCGCGCTGCCGTTCTGAAAATCGGTCCGGCCGCAGCCGCCGATTAGCAGAGTATCCCCGGTTAGCAGGCGATCACGCCATAGATAGGAAACGCTGCCGGAGGTATGGCCAGGCGTAGCGAGTACAAGAATCTCCTCGCGGCCGAACAGAATGACGTTGCCGTCTTCGAGCATGCGGTCGTAGCCTTGCGCGCCACAGTCGCTCGCTACCGCGGTTTGCGCCCCGGTGGCCTGCTTGAGCGCCAACGAGGCAGTAATATGATCTGCGTGTACGTGCGTTTCTAGAATATGCTTCAAGGTGAGGTCGTGCTCGCGGATCAGCTGCAAGTCGCGCTCAAGCTGCTCGATGACCGGATCGATCAGCACCGCCTCGTGCGTCTCGTCGTCGGCGATCAGATAAGTATAGCTCGATGAGGTAGGATCGAACAATTGTTTGAAAAACATTGATGCCTCCGATTTTGGAATCAGTCACCCGACAATCTACCCTAACATCAACCCGGGTGAATTTGCTCCCGGTCTCTCTCGGCTGATTAATGTAGCCTACCCGTTCGGCAAAGTAGCTCTCGCCATCGCAGACCATCGATCTGTACCGGTCCTGAAACACTGGCCCGTGCCGACGATGCTGTAGGTTGTAGCTCACTACACAACCGGTCAACGGTCGCCGCATAAACTTGGCAATCTCATGGTCCCGCTACATAACTTTGGGCGATGAACGGGAGGATGAACGCGACCTTAAAATTGCCAAGATGATCGCGCCGATTATGCCGACAAGTCCCATACCAAAAAAAGACAAAGCTATCGAGGTGATCTCCGCGAGACTGCCAAAGGCCAGTTGACCGGTGAAAGAGCCGAAGCGCATCAACGTGGTGCGCATGCCGAAAGCCAGTCCGCGTTCCTGAGCAGCGACGGTATCGGCGATGTGAACCACGGTGATGACTCCTAAGAAGCCATTGCTGATGCCGAACAAAGCCGTCAGTAACGCAAGCGGGAGATGACTCAAGGTTATCGGCATGAGCATCAGTGGCAGCGCGTTCGCAAGAATAGAGATGGTCAGAGACTTTTCCACGGACCAAAGACCTGCAGTCCAGCGGACCGCGGAACGGCCAAGCACCGCAGCGACAGTTGTGACGGCAAAAAATGATGCGATTTCTGTCGCTGAATAGGCTTGATACAGAAGTACCGGAAGAAACGCCCTGTGAAAGCTGCGCAGCATAGCGAAAGAGCCGGAACCCAGCAGCACCATTTGCACCGCCCGATGGGATAACAGGCCGCGGAAACCGCGCAGAGGCGTTGGCTTTTCTTCCGCTCCAACTTGCTCGGCGACAGGTAGATACCAGAGAGGGATTAGAGTCAGCGCGGAAAATATGGCCGTGCAGGTGAATGCGGCCTTGAAGCTCACGAGGTCCGCCAGTCCTCCAGCAAGGACCGGGCCGGCCAGTTCTGCCAAACTGGAGAATAGGGCGAAGTCGCTGATTCCTTTGGTTCGCTGACTTCCTTGGCCTAAGCCAGACACATAACTATGGAAACCGAGGATGGCAACCGTACCGAAAACGCCGATCAGAAACGTCGGCAGGATGAGTGCCAGGGGCGCGCTGATGAAGAGAAAAATGAGCATCGACAGAACCTTGCACAAGGTTGCGTAGCTCACGGCCTTTTTCGGGCCGAGACGATCGATCTTTTTCCCTGCGGGTAGCGCGATGACGAAGCCGGCGATGCTCGAAGCCGACGCCACCAGGCCCACCACACCGGGGGATGCCCCTAGCTCAAGCGCGTAGAGAGGGATTAAGAAATGAACCATGCCGACCGACAATTGATTCGCGAAGCCGGTCATGTTGGCGAGCCGGACCGCGCGGGCCGTTTCGCTTCTCTGAACTGTATTGTTTTGACTGCTAGCCATTTCGCAAGACAAGCTAGGACGCGAGCGCCGGTAGCTTTTGCGCCCTGTGCCACACGCTGTGGTGAAAGCTGCTTAACTGGTGCGATTCGGCGAGGGCTCATGACATAAGCCGTCGCGGATTCTCTGATGGTTTAGCACGATGCGTAGTCTAGCGGCAACGAATCAAACCCCGCCATCCGCCGCTCATCGGCGCTCGAAATAGTCGGGACTCGGACGCCGCCGGATCTTCGGCACAAAGAAACGTGCACCTTTTCGGCCTCTAGGACCGCTATCGCCACTGGCATCTATGGGCCGAAGCCGCCCCTGACAATAGATGGTGCGACCACCAGGCTGAGAATTTTGCCTGACCCATCTATTGACCGCCCGGGGCGACCGGCAGGAAGCGATATTTTTCCACGTCAGCGATCGGCGGAGATTTCTCGATCTGCTCGGCAAAGAGATCAGCCGGCAGGGTCGGAGCATAGGGCAAATTCTTGCCGCAGGATTGAACGGTAAGACGCAACGGACAAATCTCAGAGGATTTGTGCAACGGAGAGTGCAGCGAAAGACAGCTAGCCATTGTCTATTCTTCCAGCCTTTCCACCATTCCCTTCCGTGGCAATGAACCGGCGCATTGATGCGCTTGCTAACAGCACAACGCATTCCAAGCGTGTCCCATTTGCCGACCCATGGGAATTGCTTAGGACCACCAGGAACGTTCCGTTCTCGATCTGGCTTCGCGGTCATTTATCGCCTAAGCCATAACATGGTACCGTGAGTCAAAAGGGAGGACTCCATGAAACGAACACTTACGGTTATCGTTCTGGGCTTGTTACTGACGCTGCCTGCTGGATTGGCCTCCTCTCATGAGCGTCAAAGGCAAAAGGCTCCAAGGGAACGGGGAGGTCAAGCGATGATGCCGGGCGGGCGGATCGGTGGGATGCGGAATTTTCCGGGAATCGATCTGCTGATGCGCAATCCCAAGCTTGCCGCCATGATGATGGAAATGCGCGGGGAGATGATGAAGATTCGCGGCGAGGCGATGATCAAACAAGGTGAGGTCCTCAAGCGCTACGGCGAACGACTCGAAAAAGAACGCGCCGAGTAGCAGCATCCACGCTAAATCCCCGATCGCTGCCCGGCATCATAAGCCGCTCTGTTATTGCCGCGCGCCTGCCGGCACCGGCAGGCTGAGAATCACCGCCTGAAGACTTTTCCCGGTTAACGCTTGGCTTATCGAGTCATCAATTGATTGCAGCAACGCGTTGATATGCTTGTCCGCGGCGCCGCCGTCGTTGACGGCTTTGATTTTCTTGCCCGCATTGCGGACGCAGTCGAGAATGTCCTTAATGCTGATGGTTTCCGGATCCCGCGCCAGGACAAAAGTCTCACCGTCGGCGACCGGTAAGACCAGCCGGCTCTGGGCGAACATTTCCATGAATTCCTTAACCAGCCCTGCGGGCACCTGTAACTCGGCGGCGAGGTCAGTCACGGTCATCGGATCGACACCGTGGTAAAAATTCCGGCCGACGAAAAGTATAGCGTGCAGCGCCAATTTTTCCCGACCGGCAGGACTCTGCGCCAACAGCTGGCGGTCGCCATGGAAAAAATGAATATACTGGTGCGCGTAGGCGACCTCGGCACCGAGCAGAACGATAATCCAACCGAGATGCAGCCAAAACAAAAACAGCAGCAAGATCGCGAAGCTCGAATAGATTGCGTAGTACTTTGTCGATGACGCCACAAAAACGGCGAAGCCCCAGCCGACGGTTTGCCAGAGTAGCGCCGCCACCAGTCCACCAATCAACGCGGATTGTAGCTTGACGCGGGTATTGGGAATAAACATGTATACGAAGGTGAAAGCACCCCAGAGCGTCACATAGGGCAAAATTTGTAACAGCGCCAAAATAACCGTTCCCAGGGCTTGCAAGGAAGTAAGCGAGCGCACCACGGCGTGGTTTTGCAAAGTCGCGGTGATCGTCACTGCGGCAAACACCAACACCGGGCCGACCAGAATCGCGCTTAGGTAATCGCTGAAGCGGCGCGCCAGCGAGCGCGGGGATTTGACCCGCCAGATGTGATTGAAGGCATCCTCGATGGTCCCCATCAGAGATAATACGGTGAGAAACAGAGCGACGAAACCGATGCTGCCGAGTGCGCCGGCGCTCATTTTATCGACGAAGCTGATCAGATAGGCTGTAATCTCCCGGCCTTTTTCACCCAGCGGATCGAGCGCCTCGGCGAGCGCCGGTTCCAAGCGATTATGGACGCCAAAGGCTTTGAGCAGCGAAAAAATAACCGCCAACAAGGGCGCCAATGAAAGCAGCGTTTTGAACGACAAAGCCAGCGCCTGCAGCTTGACCAGATGTTCAATAAAATCTTGCGCCACCATGACCGTGATCTTGAGCGAAGAGTGAATCAACCGCTTCGCGCCGCTAAGCTCGCCAAGCTTTTGCGCTAAAACCTGGTCGACGACCTGGCTTTTCATTTGTCGAATCGATCGACGTTTAGGTGGGGCGGGACTCATGGCTTTGCAATTGGCGAAATAATATCGTTGCTACCTGTCGACTCTACCAGCTTTGCGCCGCGCCGACAAAGCCGGTAGCGCCTAAGCGCTGACCGCCGGTTCGATTGGGAGTTCAATTGACCAAGTCTCGCGGCTCATCGATGTGTTATCGGCAAATAGCGATCTCCGCTCAGACATCAAGCCTTGCCGGATCAAGCACCCATAAACATTAAACCCCGCGCCAAGTCTTCCCACCGCGTCCTCAATCTACGCGGTCTGTTGACGCTGACTTTTTTCTGGGTCGCTGGCGGCGCCTACGGCTTAGAAGATGCGGTTGGTGCCGCCGGGCCGCTCGTCGTTCTGCTGGAAATCTTGATCCTCCCATGATTCTAAAGTTTTCCCGCCGCGTTCGCCGTTGCGCTTTCAACTGTGAAATCCGGGTTCATTCCATCTCTTCGCTGGTTGACGGATCGATTCCTCAAGTGGTAATGGGCATGAATAAAGCTTAGGAGGATTCATGATTACCACCCAGGGTGTTTATCATATCGGCATCCCGGTCAACGATGTCGAGCGCTCGGTCAAGTTTTACACCGAGATATTGGGCATGACCGTCGCCAAGCTCAATAAAGACGACATGGGCGATCACTTAAACCGCGCCGATCTGCGCGCCGGCGACTCCATGGTCGTGCTCTTCCAGCGCCCGAAGGCGCTGGAGAAAGATGCTTTGAAAGAAGACGGCGCGACGCATCAGGCATTTTCGGTCTCGCCGGAAGACTTCGAACTGGCGGCGCGCAAAATGAAAGACTGGGGCGTCAAGGTTTACGACATTCCCACCGTCGAACGCCCGACCGGAAGGGGTTTTTACTTCTTCGATCCCGATGGCAATCTGCTGCAACTCTACGCGCCGCCCAAACCGTCAACCGTATCGTGAGCCAGTTTAAGATCATCGGCAGGCCCCAGCCACGCCTGGACGGTCCCGAGACTGTCTCGGGCCGCGCCCAATACACCGTCGATGTGATCCTGCCCGGAATGCTGCATGTCAAGTTGCTGCGCAGCCCCTTGCCCCACGCGCGCATCCGTCGCCTCGACGCCAGCCGCGCGCGCGCCCTCGCGGGAGTCGCCGCGGTGCTTCTGGCTAACGACGTACCGGCCAAACGTTTCGGCTTTTCGCTCCAAGACGAACCGATCTTCGCCACCGGCAAAGTGCGCTACATCGGTGATGTCATCGCGGCGGTTGCGGCGGTCAATGAAGAAATCGCCGAACAAGCGGTCGGTCTGATCGATTGCGACTTTGAAGAATTGCCCGCGGCGCTCACGCCCGATGACGCGCTCGGCGAAAATGCTCCGTTGGTCCACGAACAATTAAATTCCTACCGGATGAATACCGTCTTGGCGCGCGACTGGCACCCGGTGGCCGGAACCAATATCGCCCATCAAGCAATTTTCTCCAAAGGCGACATCGATAAAGGCTTCGCCGACGCCGACGAAATTTTCGACGACACCTTTCACTCGCAGCAGGTGCAGCACTGTTCGCTCGAGCCCCACGCGGTCGTGGCCCAATGGAACGGCGAACGGCTCACCGTGTGGAGCAGCACGCAAAAAGTTTTTCTCGTGCGCTCGGGCTTAGCCGATCTCTTCGATCTCGCCGAAGAGAAAATTCGTGTCATCGGCACCAGAATCGGCGCCGGCTTCGGCGGTAAGAACGCCATGCGGCTTGAGCCCTATGCCGCCGCCTTGGCGTTGAAAACGCAAAAACCCGTGCGTCTGGTCAACAGCCGCGCCGAAGAGTTCGCGGCAGCCGCCGGCTCGGTTTCGGCGACCGTGCGGGTGCGCACGGGAGCGAAACGCGACGGCACCATCACCGCGCGGGCGATGGAATTCACCTGGGACACCGGCGCCTACGCAGAAGGATTGCCAGGCAGCAATCGAGCTCTCAAAGACGGCGTCGGACCCTATCGGATCGCCAATATTCGCGTCGCCTCGACGTTGGTGTACACCAATAAATTGCGTGGCTGCCCGTTTCGCGGCTTGGGCATTCCGGAAGCCGTTTGGGCGGGCGAATCGCAGATGGACATCATCGCCAAGAAGCTTGGCATCGATCCCGTCGAGCTGCGTCTAAGAAATTGCCTCGACCGCGGCGACGAAACGCCGGTCGGCGACCGCGCCCAGCATATCGCCCTACGCGAGTGCTTGGTCAAAGTAGCCGGCGAGCTCAAGCGCTGGCAAAAGCGCGCACCGGCCAATCATGGCTTCGGCATCGCATTGCTGCACAAATCGCCGACCACGTCGGCGTCGTCTTCCAACGCGAGAGTGCGTATCGGCGCCGACGGCGAAGTGGAATTACAAATCGGCGCCACCGATGTCGGCGGCGGCACCGGAACTAGCCTGGGACAGATTGTCGCCGAGGTGTTAAACATTCCGTTGACCGACATCAAAGTCGTGATCGCCGACACGGAACGAACGCCGTTCGACCACGGGACCTATTCGAGCCGGGTCACGGCTTACGTCGGCGCCGCCGTGAAGCTCGCCGCCACCGATGCCCGGCGCCAGCTGTTGGAGAGCGCGGCGCAAACTTTCAATTTATCACCGCACGACCTACGCTTGCGCAACAAGAAAGTAATCGCCAAGCGCCGCCCGTCTATTACGTTCGCCGTGCTAGCCGAGAAATCCGCGGCGGGTGAAATCATCGGCATCGGCGCCAGCGAAAGCCAGAGAGTTTGGGCCGGCGACACGTCCGGCGAAAAGAAAAATAGTTCGGCGCCAGGCTGGCCGTTTGGCGCTCAAGCGGTAGAAGTGGCCGTCGATCGCGAAACCGGCGTGATCCGACTCGTGCGCGTCGCCTCGGCCCACGACGTTGGCCAAGCGCTCAATCCGATGGCGGTCACCGGCCAAATTCAGGGCGGTATCATGATGGGGTTGGGCTACGCGCTCTCGGAAGGATTGATATTCGATCAGGGAAAGATCACCAACGCGAGCTTCGCCGATTACAAAATTCCCACCGCGCGTGACATCCCAAGCGCAACGCCGATCATCGTCGAGAAACATTACACCTCCGAACCTTACGGCGCCAAAGGCGTCGGCGAGATGTCGGTCTTCGGCATCGCGCCGGCGGTCGCCAACGCCATCGCCCGCGCCACCGGCGTGCGATTGAAAGAATTGCCGATGTCGGCGGAAAAACTACTCGAACAGTTGAATCAACCGAAGGAGAAGTGAATGGCGCTTCCGCATGAGCGCGAACCGATCGAAGAAAGCAATCTGCCGCGTCCCTACGACGACGTTCGCCAGTGGTTGGAATTAGTCGAATCCATGGGCGAGCTCAAGCGCGTCAACGGCGCCGACTGGAATTTGGAAATCGGCACCATGGCCGAGCTGATTTATCGCGAGCGCAGCGGCACCATCCCGGCGCTGCTGTTCGATGAAATCAGCGGCTATCCCAAAGGCTACCGAATTCTTTTTGGCCAGCAAACTTCTTATCGTAGACTCGCGCTGATGGCCGGTTTGCCGATGGACAGCACCGGACTCAAACTGGTTAGCCGCTTCAAGGAGAAACTCAGCGCGCTCAAACCGATCCCGCCACGCATCGCGGCGACCGGGCCGGTCTTTGAAAACAAATTGGCCGGCGATCAAATCGACGTGCTGAAATTTCCCGTGCCCAAAGTGCACGAGCTCGACGGCGGCCGATTCATCGGCACGGCGTGCATCGCCGTCACCCGCGATCCCGAAGAAGGCTGGCTCAACCTCGGCACCTATCGCGCGATGGTGCATGACGAGAGATCAGTCGGCTTGTTCATGTCGTCGGCCGGCAAGCATGGACGCATGCACATGAAAAAATATTTCAAGCAGGGAAAACCTTGTCCCGTCGTTCTCTGCGTCGGCCAAGACCCGTTGTTGCTTTTAGCCGCCGGCAATCCGATTGAACTGGGTTATTCCGAATATGATTACTGCGGTGGCATCCGCGGCAGACCTTTCGATCTGGTCGAAGGCGAAGTCACCGGCCTGCCCTTTCCCGCGCACACCGAGATCGCCATCGAAGGATTTCTCCATCCTGGCGACATCAAACCCGACGGCCCGTTCGGCGAGTGGCTTGGCTACTACGGCACGCGTATGGACGACACCCCGGTGCTGCGCATCGAGCGCATCTATCACCGCAACGATCCGATCCTTTGCGTCGCGCGCCCGGGCCGCCCGCCAACCGACTACTCGCTGTCGAAAGGCATGATCCGCGCGGCGCAACTTTGGGACCGTGTCGAAAAAGCCGGCTTGCCCAACGTCAAAGGCGTTTGGTCCCTCGAGTCGGGCATCGGCAGTCTATTCAACGTCATCTCGATCAAGCAAGCCTATCCCGGCCACTCGCGCCAAGCGCTCTTCCTCGCCTCACAATCGCTTGGCGGCGCTTACAATGGGCGATTCGTCGTCGTGGTAGATGAGGACATCGATCCGACCAGCGAGTTCGACGTGCTCTGGGCGATGGCGACGCGCTGCGATCCCGAAAGCGCCGTTGAAATCATCCGCCGCGCCGCCAGCGGCTCGCTCGACGTCTGCATCCCGCCGGAGAACAAAGGCCACAGCTCGCGCTGCCTGATCGACGCCTGCATGCCCTACGATCGCAGACATCAATTTCCACCGATCGCCGAATCGAGCGAAGAACTAAAAAACCAAATCAGAGCGAAATGGCGCGTGACGATTTATGAATAAGAATTTCGTGAAGAACCGAATACTTGTCTCGCCACGAAGGTCACGAAGGATTCGGATGATTAAGATTCCGAACTTCGTGCTCTTCGTGTCCTTCGTGGTGAATTGTGCCTTTCCGAACGTTGCGTCCTTTGCACTCTTTGCGGTTACTTCTCTCCTTCTCACTCCCATCTCGCCTCTCGGCCAGGAACCACTGCGCGCCGGAACAATATTCAGCGCCACCGGCGGCGCCGCGGTTGCCAACGGGAAATAGCATGGCGCTCAAACTGACGATGACCTGTGGTCCCTACGACCGCGCGCGGGCGCTGATCGACGGGACGGTCAAACCTGAAGGCATCGAGCTCGAAGTCCACGTTAACCCGAGCCCAGGGCGGCACACCAAGATCGACGGCAAGGAATTCGACGCCGCCGAATTTTACACCGGCACTTACATCGCCGATCTGCATTACAAGTCGCTCGGCTACACGGCGATCCCGATTTTCGTCAAACGAATGTTTCGCCACTCCTATATTTACATCAACAAGCGCGCTGGCATCCGTTCCCCCGCTGACTTGAACGGCAAGCGCATCGGCGTGCAAAACTGGCTAACCACCACCGCGGTGTGGGCCAGAGGCCTGCTCGAAGACGAGTATGGCCTCGACGCCAAATCGATCACCTGGGTGGCCGACCGGGTGAGCGGCGTCGGCGACTGGCAGCCGCCAGCGTGGTTGAAAACCGAGATTGTTCCCAAGGGCGAGACGCAATTCGACTGGCTCGCGACCGGAAAAATCGACGCCGCGATCACCACCGGCACCTGGGCGCCGCGCGTTCACCCTGAAATTGATTTTCTGTTTCCCAACTACGCCGAGCTGGAGCGCGATTATTACCGACGCACCGGTTTCTTTCCGGTCATGCACACTCTGCTGATCAAGAACTCCGTCTTAGAAAAAAATTCGTGGGTTGCGATGAGCCTGTTCAACGCCTGGCAGGAATCAAAAAAGAAATGCTATGAGTGGCTCCAATGGCAGCGGGTGCATCAGACCGCGCTCTGGTATCGCGGGTTATGGGAGGAAGAACAAGCGATCGCCGGCGACGATCCGTATCTGTGGGGCTTTCAGAAAACCAAACCCGAAGTGGACAAATTGCTGGAATACTGCTTTCGCCAAGGGCTGACGACGCGGAAATTTGAGCCCGAAGAAATGTTTCATCCGAGCACTTTGCAGACTTAAGAGATACATTGGAACGATCCGATGTCTGGCACGTTTTGAACGACTTGAACCATTTGAACGTTTTGAACCCAAGGAAATCATGCCCCTGATTAATTTTTAATTTTGAATTTTCTATGATCACCCGATTCATTATCCAAAAAAGACAAGCGTTCGCCGCCGGCCACGAATTCCCCATTACCGGCGCCTATGAAAAACTCGTCGGCAAATTTTTCGGCGAAGTCGACCCGGCCAATCGATTGAACCAGGTCATCGTCAATCT
>Ga0326597_10005144_pt1 | contig 18238 bp, 18 predicted proteins | sample RVTome_12_FD_203789 | JGI IMG/M metagenome (GOLD analysis project Ga0326597, IMG submission 203789) | Soil microbial communities from uranium-contaminated site in the Upper Colorado River Basin, Wyoming, United States - RVT100D185 | ecosystem: Environmental > Terrestrial > Soil > Contaminated >... | reverse complement strand
CATGGACCAGTCGTTCGACATGATCCGCAAGTACGCCCGCAGCCGGCGCCAGCACCTCACGCAGGTCGCGGTGGAGATCGTCGACGGCACCCTATCCATGGATCAACTCATCGCTCAGCAGGACCTTGCGCAGCGGTGGACCACATCAGCGTTTGAGGAGTTCAAGGGAGCACTGGCTGAAGCGGAGGACATCGTCAATGAGGCATTGGCCGCTGTCGACGAAGAAGAGGCCTGCGCATTGTGGAGAGAGCTCCTCGACGAGGACTTCCCAACGGCGTCCACTGAAGATCTAGGTTTTCAGCTCGGCGACACCAGCCATCAGGAGCGGCCCGAGCAGCGAGGATGGTCTCGGGCTATCGACCGTGCGTTGAACCTTCGTATCAGCGCGAGCACCCAGCGGGGAAAGCGGCGAAGGCACGCAAGACAGCTCAAGAGCGACAGCCGACCGATGCTCGCGGGAGCCAAGCTGCGCTTTTACGCACTAGGTGATGTGCCTACCGAGGCTGAGATCTGGTGGCAGGTGATAAATACGGGAGGACACGCCCGCGACCAATCTGGTCGGAGAGGTTGCATCTTCCAGGGCAAGCATCTGGACGATCGCCGTACGGCAGATCCCCGTGAGAACTGGGAACACACGGCTTACACCGGGAGTCATCTGATCCGAGCCCTTGCGGTAGTCGACCTCGCCGTGGTAGCCGAGACTGATTGGTTCACCGTGAACGTGATGGCAGTCGGTCATCGCTTCAGCCTCTGACTATGAATCCCCGTTGGCGCCGTTGGCGCCGCTCAAGCTCCCCGGCCAGGTTGTCCTCCGCCCGCTCCGTCAGTGCGGTGAAGCGGCCCGCCAACACACTGAGGGGGCCGCCGGAACCTGGAACCTCAACAATGTGACATGTTCGTCCAGACGGCTTGCAGCCGCGACTCACAGAACCCCGACCGGGACACGCCGAACGTCTCTCGGACTCGGACGCGCACCCCGATCGAACGGAGAATCACGACAACCCACCCGGGGGAGGCTCGCTCTGGCCAGCCGGACAAAGGCCACTGGATATGATGACCGAGTCAAAACTCTATTCTCGTAGCCCACGAAGGAGGGAACCGATCAGTCTCCAACCAGCTGACCCGGTCGGTGAAGATGGCCTCGCCGTGATTGCCCGAGCTGCTGCGCATGGTGGGTCAATCGCCGTCGACGGGACTGATGGGATCTGGACCTATGAGGACTTATTGACCTCGTCGGCCGAAATGGCGAAAGCGTTGTTGAGCGGACGTAGCGACCTCGCTGAGGAGCGAGTTGCGTACCTTGTGGAGCCCGGAGGCCGGTTCATAGCGACGATGTGGGGGATTTGGCGCGCGGGAGGAGTTGCCGTACCGCTCGCTCTCTCGCATCCTCCCCCTGAACTAGACCACGTTGTGGTTGATTCCGGAGCGTCGATCGTGGTCGTGGATCCCGACCTACGGAACCGCATAGATGAGATCGCCACTGCCCACGGTGCCCAGGTGCTGGAGGTCACGGCCGACCATGGCCGGATCGAGGTCAATGCCTCCAAGAACTCAAGTACCGCGCTTCCGGTCGTGGACGAATCTCGTCGCTCCCTCATGATCTACACGAGCGGCACTACCGGTCGTCCCAAGGGTGCGGTGCACACTCACCGAGGAGTTCGAGCCAACATTGAGATACTCATTGACGCCTGGGGATGGCGGGCTGACGATCGTGTCCTCCTTGTGCTTCCGCTCCACCATGTCCACGGTCTCATCAACGTGGTTGGCTGCGCGATGTGGGCTGGGGCCCGCTGTGACGCGCTCGCTCGCTTTGACGAGGTTGTTACTTTCCGGCGGATCTCCGAAGGTGTTCTAACGGTGTTCATGGCCGTGCCCACGATTTACGCCCGCCTCACCGCAGTGTGGGACGGAGCTTCCGATGCCTTAAGGTCGAGGTTCTCAGCCGGGTGCCGAGCGATGCGCCTCATGGTTTCCGGGTCGGCTGCGCTGCCGATACCCACACTCGAGCGATGGTTCGACATCTCTGGTCACACGCTCCTTGAGCGCTACGGGATGACCGAGCTCGGGATGGTGCTATCCAATCCGTTGGAAGGTGAGCGACGCCCGGGGCGCGTCGGTCATCCGCTACCCGGGATTGAAGTCCGCCTCGTGGACGAGGAGGGCGATCTGGTGCCGATGGGGGTCCCCGGGGAGATTGAGGTACGAGGACCCAACGTATTCCTTGAGTACTGGGCGCGCCCTGACGCCACAGAGAGGGCGTTTCGAGACGGTTGGTTTCGAACAGGTGACACCGCCGTATGCGAAAACGGTACCTATCGAATCTTGGGACGCAACAGCGTCGACATTCTCAAAGTTGGCGGCTTCAAGGTGTCGGCGCTCGAGATTGAGGATGTCTTGCGCGGTCACGTCGGTGTGGCGGACTGCGCCATTGTGGGGATCCCCGACGACGACCTCGGCCAGCGGATCGCCGCGGCGATCGTATCCGTGGAAGGGGCGACTGTTGAGGCCAATGCGATCCGGGAATGGGCTCGGCACCAACTTGCGTCATACAAGGTTCCCCACATGGTGATGGAAGTTGAGTCGCTTCCCCGTAATGCCATGGGCAAGGTAATTAAGCCGGAGGTGGCAGGTCTGTTTGGGAGTGGGGTCCCCCGGAGTTCGGATTGAGGCCCCCCCGGTTTTCCGGACACCTTCTGCGCCGTGTGTTCCCCGTGGAAAGGACTCGTTGATATCTGATCGTCCAGATCAAGCGCTGGACGCGTTCGTATCGGACGAAGAAGTGTCGCCGACCGCTGGACGTCACGTTCGGACACGATCGCAGGATGCCACTAGGGCTCAGTCCGCCAGGAGGAAGACGAATTGAGACCATGCCGGCCCTGACGATCAGAACCAGGGTGGGAGAGAACCAATTGTCAGTCACTGGCACTGGAAGAAGTGCGCCGGACCGATCATGCTGTGCGGAGGCTGAATAGGGGTGTCAAGGACACGCCTTAGGTTAAGTGCGCGTGCTGTACCACCTAGCTGGCCGGGGCGTTTGTGCGTCTGTTCGATCGAGGAGGCAGCGAATGATGAGCAATCAAAGACCCGAGACCGAAGAACTCAGTGGCAGAGTGCTCGATCGCCTCAACTCGCTGGCGCGCAGGCAAAAGTTGGTCGTCCCGGAGATTACACGGCGGGAGGTGCTGCGGACTATCGGCCTTGGGGCTGTTGCGTTAGGACTTGGCGCGTGCGGCGGAGAGACCACTGCAGAGTCAACGACGTCGTCAGCCCCCGGCACGACGTCCAGTACCGTTGCTGGTGGCGGAGCCTCCGTTCCGGACGGCGCGGGACGGCAGATCTTGGTTTCGGGGTATCCAGGCTCCACGGAACTGGCCTTCAAGGAGGCGGTCGTCCCCGTCTTCGAGAATCTGAGCGGTGCGACTGTCATCTTCGAGTCGGGAGCCTCGGCCGAGCGCTTGAGCAAGCTCCAAGCTCAGGCAGCCTCGCCAACGGTCGACGTCTTTGTTAATGGCGCGGAGCAGATTCTTATAGCTCGGGAGCAGGATCTCGTTGTTGACCTTGACCGCTCACAGATTCCGAACATCGTGCAACTCGCGGATTGGGCGACCAATTCCGGGCCTGCTTCTGTGAAGTACGGCCTTCTCCGCTTTGGGCTTGGCATGGTCGGGGATCTCGATCCCTCCGTCAAAAGCTGGGAAGAACTGCTCACCCGGGAGGATCTCGCCGGCCGTGTCGGCATGCCCATCATAGCCCATAGTATGTTTGCGAAGTGGCTGGTTGTGCTCGCCGAGATCTTCGGCGGATCTCAAGATAATATCGATCCAGCCTTGGCCGCGCTCAGAGAAGTTGAACCGTCGCTGCTCACGGTTGGGTACGCGAGTTGGGTTGAACAAGCAATGGCGGGCGAGTGCGTCGTGAGTCCAGAATTCGACTACCAAATCGTTGAAGCCAATCGTGAGGGGTTTGACTTGGTCTACGTTGATCCCGCCGAAGGGGCCTTGGCGGCGGACAACTCAATATCCGTCGTAGCGAATACTGAGAACGCCGACCTCGCCTACTTCTTCCTGAACCTCACGCTCGACGAAGAGGTCCAGACGAAGTTCTGCGAGATCTGGTTGGGTGCACCCGCGAACACCAACGCGAATCCTCAGATAGAAGGATCAGAAGTAGAACTGGCGAACAAGGTAATCGATAAGATTCGATTCTTCGACGATGCGTTCATCGCATCAAAGCGCGCTGAGTGGACTGAGCGACTCAACGCGGAGGTACTCCCCTCGTGGTCCTAGGTTCTCATGTGAAAGACTTTGCCGAAAACTAGACATCTGCAGAGACGCGGTTCACCACCGTCCAGCGAAAGGCGGTTGATCCGATCCGCCGCCGAGCCGCTGGTGGGATCGTCATGGGCAACAACAGTGCCCATCCTCGCTACTTTGATTGTTATCGTGCTGGTTCCGGTGGGCATGATCTTTCGCCAGAGCCTCGCGCCGAATCCTTTTGCGAGCGACGCCGCCTCTGTCTCGATCCAGAATTATCGTACCTTGTTCAGCATCTCGGTTTATCGGGAGGCTATGTGGCGCACGATCTGGATCAGTGTGCTTGTGGCGGCCTTAGCTGTCGCGTTGGGTTTCGTCACGACGCTTGCGCTGACCGCATTTCGGAGCAATGCTCGCTCCCGCGACTCTACACCGGTTACATTGCTACTCGCTCCTGTCTTCGCAGGATCTATCGTCCTCGTCCTAGGCTGGCTCGGCTTACTGGCCAAAGGTGGAGTTGCCTATTCGATGGTCAACGCCATTCGTGCGTTGCTAGGGCAGCCGGAGGGCCGCGTCATTCAGACGAACATCGCGATCATCTTGGGGCTCCTCCAGTTCGTAGTCCCGTTCGTCGTTTTGATCTTCTACCCCCTCCTAAACCGGCTGCCAGTTGAACTCTACGAGGCGGGTCTGGTCCTCGGCGACACCCCATCGAAGGTCATTCGTCGCGTGATCCTTCCCCTGGCGGCACCGGGAATTCTGAGTGCAGGCATCGTGGCCCTATCCGTTTCTGTGGCTGCATACGTGACACCGCAAGTGCTAGGTGGCGACCGCAATCTTGTACTCACGACGCTAATAACACAGCTCCTCGCGTCGTTAAGCCCGACAACTGCAGCTGCCGGGGCCGTGGTATTGGGCGCGGTGGGTCTCGTTACAGTGGCTGTCTATTCGCTACTAGTCGGCAGAGTGCAAGACAGGGGCCTGCCGGCAAATGCGCCATAGACGACCGAAGCTGCAGCGTCAGGTCGGCTGGCTTGGGTGGAGGCTGTTGTCCCGCACCGTTCTAGGACTAGCGTTTCTCCTGGTCTTGGGCCCGTTCGTGCCAGTGGCGATCAGTGCTTTCGACTCCGGGCTCCCCGGCGAGCAGGGCTTCCAGGGCTTTACGATCGATTGGTTCAGCATCGCCTTGACGAGACCTGACTTCCAGTCAGGTCTCATAGTGAGTGTCAAAGTCGCCGGCGGGGCTGCCGCCGTCGCCCTCCTGATCGGCGTCGCGTCGGCATTTGCGATGACCCGCGGACCTAGGTGGGCGCGAGGGGCAACCTTCGCAGGCTTTGTCATGAGTCCCGTGGTCATCCCGCAGTTTCTGATTAGCCTGGCTATGCTTCAGTTGCTGTCAGTCATGGGCGTACGACTTGGCATCGCGGGGCTGATTGCAGTCCACGGCGCATTTATCTCACCGTTTGTCGTTCGGGCGATAAGTGCGAGTTTGGCAGACCAAGGAGGAGTGTATGAATGGGCTGCTATGTCTTTGGGCGCCGATCGACTGAAAGTGCTCAGGACAGTTACACTACCGCTGATTAGGCCGGCGTTGGGCGCGGCTGTGATCATAGCTTTCACGCTCTCATTTGTAAACGTGCCTTTGTCGTTGTTCCTGGCGCCCTCGGGTGCTCGAACCCTTCCGATAATTATGTTTCAGGAGCTCGAGTTCAGTCTGAGTCCCGTACTAGCAGCTCTCGCGGTGTTGCTTGCTATTCCAATAACCGGGGCTGTGTTGTTCATCGAACGGATCTTCAAAGTACGCGTGCTGACATGAAGTATCTTGAGTTGTCACAGATTCGCGTGGACTACGGCGAAGGACTCGTAGTAGACGACCTAAACCTTGGCGTGGATCAAGGTGAGATGATGGTTCTCCTCGGAGAGAGCGGTTGCGGGAAGTCTACGACGTTGCGAGTTGTTGCCGGACTTGTTCGCCCGGTCACTGGTAGCGTGATCATAGCCGGCGAAGACATATCGACGTTCCCTCCCTGGCGACGGGAAATCGGTTTCGTGTTCCAACACCACGCTTTGTTCCCCCACCTCACTGTCGAACAAAACGTGGAATACGGACTTGATCGTCGATCGCTCGACCGATCAGTCCGTCGTGCTCGAGTGCAGGATGTTCTTGAGCTAGTGGGGATGTCCGAATTCGCGCATCGCAAACCGGCCGCACTCTCGGGAGGTCAGGCGCAGCGCGTTGCGTTGGCGCGAGCACTTGCGCCCTCGCCCAGAGTCCTGCTGCTCGATGAGCCGTTTAGCAGCCTTGATATCCATCTTGCTGAAAGGCTGCGGGAGGAAGTCACTCGAATCATCCGGTCCGTCGGAGTGACCAGTATCCTCGTTACTCACAATCAGGTTGAAGCGCTTGTCATGGCTGACCGAATCGCAGTAATGCAGTCGGGCAGAATCGTCGAGCAGGCAACAGCTGAAGGGCTCTACCGATCCCCAACCACGGCCTTTGCAGCGCACTTCCTCGGCAGATCGAACGTGATCTATGGTCGCATCGAGAAAACGCAGAGTCAGACAAGTCGGAGCCTGTTCATAGGCGGTGGGTTCCGCGTTCCACTGCGGCGGGCGGTCGGGTCGATTCCCAGCCGATGTGCGATAGCAGTAAAACCCGAGGATATCGCGATCCAGACGACCGGAAGTACGGCCGTATGGACTGTCAAGGCCGAGGTCGTGCGGGTGCTATTCGTCGGCGCGGATCATGAACTTCTGATTCGAGTCGTCGACGACGAATCTGAGAACACCGCCCTCTTGCGAATTCGAGTACACGGGCGAGTCGATATCCCACCGATGGGCGAGACTATCGCGATCTGGTGGCCGGAAGATGCGATGAGCCTGGTGGCAATCGACGATCCACCCTCAGACTCACAGTTGGCCGGGTTGTCTTGAAGCGCCGACCGGCGAGGATCCCCAGCTCAGCGGACTCAGAACCCTCCATACCCGATTCTCACCCTACGGGAGTTCGCCAAAGCCGGAGTTGAGTTCCCGGGTACTCGCTGGCCTCGCGGGAGGAAAGCGCCCAGTTGCGTCAAATACTTCCCACTCCTGCCTCCAAAGCTCGAACAGGCGGCCCAGCTCTCTCACTGGATCTGGGTGATCATCGACCCTGAGATCGATGCCGGGCCACGCGGTGTTGGAACTCATGACTCTGAGCGCAGCCGATTGCCGGCCACGTCTATCGCCACCTGCCGTGTCTCCTGCCAAAAGGGCATCTATTAGACGGTTCGGCAGCGGGCCCGGTCCGAACGAGGAATATCTGGTGGCCATAGCGTCGATGACATCGGGGGAAGCGAGTGTGTTTCCGCCGCAAGCCCAGTTCTCTCCAGACGCTGATCCATGGGCGTGCGGTAGGTCAGCTCCGTCGAAGGTCGCACTATCACCCGTGCGAGCAACGGCTACGAGCTGTCTTCGAGACGAACCGGAATCGTCAGCCACCGCCGAGGCCACTGCGCTTGTGAGATCCATGTGCGAAGCGCGTGCATGGACTTTGCGTGCCAGGGCCACAGAGATAAGTCCCTGCGTAGCCAAGGCGAGGTCGGAACTGACAACGAGGCAGCGCGCTCCAACCGCCAGTCTGGCGGTGGATATTGCCGCACCGATCAATCCTGTTGCAACGTCTAGCGCGACAATGCTGAAGGTCACCAAGCTGCTCCGAGATGCGCCAATGAAATCTAGCATTCTTCCGGTCGAACCGCGTGGAACTGCCGAGGAATCCGTCCACACTTCATCGCCCTGTCAGAGAGCCCGCACACGACGAACCGCCGCGAGAGATATGGCCGTACTCGAGCGCATCGACATTCCAATAACCGATCGGTACGAATTGGCTCTTTGTTGAGCGATATCCCTTGTGGCAACCCACAATCGCGTGCATGATGCGATGCACGGTCGAAGGGCTGAACAACCCACCATGCAACGAAGTCTTTACGAAGATCTTAAGCGCTACATATCCGCCGACACAGACTGGGCAGTCCAGGCACTGCAGGATCTCGTTAGACAGCCCAGCGTAAGTGCCACAGGGGAAGGCGTTGCGGAAGCAGCGCATAAGTTTCGAGACCTCATGGAGTCGTGCGGTCTCACCGCCGATGTGTTCCCAACCGCCAGACATCCGATCGTATTCGGACGACGCGTGCTTGATCCGAGTCTTCCAACAATGATGTTCTATGGCCATTATGACGTCGTCCCCTCGGGTGATATCGCGCTATGGAACGAAGAGCCCTTTTCAGGCGTGATCAAGGATGGCCGAATGTATGGACGCGGGACCGCAGACAGCAAGGGCCAATCCGTAGCGATCCTACTTGGCATCAAGGCTGCAGTCGATGTGGCAGGCGACTCGACGTCCAATGTTGCGGTGTTGCTCGACGGGGAAGAGGAAATCGGTAGTCCCAACCTCAGCGACTTCCTCCGTGCCAACAGCGCGATAGTCGCGGCGGACTGTGTGTATATCGGTGACGGCCCGAGCCATTCGTCAGGCCGACCCCTGTTGGCGCTCGGCTGTCGCGGGCTTCTCGTCACTCAGCTGACCGCTGTTGACCGCCGACCCGACCTCCACTCAGGGCATTACGGCGGCGTCGCGCACAACCCTGTGTGGCGGCTAATGGACGCCCTGAAACGACTGACAGCCTCAGATAGGCGGGTCCCTGCGGCTGAGCTCACACGGGAAGTGCGCGAGGTGACGGTGACCATAGGAGAAATGCTTGATGCTATGCCCTATCCGGAAGATCAGGCCCCTTACGCAGCGGGTCTTACGGATCACGATGTCAAATCCCGACTATCCATTGAGCCTGCGATCAACGTCAGCGGCCTAGCTGCAGGCTACGTCGGTCGTGGTTTCAAAACGTCCATTCCGTCATCCGCTAGTGCTCGAGTAGATATTCGACTTGTACCGGATCAAACCCCAAAAGGGGTATTTCAAGCGATGGTGGATATGCTCGATGCCGCCGGTCTCGATGTCAGTGTCGACCTGATCGCGGCGTCACCCCCGGCCGCTACCAAACCCGATGATCCATGGGTAGGGCGCGTTGCCGCAATCCTCAGGGATGTCTACGACGCGGTGCCGGTCGTGGTTCCCAGCCTAGGGGGGACCGTGCCAATGTGGGCATTTACAGAGGGGCTGGGTATTCCGACCGTGATCGTTCCGCAAGCCGGAGCGGATCAGCGCAATCATGCACCCAATGAGAACTACGACCTAGGCTACTTGCCACGTGGAGCGCTTACGGCAGCGAGGCTTGTGTCGGGCTAACGACTGTGCGAGGGCAACATCGACGAATCGAGAGGTGCATTGGCTTGTGGTTGACGGTTGTGATTCACGCCTTGATCAAAAAGTGTGGAACCTCCTTCTAACCGACACTGTTCTCACACGCTATGTCGACACGCTACGGGACGCGATTACGGATCGTCTGCGTATTCGTCTGGAGATTAGGGCCTTGCCTATCAGTCAAGAACGCGACATCTGTCACCTCTTGGATACTACTGATATCTATGTTGGGCACACATTTACATCCAAAATGGCAAAGCATTCGGGTGCGTTGAAGCTGATACAGATTTCGGCTGCCGGACTTGATCGCGTAGCATTGAAGTCAATTCCCCGGAACATCCCGGTGGCCAACACCTACGGTCATGGGCCGGCTATCGCTGAGTACGTCATCATGCAGATGCTTGCGCTGTCGCGGCAATTGCTTCGTCAAGATCGGGCGTTGCGAAGGGGAACGTGGTATGGCCCTGCATTTGCAAATCACGGTTTCGTGGGCCGTGGGCTAGCCGGTCGCACCGTTGGCATCCTTGGACTCGGAGAGATTGGAAGCAACGTGGCTCGTCATGCCCGCCGCTGCGGGATGCAAGTCATTGGTGTAAAGTCCACGTTCGATCCCGGTCTGAGAGCGGTTCTCGGTCTGTCGTACCTTGGCATTACTGAAGATATTCCTGATGTGATGGCGCGTTCCGACTTTGTTGTAGTCGCCCTTCCGCTGACAACTGAAACGAAGGGGTTAGTGGGTGCCTATGCGTTGGGTCAGTTGAGGAGGGAATCCTACCTGATCAACGTGGGTAGGGCGGAGGTGGTTGATGAGCAGGTTCTCTACGAAGCCCTACGCGACGAACGCATTGGTGGTGCGGGGATCGACGTCTGGTACCGGTATCCCGATGTGGATGGATATGCATTGCCGTCACAGTATCCGTTTCACGAGCTGGATAACGTGATCCTCACGCCGCACAGTGCTGGCGCGACCGAGGAGACTATCCAGGCGAGGGTGAAAGAGATATCGGAGAATGTGGCTCGATGTCTTACGGGTCAGAAACTTGTGAACGCGGTGTCCACAGCGCGGACGTGAATGTCCTGCGAGAAGTGACGACCCAACTGCAAGGTCCGCAATCCCTGGAGGCAGCGTACGACGACGATGCCTGTCGTCGGGCGCCGTCACCACCCTTGCAGGCCGCGATTTTTGATACCACACGACACGTAGTGGTAATTTACATCGGCCCCAGCGCCTGGTTGACTCCCGGGTAGCGACGATCGGGAGGATTCTGATGGCCGAAGCCACGCGGGTCCCTGGCGCCCCTCCAAACCCGCCAGAAGACTTGGGCGACGATATCGTGATCGGAGGTTCGCCCGAAGACCGCGCACAGCTGCGCGAATTGTACTTGACCTTTCTTGATGCGAACGATCATATCGATTTCCAGAAACTCCAAACGATCTGGTCCTATGGTCCAGACAAATGGTACTTCAACACGAACGGCTACAACTACTACGGCCTGGAGGACTGGGAACATATCTGGGATTACTACCGGCCTCAATTCGCAGTTGTTAAGCCCTTCACTCCGGGGAGGAGGCTAACGCACATTAGCGGCGACCTCGCGCTTCTAGCTGGCGAGTATCTCGGCCGGTACAAGGAGTGGGCCGGCGGAGACGGCGGAGGAGCTATCGCAACGCAGACGAGGGAGTTGGCGACGCTTATGCATCACCGCTTGACAATGGTGTGTCTACGGAGTGAAGGGCAGTGGCGAGTGATCCATTTTCATTCGTCGGAGCAGGCGCTCGGTCCTCGCCCAGATCAAGCCGATGTCCGATAGATCCGAACCTAGAGGCGAACGAGAGCATCTCGACCATTGCTAGCGAGGTTCCGTGGACGCTGATGCTGTAGACCGCGCCAATCGGGAGACGGCCGAACGACTTTCCGAGTGCGATCCTGTGCTAGTTGGGGTCGATCGCGCTATCGATGTGGTGCCAGGAATGACTACACATACCATCCTTGTCGCTGGCACTCGGCAAGAATGGGACCGCTACCACGGTCCGCAGCGAGATGCGATCCTCTACGCGGCCGTCCATGAGGGTCTGGCGTCGGACGTAATAGAGGCAGAGGGGCGTATCCTCGCCGGCGAGATTCTCATCGAGCCTACGCAAGCGCATGATTGCGGTGGATCAAGTACCGGAGTCCACTCAGCATCAACTCCGATGTTCATTGTGCATAACCGCGCGCATGGTAATTACGCGTACAGCGGGTTATACGAGGCGAAAGAACGACGGCTACTGGCGCTCGGTGTGTACGATGATGTAATTCGTGCCCGACTACACCGCCTTGCAGAAGTGATCGCGCCGACGCTAGCTAGCGCCATACGTACCGCTGGCGGCATCCCGCTTCGACCAATAATATCACGAGCTCTGCGGATGGGAGATGAGCTACACAGCCGCAACGTTGCCGCGACTGCTTTGCTGATGAACGAGCTAGTAGAGCCGCTGTATTCTCAGACGGGTGAAGGTCGCGAAGCTGTGATGGTGACGTTACGATATCTTCGAGATACTGAACCGCTCTTCCTACGTCTGTCTCTAGCGTCGGCGAAAGCTGCGGCTGATGGCGCTCACGGGGTTCGTTTTTCGAGTATTGTGACCGGCATGATCTTGAACTGCAATGCATTCGCGATTCGGATCGGTGGTTTGGGGAAGCAAGAGTGGTTTGAAGGCCCTTTACCGGAACCACAAGGTCGCTTTTTCGATGGATTCTCGGCAGACGACGTCGTTTGGACGGGCGGGGAGAGTTGTATGGTTGAGACGGTGGGCTTAGGAGGCTTCGCACAGGCGTCAGCATTCGCCCTGCAAGAATACGCCGGGGGCGCCGCCGAGACGATGGTGGACATGAATCGGGCAATGTACGGGATAACAGTCGCCGAGCACCCAGAGTATCGGATTCCGTTCTTCGCGTTCAGGGGCGTACCAATCGGAATCGACATGTTCAAAGTGCTCGATAGTGGCGTGATGCCGGTGATAGATGCCGGGTACGCCGCGCCCGACGTCGGGCTTATTGGTGCCGGTACCTTCCGCCCTCCCTTGGAATGTTTTGGCCTCGCTATGGCGCGGTTCCGGGAAGAATACGCCGAAGTCAGTCGATGACCGACAAGGTTTCTCCCGAGAGACTTATCGGTATCCTCGGTCACTGGGCTGCTGGCAAAGGCCCATTGCACACGCAGTTAGCCAGTGCCATTCGGCGCGCAATCGTGGACGGAGCACTCCCGAGCCAATGTGTTCTCCCGTCCCAAAGAGTGATGGCTCAATACTTGTTTGTTAGTCGTACGACAGTGCTATCTGCGATCGAGGAACTGAAGAGCCAGAGATTGTTGGCAAGTAGACAGGGCAGCGGTACGCATGTTGCGACCGATAGGGCAAATAGGGATCCCCAACTCCCGCGATGGAGCGTTGGGTCCTTCCGTTCCGGACGTCTGTTGGGCCAGATGAGTGGTCGGGGGTCCGATACGTGTATCGATCTTTCGATTGGATACCCAGATCAACCCTACGGTGTCACTCGCGCCATGGAGGGCCTCGCGGAGCGCGATCTAGCGATGACTGTGGGGTGGGACGGTTTCTCCTACGGGGGCCTCGCCGAGCTGAGAGAGGCTCTGGCTGAGCGACTAAGCGCAGATGGTATTCCTACTACCTCCGACCAGTTGCTCATCGCTACAAGCGCGCAACAGTCTCTTTGGATGATTGCCGGTGTGTTCGCGTCTAGAGGCGGCGTGATATTCGTTGAGGACCCCACATGCTCCGCTTCCCAAGACGCTTTGCTCGCGCGTGAAGCTAATCTCATCGGCATTCCGATTGATGAGGACGGGATATCGATCGAAGCGTTAGAGCGCGCTCTTTCCCGTGCGCGACCTTCGTTCGTTTTTACAACACCGATCTTCAACAACCCTACAGGCCGGTCATTATCGCCAGCACGCGCGCACCAGCTGCTAGAACTTTGTGCTTCGCGAGATCTCCCCGTGGTCGAGGACCTCGCATTGATGGGGCTCGGGTTCGATGAGACCCGGCGACACAGAAGCCTAGCCTCGTATGACTCGAACGTGTCGATCGTCTCGTTCGGGACGATGTCGAAGCTCTTCTGGCGTGGTCTCAGGGTGGGATGGATACGCGCGGGACGATCCTTCATTCAGAGGCTGATCGCAGTGAAGTCACCGGCCGACTCGAGCGCCGCATCAGCCATGGATCAGCTTGTGGCTGCTCGACTTCTCGAGAGCTACGACGATGCGTGCACGGCACGCGCCAATCACCTCTTGCCTGCCGCACAGATGGTAATGCAAGCGATCGGGACCTTTGACCCCTCGTGGTCATGCGACCCACCTCAGGGCGGCACTTCAATGTGGCTTCGCCTTCCCGGCGCCGACGCGATGCAATTCTGTCAAGTTGCCCTGCGTCATGGCGTTGAGCTTTGGCCTGGACCGATCTTCTCGCCATCGGGCGGACACCGCGACCGACTGCGGTTGTCACTTGGGAGATCATGGGAAGAGACTCAGGAGGGACTCCGACGCCTACGCACTGCCTGGACGGCATTCGGTGTGAATCCTTCGGGCGAGGGGTTTGACGCTGAGGCGTCGGTAATCCCTCTTGGCGCTCGGACAAGCGAGACTCTGAGAGGTCGTCGTGTGGTCGGACATGGCGCGACTGGAGTGGGTCGTGGTTAGCAGTGTGGTTATCGGCATAGCATTCCCTTATCACCTTCCGAGTGAGGATGCACATCGCACTGTCCGCATGCTGGACGACCTAGGTGCTAGATCTTTGTGGGTCTATGAAAACCCGCGAGACCTCGGCGCTTTCGCCATAGCCGGAGCATGCCAGGCGCTCACGCGGCATGTCACGGTCAGTGTGGGTACGGTCAACTGGTACACCCGGACACCCGAGACAATCGCGATGGAGTCTCTCGCGGCGGCGCATGTTGGTAGCCGGCCCGTGCGAGTTGGTCTCAGTGCAGGCTCACAAAGAGAGGCGGCCGATCTCGAGGTCGACTACCGGCCACTTGCTGCCATCGCTGAGTACATAGAACGTATACGCAATTTTGAACTCGTGCCGTCTGTCGCCTACGAGTCAATGCAGGAAGGACCCGAGTTGTATATCGGAGCAATCGGCCCGAAGATGCTGTCACTCTGCGCTCGAGCTGCGGACGGGTTGTTGATCTCCATGCACGCACCACCAGGCTTCATCTCAGAGGCTCGCAGTCAGCTCGAGCGAGATGCGCTAGCCGTCGGCCGGAGGACTCCTCGCGTCGCCGCCTATGTACACGTCGTAACGGCCCACGACCTAGCTGCTGCGAAATCCAAAGCGAAGACCGAAGTCGCGAGGACACTCCGTCGGGTGGGTGACAGTCCTGCACTCCGCCGCCTCTTCGGGGCGGTCGAAGGCGACCTAGTCGAAGCCTACGTGCACGCAGTCGATCGCCTCCGGAGCTCTGAGTCACCAACGGCTGCTGTGCCGGACGACCTTCTTGATGCTCTCGTTGTGTGGGGCGACGAAGACGAGGCGATCAGGAAGCTGGACCAATACTCGTCCGCCGGAGCAGACGAGCTGATCCTTGTGAGCCCGTCCATGACGCCGTCGGAGTATCGCGGACTCCTGAGCACGGCGCTGTGAAGCACTTCGGCTTCGACCTGCGACCCGGCGCACGAGTTGGGGGCCACCCTCGATGCCGAGGGACTCGCCGTCGAGTTCGGCGAGACGCTCGAGGATGAACTCGACTTGCGCATCGAGGCCAGGAGCCTGCACGAGGTCGCCGAAGCTGCGGCAGCACAGCCGATGGTGCACGTGCCGCGGGTTCACGCTGAGTTCTCCACCGAGGGGCTCCTCGTCATGGAACGTCTCGACGGGACCCCGCTCTCGCAGGTGGTCGACCGGCCAGCGGACCGCGCCCTTGCCGATGTCCTGACCAAATCCCAGGTCGGGGCAATGATGAGTGGGGAACGGTTCCATGGAGATCCCCACCCCGGCAACCTCCTGCTCCTGGAGGACGGGCGTTTGGGGCTCATCGACCTCGGGATCAGCGGCCGACTCGATTCTTTCGAACGGGCTGCAGTGTTCCAGATGCTCATGGCTTTGCAGCTCGAGCAGCCGACGCTCCTCTACGAGTCGATGGTCTCGATCGGAGCGGTTGACCCAGCGGTACACGACCCCGATGAGATCGAACGGGCCTTCGCAGCGTTCATGGCGGCCTACCTCGGCCACGGCCTGCCACCGCCCGAGGCACTGACCGACCTGATGCGCCTGACGACGAAGTTGGGGTTGCGGCTGCCACGCTCGACGATGACGATGTTCCGTGCGCTGGCCACTCTCACCGGCACGGTCGAGCACCTCTCACCCGGCTACCCGGTGATCGAGGTCATCGCCGAACTCGGCGGCGACGAATTCCATCGGCGGCTGATGCCGGAGTCGGCCTCCGAGTTCGTCCAACAGGAGTGGGCGCAGCTGGCGCCACTGGTGAGCCGACTCCCCCGACATATCGACCGTATCGCCACGATGCTGGAACACGGCCGCATAGCCACGCGTTTGCGGCTCTTCTCCGAGGCCGAGGACCGACACTTCGTCCAGCGGATGCTCAACCTCGTTGTCCTGACGCTTCTCAGCATCGGTAGCGGAGTCGTCTCAGTCATGCTTCTCGGTGTCGAGGACGATCGGGTCCTCGGCTTGCTCGGCGATGTGGGCCCGTACGAGGTCCTGGCCTGGACGGGACTGTTCATCGCGGTCACCTTGCTTTTGCGGGTCCTGCTGGCGGTGCTGCGCAGCGAGGCCGATGCCCGCCGGCGCTGAACCTGCCGTTGCAACCGCCACGACCCGGGATGAGGATCACGCTTCGCTACGCGCGCTTGGAGGCAAGGTGGGAAGGCTGACTTGGTTCGGTGACTCCTCGACTGCCACGGGGAGGCAGACAATGTACGCGGCGGGGCCAGAACCTGGAGATGGCTACCCGAAGAGCTCGTCATCACGTGCCAACGGATCACGATTACGACCGGGCGCCCGGTGCGTTCGAAGCGATCAGAGCCGCCAAACCCTGGTGCGGGCCGGACCTGCTGCCAGAGCAGCGTCATCACGAGAGACCGGCGGCCTACGCCACTCACACCCACCATCTCAGTCGATTGAGCGAGGCCCGTCGCGGTGTTCGCACGAGTAGCGGTCTGCGGCGCCTGCGCTGTGCTCGCTACGATCGCGTGATGTCAGCGTCCGCTCCCATGGCGACAATCCGCACGTCGCATGGCGAGATGCCCACTTACGTCGCCACGCCCACCGGCGATGGGCCATGGCCGGGCGTGGTTGTGATCCACGACTTCACGGGGATGAGCCATGACCTGCGAAACCAGGCCGACTGGCTGGCGGAACAGGGCTTTGTCGCGGCTGCGCCCGACCTCTACTACTGGGGCAGCCGGCTGGGCTGTCTGTGGACAATCATGCGCGACATAGGCGCCGGGCAAGGCAGGACCTTTGAGGACATCGACGCCGTACGCGCCTGGTTGATCCAACAGGACACATGCACGGACAAGGTGGGTGTCATCGGTTTCTGCATGGGCGGCGGGTACGCGCTGGCGTTGGCACCGGGGGGCGAATACGCGGTAGCGAGCGTCAACTACGGCGGCTGTCCAAAGGACGCCGAACAAGCGCTCGCCGCAACGTGTCCGATCGTGGGCAGCTACGGAAAGAAGGACAGCTCACCCATGGGCTGGCGCGCCGCGAAGCGGCTTGACCGGGCGCTCACGACCCTCGGTGTCGACCACGACGTCAAGATCTATCCCGACGCCGGTCATGGGTTCATCAACGACCACGATCCTGCCGACATGACTCCGTTGCTGCGTGCCCTGGGAGCAGTCAGCCGGACGGGCTACCACGAGCCCTCCGCGCGTGACGCTCGAGAGCGCATCGCCTCGTTCTTCCATTCGAAGCTCGACACATAGTTTGCTCTTTTCGGCCCCTTCGTTGGGATCGGCTGGCGGAGCCCCCTTCCCCGATCACGAATGAAGGGCGACACCGGTGCATTAGAAGTGCCCTAGAAGGGCAAGCCAGGCGCCGGACGGCACAATCGAGCACACACTTCCATGGAACCTTTCACGGAGGTTCACGGAAGTTCCCGCCCCCGTGGGACCTACGCCGAAGCTGAGTGACCGGGGGCTTCATACCGGTCCGGGCGAATGCTTCGTCCAGGTCGGATGCGAGCTCGCCCCGCATCATGACATCTCGGGTCGGGAGCCTTCAGTACCGTCCCCGCCCATCAGGCCGGTTGCCATCGCACAGACGATGTCCCGGGCGTGCGGGCTGGCCTCCTCCACATCCTCGAAGCCGGGATCCGGGGCCATGCAACTCTCCGACCGCCGGTCACGCGGCCCAGAGGACGATGAGTCGAACAACGCCTTCGTCGTCCTCACGGGGCGAGTCGTCACGGGCAACTGTCGGGGGCTGGCACGGGTCGGGAGCGCACCCATTCGACACGCTCCAACGGCTGGCTTCTTCAAGTGACCAATGGCCCTGGCCGCGATGTCTGATCGGACGGATGATCGGATGCACTGAGACAATAGGACAGTGGCCAACATGTGGCGGTTTGTGTTTATCGCCTTCCTACTGGCCCACGGGGGAATGCACCTTGCGCTGTGGGCTACTCCGACAACGAAGGACGCCAAAGTCCCGTTCGACGCCAACCAGTCCT
>Ga0326597_10005143_pt1 | contig 18238 bp, 25 predicted proteins | sample RVTome_12_FD_203789 | JGI IMG/M metagenome (GOLD analysis project Ga0326597, IMG submission 203789) | Soil microbial communities from uranium-contaminated site in the Upper Colorado River Basin, Wyoming, United States - RVT100D185 | ecosystem: Environmental > Terrestrial > Soil > Contaminated >... | reverse complement strand
AGTTTGTATGGAAAATTATTGCATCTGAAAAAAGCCCCATGATTATATTTTGAAATGGATAAATAATATTTTTCCTTAACCCAATCCATAGGCGACTTTTATGGATTAATTTTTCGGCCTTGTCGTGGACTGTGTGCATTGTGATTACTATTTTTTTTACTCCCAAGAAGTACATTATTAATAATAGGGGGATAAATTTCATTCCGGCAAATCTTCCGAATAGGCCATATTCTAACTGGATATGAACTACATCATATTTTCTAAGTTGTGGTAGTAATTTTAAAAAGGATGTAGCAGAACCCATCTTATAAAAAAGTGGGTGTATATCAAGGCCATTCTTTTTAAGTCCCTCAGAAAGTTCTTCCGTATATATAGCCATCCCCCTGCCTGGCTCGGTTTTTATGTCTGCGGTTACCATGGCAATTTTCATAATTTTTTTTATAAAACTATCTTTATAAACTAGATTATAATAAAAAAGATAAATAAAAAATGGCCTTAACAATTAGAGCAACAGGAAAATACATCTTGGATGCCATAACAGTCGTATCGGAGGCTTATACATTTAAAGACAAATTAACAATTCTAAGATATTATCTAAAGGCGCCTTTTTTTATGATAAATCACATGATGGGAAGACACAACCCACGCCTTTTATTACAAGATGTTATAATTAAAAATAAATACGGAATCTTTTTTTGTGACAGAAATTTGTATTATGCTCTTGGTTTTAGTTCGGTTGTGGAGCCAAAAATCAAAGAATTTTTAATCAGAAATAATTCAGAGGGTGTATTTGTCGATATTGGAGCGAATGGCGGTATGCATACAATACCCTCTGCAAGAAAAATGGAAGGCAGGGTTATTGCAATAGAACCTGAATCAAAAAATTTTGAAATATTGAAGAAAAACATCAGATTAAATGGCTTAAAAAATGTAATAGCAATAAATAAAGGATGTTTCTCTAGAAGAGGTAAGTTAACTTTCTATCTAGATGATGGAATTGGCGGGCATTCTTTTATTAATAAGGATATTGGACATAAACACGTTAAGATTAATGTGGATACCCTTGATAATATACTTAAAAAATTAAAAATAAAACGTGTTGATTTGATTAAGATTGATGTCGAGGGTGCAGAAGCAGATGTATTAAAGGGGGCTATGAAAACTTTGAAAAGCTCTCATCCAAAAATTGTCTTTGAGGCATGGGATGAAAAATATTTGAGGAAAATTGAAAAAATACTGAAGCCTTTAAATTATAAAATTGTGAAAATCGCTGAGGAAAATTACTTAGCTACCTAAGCCTTTTTTCTCCAAATCATCATTCCAAAAAGATAAATCAAATTGCTTGCAATTACTGCAATAATTGCCCCATAAGTTGCAGCAAGTTCCCCGAATCTTAACAAATAAGTTATCAAGAAATAATTAAGCCCTAAATTAATTAGTGTTGATACAACTAAAAGCACTGCAAGAATCTGTGGTTTTTCTTTAGACACGAAATAGGAGCTGTAAACCCCTATTATAGGGAGGATTAATAAGGCAATTGAAAATGCCCTTAGCATATTTATTGAATGGCTATAAGCTGAACCATAAACAATTAAAATTATAGGATATGCAAGAGCAAAAATTGCCAAAAATGTAAGAGCACTGATAATTAAAATTGCTTTTATTGATTTGTTCATTCCCCGTTCAAGCTGTTCGCTCTTAATCCTGCTGAATATCGGAAGCAGGATAATTCCAAATCCAATTGTCGCTGATAAGGCCCCCACTAAGCTGAAAGCTGCTGAGTAATATCCAATAAATTCAGCTGCAACAAAATGTCCGAGCATTATCTTGTCAATATAACCAAAAAAAATTCCTGAGAGAGCAAGAGTTGAAGCTGCAAAAAAGAATTTGTTTATTTTTTTCTTTTCCGCAGAGCCCAAATTCTTTTTTTTATTTGACAGGGGATTTATTTTTCTGTAAGGAAAAAACCTTATGAAAAGTGAAGATAGGATATATGAAAATCCAAAAGCGATAAAAATGTAGAACAGAACATTTTCATTTGACAAAGAATACTTCAATGTAAGAATTGCGGCCAGTGGAATAAGAATAACTCTTGAAATCTCAAAGACAATTTCATTATGGAAATTTCCTTTGAAATAATTGAATGATTGCAATGCCGACTGGAAGAAAGAGACAATTCCTGAAAATATTACATATAAAGAACCTGCAAGTAGAGCTAAAAAAATCGGTTTTTGATAATAATTATCAGCTATAAATCTTGCGGATAAAAAAAGAATAATGGTTGAAAAAAATACCAAAAAAATCTTAATCTTTCCTAAATAAAGAAGGTAAGATCTTGCAAGTTTCTTGTTTTTTTTTCCAAGCGCTTTTGAGACAAAGGTGATAAGAGTAAATCCTATTCCAAGCTCAGAGAAGATTGTAAAAATTATTATTGTTGAAAGAGCAAGATTATACAAACCAAAAAGCTCAGGCATCAGCACTCTTGCAAGAACTATTGTAAGAATCAGGGATCCAATCCTTTGCGTGGTTTGCGTCGAAAACTGAAAAATAGAATTCTTTATTGCCTGGCCGGTGTTTCCTGAAAAATCTCTTGTTCTTATCCTGTTCCATATCAATTTGATATCAGATCCCTCTTGCTGTATAGCTTTCTTCAACATTAAAAGAGGAGCCAGAATTCGTTTTTATTCTTTATGAATTCAAAATAAGAAAAGGAAAGATATTTAAACAGGACATTTAAGAGACCTAATATGATATTTCGTGAATACAACCTCGAGGGTGGCGGTAATGTCGATTTGAGCAGGTTAAGGGCGAATAGAATGTCTTTGCCCAACTACTCTCTTGCACACCAACATTTACCCATAGTTTGTCATGATGTCTTCATTAGGTACGGGGGCGGAGTATTATTAGTTGTAAGGGATAATCATCCGCATAAAGGAGAGTTATGGCCTCTCGGAGGAAGAATTGAAAGAGGTTTTTCCACAGAAGATTCTCTCAGAATGATTGTTAGAAGAGAAAGCAGACTTGAATTGGAAGATATTTCAATGATTGGCTCAATAAGGATTTTCGCTGGAACAGATCCTTTTAGTCATGGAAAAGGAACAGATTGCCCTGCTTTTGTTTATTCTGCTACAGGGATAGGCAAATTAAGATTAGATTCATTGCATAAAGATCCTACAATTGTGACGCCGGAGAGATATGATAAAATAAGAGATTCTTTACACCCCTATGTAAGAGATTTTATGGATTTATTGATTTAATCTTACTCTTCCATCCTTCTTATTACATTTGCGAAGGCAGGTCTTGTAATTAAAATTCCAACTGTTACTCCGATTATTGTTGTAAGAGCAAATCCCTTAAGCATTCCTGCTCCTGCCCAGAACAAAGGAAGCATTGCTGCAATTATCGTGAAGAAGGCTCCGAGAATTATGAACAGGGCGCGCTTAATTCTTTCTTTTATGCTTATGTGCTTGTTTGAGACAGATTCATCAATGATGACAATCTGGTCGTTGACTCCTGTTCCCATTCCTGCAATTATTCCCGCAATTGATGGCGCGTCAAGATTCCAGCTTATCATTGCAGCAACCCCAAGAGTTATAAACGCCTCGGAAAACATAGTCATGATTACTGAAAGAGTGATTTTTATTTTTCTGTATCGTGCGAAAAGAACTATTGAAATTATGATGAAAACAAGAATCCCGAGAAGGATTATGTTTCTTGTGAACTCTCTTCCTAAATTTGGAGAAATGGTGTCAAGCTTTACGATTTCAAGCTGATAAGGCAAACTGCCTGTAATAAGGATTGTTTGGAGCTGGTTCATGTTTGCCTCTGCATCTTCAAAAGCCTCCTGTTCTGTTGCCCCAGAACCAGGGCCGGAAATAGAAACCTGTGTTGTTACTCTGCCTTTCAAATCCTCTCCTATAAGCAGAGAATCAACTAAAACATCATCCAAATAAAGGTCAAGAGTTTCATTCAGATATCGTCCCTGCTGTGTTGAGTTTATTTCTAAATTTCTTGTTATGTCTGCATGTCTTTGGGCTGCTTCTGGACTTAGGTAAATTGTAAATCTGAAAGTACAGACATAACCACCTCCGGAAACCTGGGAGCATGTTTCAACAAAGGACTCCTGTCCTGACCTTGAGACAGATGTTATGTCCTTTTCACCGCCGACAAAAACAGTCTGGTTTCCTATCTTGGCTTCAAATTTCCCCTGCTGGGAAATCAAATCTTTTAAGTCAGAGGGGGTTGCTCCTGCAATTTCTACCTTCATAAAGTTATTTCCCTGAAGGTCTGTCACAGAGGAAATCTGAACATCTGAAATGCCGTAAACATTTAATCTGTTTTCAACCACATCTATCAGGTCGTTTATCTCAGAACGAGAAAGGTCTCTGTCTTTCGCCTTTACTAATGCTCTTGAGCCCCCTGACAAATCAAGGCCTGTTTTTATGTTTGTTTTTGGCAGTTCTGAGACCGTAATCTCGGGAGCAGTATCAGAAAAAAGAATAAATTCGCCTTGATTGGTTGTCATAATCGTTTTCAGGCTGTTGTTTATGGAAAAATTCTTTCCGCCCATGACATCAGCAAAATCCAATATAGTTTCTATTTTTTGATTGTCAATTGCCTTAATGACTTGCTCTTGCCTTAATCCTTGATTGAATGCTGTTGAATTCGCTTCCACGCTTTTTATCAAAACACCATCACTGAAAGATTTCCAAGGAGCTATAGAAAGCAATGCTAAAAACAAAACAGCAATCAAAATCCAGATTCTTATTCCAAGCTTGATTTTCATCTTTTTTGTGTTGAGTTTGTTTAAATTTTAATGTTGTTATCGGTTAGCGGCATACAATTTTTATTAAGTGCGTCATTGAATTTCCTCATTATATTAACATTTTTATCAGTCCTTTTCTGTTTCTCAAATATCATTTTATTTATTTTCATCAAATCCTATCGCATCCCTTTTTTCTGGCAATACCATTTAATTATGCTGGCATTCGTCATCCATGTATTAAGAATGTCCGCACACAAGCCTATTGCAAGTATTAAGAAAATCTGCCTGAATGAATCCGGCAGGCCTGTTACAAGGAAAAAGGCAGGAAGAACAGCAGCCAAAGCTGTAAGAGTCATGAAGATACCTGTGCGAAAAGCAGAAAAGATTCTGCTATTGACTGTGCCTTCTCTTGATTTCAAAGCACGACTTGTCAAAAGAATGTCTGTGTCAACGCTGTAACCGATAAGCATGAGAAATGCCGCAATTCCTGCGGCAGAAAGTTTCATACCAAAAAAGTCAATGACTGCAAGAGGAATTGCAATGTCTGCAAAAACAGCGAATATCACTGCCACGCTTGGTATAAATGTCCTGAATAAAATAAAAATGACGATTGACATGAGAATAAAGGAAATTATAAGGGCTGTAACCAGCTGCCTGTAGAAGCTACTGCTTAGGGCTGCTCCTGTAAACTCGATACTTGAGTTTTCTTCTGTGAGATCATAGCCAAGTATTCTTTCTATTTCCGGCTGCAATTCTTCAGGCGTTGCAGAAGACTCAACTATTAAAGCAATTTCTTTTCTTGACGTTACATCTTCCAGTTTTGTGAAAGAAATATCTGGAAATTTTTCTCTCAGTCCTTGCTCTAATAAATTTTGGTCAATCTCCCCATTGATTGTTATAGAGGTTCCTCCGGAAAGTGAAACATCTCTGTGGATAACGTCGCCGTTTTGTGAATAGAAGATGCCGAGATAAATGATGGAGGCTAGGAGGATAATAACAGGGATAATTAAAAGGATCTTATAGTGCCTGTCATAGTTAAATCGAAATTTGCTTTTGACTTCTATGCTATCTTCTGTTAGCGGATTATCATCTTTTTTCTCTTGGTTTTCTTCTGTCATTTGTCCTCGCTTTGCTGTGGATGAGACTCTCCCTTAAAATTGGGATTTCTCATAATGCGCCGGCCGGGAGTCGAACCCGGGACAACTGGTATCTTCACTTTATTTGATTAAGCACGTGTGGAAGCCAGTGATTTTGCCATTAAACTACCAGCGCGTTATCAGTATAAAAAGAAGAGCGTTTTAAAGTTTATCTAAATGCCCGAGACAGGATTTGAACCTGCGGCCTAAAGGTTAGGAACCTTTCGCTCTATCCAGGCTGAGCTACCCGGGCTTATGTGGGTGCTAGGATTCGAACCTAGGTAAGCACTAAGCTAACAGCTCTTGAGGCTGTCCCGTTTGACCGCTCCGGCACACCCACACATATTCAGTGAAAGATACAAAGGTATTTTAAAGGTTGTGCATATGAAGAAAAATGATAGAGGTTTTTGGCACAATAAATGACCTGAAAAAAGCCCTTGCCTCTAAGAAAATCGGAAGGGATGTTGATTCTTTGTTGAAATTGGATTTGCCTTTTTATGATTACGAAGACAAGGTTTCTGTTTTGTATTTTCCGACGTATCCTGACAATAGAGAAAGATGCCTCGTATTCATCACGAAAAAAGATGTTTTGATTCATTCTTCAATAAACTTCAATAATTACGAGAGAAAATATAAAACTATTTTGAAAAAACCCAAGAGTGAAAGCACAATCATAACTTTCCTTGTTTTAAAGGCTGTCCTTAAAAATTATTCAGAGCAGTTCCAAAAAATAAGAGACCGGATGAATGAATTGGAAATGCAGCCTGTTCTTGACAAGATTGAAGATTCTGGTAGGGCATTGCGAAGGCTTACAGACAAGATAGAGAGCCTTGTTGAATTAATCATTGTTTTGAAGCAAAGAGAAATAAAGCAATTCGATGTTTCCTTGGTTGTTTTTGATTATGAGATTTTAGCCACAGAGGCAAGATATTGGCTGGAGAGATGCAGAAGCCATATCTACAGGATTGCTTCGCTGAGAACAAAGTCAGAGATGCAGTCAAACATGGAATTGAACGATACCATGCACCGCCTTACAGTTATTATCACATTTCTTACAATTGTCAGCATAGTTGTCGCTGTTCCGGGAACAATAGGGGCTATCTTCGGCATTCCTGCCTTGTCTGAAGAATATTTCCAGAATTACGTGGAGATTTTGGTGATAATTCTGGTTGGCGTGACATTTATCTCAATTCTCCTCGGATTCTTATATTGGAATTCCCTGAATCTTAAGAAAAGATAGGTTTTTAAACAAGAAAAATCTTGATTTTTTGGAGACGGCCATAGTAATCAGGAAATACCCAGTTACATTCCGAACCTGGCAGTCAAGCTGGTTACGCCGTTTGTGCTAGTGTCCGACAAGACGCGAAGCAATGGTGCTGTCTCTCATATTCATTTCTTATGAAAATTAGTGAAAATCTGTTATTTGCCCCATTTTTTGATAAGCTTAATATTCGCTGACGGCATCACCGGGTTAAACTATTACTAAAAGGATTTTTGCTATATTAAAAAGAATGAGTTATATCAATCATGATTTCTTGAATTTTGCAATGAGTTCAATGTAGTCTGCCTGGCCGAGGAAAACAGACCTGCAGCAGAATCTTTCTAAGCCGAGTTCATCAAGGACTTTTTTTGAGGATTCTCCCGCAGCTGTTCTCTGCTTAAATTGCTCCCAAAGATGCCCTATTGGCTTCCCGCAGCTGAAGCACCTCACTGGTATTATCATTGTACAACTAACTCATTATCTTGATTTATAAAAGTTATGTTTTGACCTTAAAATGGGTTGTTTTGGATAACATATTCACTATCCTATTTGTAATATGGCATATTGCAATATTCTCTATAGAAATATTCTTAAACGGCCATTGACTGCGGGAGACATGACCGGACAAAAGGACAAGATAATAGAACTAAAGAACGTTTCAAAACATTACTTTATGGGGGACAACGTTGTTAAGGCTCTTGATGGTGTTGATATAACTATAGAAAGAGGAGATTTCGTTGCCATGATGGGCCCAAGCGGCTCTGGAAAAAGTACAGGAATGAATCTTACAGGAAGCCTTGACCTTGCAACGCACGGAGAGATTTTTCTCGACAACCAAGATATAGAACATCTAGAAGAATCTGAATTAGCACAGATACGCGGGAAGAAAATAGGATTTATTTTCCAGCAGTTTAATCTTATTCCAACCCTTACAGCAAAAGGTAATGTCATGCTTCCTATGCTTTTTCAGGGGGTAGGCAGAGAGGAAAGGGAAGAAAGAGCAGAAGAACTTTTGAAAATGGTTGACCTTGGAAACAGAGCAAACCACTATCCAAATCAGCTATCTGGTGGACAGCAACAAAGAGTTGCCATAGCACGCTCATTAGCAAATGACCCTGAAGTAATTCTTGCAGATGAGCCTACTGGAAATTTAGATTCAAAGACAGAAATAAAGATAATGGATTTCCTTACAAAGCTTAACAGAAAGGGAAAAACAGTAATAATAGTTACTCATTCTCCTGAAATTGCGGAAAAATATGCAAGGACTATCTACTGGCTGAAAGATGGAAGGATAGAAAAGGTCACAAGAAAGAAAGGAAAACAATGGAAAACCCTGAAAAATTGAATATAATAAATTTTATAAACCAGGGTTAGATTGCCGGAATAAAGAATAATAGGACGACAATGACAAAAAAAACATACCTCATATTAGCATTACTAGGCCTTTACTTATTTAGCACAATAACATTGATTTCAGCAGTCATAGTTGACGCTGATTACGTGACGCTTTATCCTGGAGAAGAAGGACGTGTTTCGGTAGATATAGAAAACAATGAAAATTTTGATATAGAAGATGTTTCTATTTCCCTTGATTTAAGCGAAGTTCCTTTTACTTCTGTTGGAAGTTCTGTAAGGGATGTTGATGATCTCGATGAAGATGATGATGATTCTGTAAGCTTCACATTAAGACCTTCAACAAATATCATTCCTGGAGATTACAGCATTCCGTATGAAATAAAATACACTAATGTTAATAATAATTCTGAAAATTTCACCAAAGAAGGAAGTTTTGGAATAAGAGTTTCAGCAAGAACAGACCTTGATTTTTCAGCTGAAACAAGAGACACTGCTATTCTTGGAATGGAAGGACAAATTTCTCTCGAAATAATAAACAGAGGTTTAGGTGAAATAAAATCTGTTTCTGTGCAAATTCTTCCTCAAGGATTTGAACTTCTTTCAAAAGATAAAATATTTGTAGGAACAATAGAGGGGGATGATTCGGACACTGCAAGTTTTAGTGTTATCTATAAAAGTTTAAATCCTGTTTTGTCAGCAAGGATTTTCTATAAGGATTTTGAAAATAATGATCAAGAAGAAATAGTTAATTTTCCAATAAGGATTTATACAGAAGAACAGGCTTTGCAGCTCGGTTTAACAAACAAGAGTAATACTAAAAATTACATTATTGTAATTCTTGCACTCTTAATCATTTGGTACGTCTGGAGAAAAATAAAAAAGAGAAGAAAACAGAAACAGAAAGAAATGGATAGGAGGTAGCTCCTATGTTTAAAGATTATTTCCTGCTTTCTTTTGAAAACCTAAAACATAGGGGATTGCGAAGTTGGCTGACAATTCTTGGAATTTTTATAGGGATTGCGGCTGTTGTTTCTTTGATTTCCCTTGGACAAGGCCTTCAATATTTCATTAACGATCAATTCGAACAGGTTGGCGGAGATAAAATCCTAATACAACCAAGAGTTTTTGCTCCCCCTGGCTCTGTTACAGACGATTCTCTTATCCTTACTCAAAAAGATTTAGAGGCCATAAGAAAAACAGAAGGGGTTGAATTTGCAGAAGGAGCGCTGACAAGAACAACTATTGCCATAAATGGAAAAGAGCAGGAAATAGTTTATGTCAACGGGGTAAATGAAAAATATCTTGAGATTTTTGGAGGGACAGATTTCATACATCCTATTGAAGGGCGCCAATTAAGGGATAGCGACAGATCAAAAGTAGTTGTGGGATATAATCATATCTTTGGAAATATTTGGGATAAAAAGTTAAGAGTTGGAAGCGATTTGGAAATTAAAGGAAAAAAATTTGAAATTGTTGGTGTTTTGAAGCGCCAGGGAAACTCAGGAGATGACAATTCTGTATGGATGGAAAAGGAAACTTTTAGAGAATTGTTCCAAACAGGAAATGATGAAGGAGTTATCGTAGCAAAAACAGAAACGGGTTTCAATCCAGATGTTGTTGCAGAAACTATTGAAGATGAGTTAAGAGATTCCAGAAACGAAAGAGTCGGACAGGAAACTTTCTCTGTGCAGTCTTTTTCCCAGTTGCTTGAAACATTCACTGAAATCTTTGCTGTTGTCCAAGCAATCCTTATAGGGATTGCAGCAATTTCCCTTGTTGTCGGCGGCATCGGAATAATGAATACGATGTATACCTCTGTTCTTGAAAGAACTAAGGAAATTGGCATCATGAAAGCAGTTGGTGCAAGGAATAAGGATATTTTTCTTATTTTTCTGATAGAATCAGGACTTCTTGGCTTGACAGGAGGATTAATAGGCATTCTTCTTGGAATTGCTATCGGAAAAGGTGTCGAATATATTGCTGCAGCACAGTTAGGGACTCCTTTTCTCCAGGCTGTTTTCGGATTGCCTCTTATTTTGGGTGCATTGACCTTTTCTTTTGTCATAGGGGCTGCTTCCGGTGTTCTTCCTGCAATGCAGGCCGCAAAGCTAAAACCAACAGATGCCTTAAGGTACGAGTAATTTTTTTGAACTTCTACACAAATCTTTAAAAACTATATTTCTCTTTTAACGTAACTTGGAAAAAAGGAGAAATTTTAAAGGATTCTATATAATAAAAAATGCCAAAAAAATGCATATATTGCAAAAAAGATATTGACGAGAATAGCGTAATAGATGTATGTGAATCTTGCGGAATAGGGGTCTGGGGAAAAAAGATGTTTGATACCATTGTTAAAAAAATGGAAGATGCGAGAAACAGAGATGATCTTGTTTCTACAAATACAATCGGAATAGGAAAGCTTGAAACCAGGAAATTTTAGCTGCAATTAAGGCCTGTTTTTATGTTAAATTTTCAAAAAATATTCTTAATAATAAAAATAAACCATCAACGATAAAAGGGCTTGTTTCTTCTTTAATGAATTAAAAACTCCTAAAGATAGGTTTTTAAAGAGAATTTTTCTGAGTAAGTTAGGTAAAATGGCCGAGCTGAAACCCTAAGGGTTTAGTAAATCCATTTCCAGGACAAAAATGGTCAGAGGAAAAAAAATAAGAACACGGGGGAAAATACCGCTTAGCAGGCAGTTTCAAATCTTTAAAGGGGGGGATTCTGTGGCTGTTATAAAGGAGCTGGCTGTTGTTTCAAGTTTTCCTAAAAGACTCCAAGGTCGCACAGGTATTGTCTCTGAAAAACGCGGAGGAGCATATGTTGTTTCCATTAAAGACGGAGAAAAAGAAAAAAAATTTATAATTGAACCTGTCCATTTAAAAAGAATGGGGGCTTCAAGATAACATGATAAAGAGCAGAGAACCATTAAGCATGACAGAATCAGTCACATACATAGAAGAGAAAAAAGACGAGAACGAAGAAGATATTGGTAAATTTATAAAAAAATTTGTAATCTTAAAGCCTGAGGAAGCGAGGAAAGTAAGAGAGAAACTTAGTTCTCTTGGACTTATAAAATTAAAACCGGAATATATAACTAAGATAATAGATACCGTGCCTGAAGATCCTGAAAGCCTGAATAAAATATTCACAGATGTTAGTTTAGATGAGGATGAAACAAAAAAAATCCTTGATTCACTCGGGGAATTCAAATAACTACGATGGAAAAAGAAGAACACGCAATAGTCTTAGAATATCTCCCAAATGGATATCCTTTGGAGAAGAAAATGATGCCACTAGCGCAGGCCATAGGTGAGATAAATCTTACTCTTCTTGAACTTGTTCCCCGACGCGGAGTTAGCCTTGAAATAGGAGAAAAAGTTTATATAGGAGAAGGAAAAAGGGACAAGATATATTACATCCTTGGCAGGCTCCACAAGGAAAAACTCACTGAGGCTGCAAAAAACCAGCTTCAAGAATTCATAAGAAAAGTAGTCAAAGAACGAGAGGATAGGTTTGTTGAGTTTTTCAACAAATCAGAAGCAATAAATAAAAGGATTCACCAGATAGAATTATTGCCGGGCTTTGGAAAAAAGCATATGCGGGAAATATTGAAGCAGAGAAAAGAAAAGTCTTTTGAAAGCTTCGAAGACATGAAAAAAAGGATTGCAAATCTTCCCGATCCTGAAAAGGCTGTTGAAAGAAGAATACTGGAAGAACTTACGGGATTTGAGAGGTACAATCTCTTCACACATTAAACATGGAACAAAAAACAGCACACAAACAAGAAATGAAGAACGAAGAAAAGAAATACGGAGAAAAGCTTGTAAGAATCCTTTCAGAGGACATAGAAGGGGGAATGAAGCTTTATGCGGGCCTGACAAAAATAAAGGGGGTTTCATGGGGGATTGCAAATGCAACCTGCTACGTTCTGAATCTTGATAAAAAAAGGCTTATTGGCTCTTTAACGCAGGAAGAGATAAAAAAGATTTCTGATTTTATAAAAAACCCGCAAATACCTGACTGGCTTTTAAACAGAAGAAAGGATTTTGAAAGCGGCGTACACAAACACCTTTCTGGAAGTGACCTTGAACTCCAGAGAGATTTTGACATAAAAAGATTGAAAAAAATAAAGAGCTATCGTGGATTGCGGCACATGGCTGGCCAGCCTGTTAGAGGCCAAAGAACTAAGAGTCATTTCAGGACAAACAGGCCAAGAGGTGGCGGAATAAAAAAGAAAGGGGAAAAGAAAGAGAAAACAGGTTTTGAAAAAAAGATAAGATAATAAAATGAAAAGAAAACATAAACTTTATTCACGGCCCAAAAGGCCTTTTGACAAGACCAGGATTGAAGAAGAAGCAAAGATAAAAGAAGAGTTTGGTCTGAAGAATAAGGTTGAAATCTGGCGCACTGATTCGGCAGTTAAGGTAATAAGGACCAAAGCAATAAAACTCATTCCAAAGACAAAGGACGAGCAAAAGGCTTTATTTGAAAAGCTTAAGAAGATAGGGCTTAATGTAAATTCAATAGCAGACATTCTTTCCCTTGATAAAAGGGATTATTTGAATAGGAGATTGCAGACTGTTGTTTTCAAAAAAAGGCTTGCAAAAAGCGCGAAACAGGCAAGGCAAATGATAACCCATAAGAAGATACTTGTCAAAGGAAGAGTTATTGACAGTCCGTCATATGTTGTTCCTGTTGATGCTGAAGATAAAATAACTGTTAAAGTAAAAAAATAAAATGAAAAAAGAAACAAAGGAAAAACCCGAAGAGGACTCGCTCAAGCGTGATCAAGTTAAGGAAAGAAAAAAGAAAAAAGAAAAAATAGAAGAAAAAGCAGAAGATACCGCGGAAGACTCTGCGGCTTCTGAAAAACCTGAAGAAGAATTACGGGAAGAAGCAGGGAAAACAGAAGAAAAAAAGAGCAAGACCAAAGATAAGAAAAAAGATCCTGCAGAAGCTGTTGTGAATGTTTATACTTCATTCAATAATACACTTGTTCATGTTACAGACATGTCAGGAAAAACACTTGCTAAAGTGACCGGTGGCATGGTAACAAAACATGGGAGGCTCAAAGCAAATCCAACAATTGCCATGTTCATTGCAAAACGTGTTGCAGAAAAACTGAAGGAGATTGGTGTTGGAAATTTGTTTTTCAGAATAAGGGCAAAAACCAGAAATCCTGCTCCTGGTCCGGGTGCAAATGCAATAATAAAAAGCCTTTCAAGAGAGGGATTTAAAATTTTGAACATATTAGACACGACAAGATTCCCTCGCGGAGGACCGAAGAAGAAAGGAGGCCGAAGAGGCAGAAGACCTTAAATAAATTTAGTTAGGTTTAAATATAGATATTAAGATGCTAATAGAAGATAAGTTGATAAAAGTTAATGATTGAATTATTTCGGTATCAGCCTTTAAAAAACATGTTAAAATATAAAGAAAAAACGCAAAATCAAAGAAGATGAAAATCATAGAAAAAAACAAGGACCAGATTATTTTTTCTGCAGAGATTGATGACAGCCTGGCAAATGCAATAAGGAGATATATCAACCATATTCCTGTTCTTGCTGTTGATGAGCTCGAGATTTCAAGGAACGACTCTCCTTTGTATGATGAAACTATTGCGCATCGTATTGGTTTGGTTCCTATAAAAGCGGGCAAATCGGGAGAAAAGGCAAAGATAAAATTAAACATAAAAAAAGAGGGTACTGTTTATTCGGGCGACATGAAGGGCGTCGATGTTGTTTACGAGAATATTCCCATAACAACCCTCGGCAAAGGACAGGAGCTTGAATTTACAGCGACATTGATATATGGCTCGGGGGCAGAACATGCTAAATTTTCTCCGGGCATGATGTTTTACAGAAATGCCGCAGAAATTACTATGGACAAAGAATTTCTTGAGGAAATAAAAAATGCTGTTCCTGATGCAGACCTAAAAGAAAAGGGCGGGAAAATTACAATAATAGATGACAAGAAAAAAGATATTTCTGATGTGCTTGAAGGAATCACACACAAAAAAAAGAAAAAGATGAATGTTGTTTTCCAGAAAGATATGATAATTACGGTTGAATCTTTCGGGCAGATGGAGCCAAAAGATGTTTTCAAAGAATCCATTAACGCCCTGAAAAAAGACCTAAATTCTGTCGTCAAGGCTATTGATAAGGCCTAGTATTTATCGAATATTTTAATATAAGATAACATCTGAGATAGGAGTTGAGGTGGTATTTGGCTGGTTAAATAATCACCTATTACATTAACCGGTTCTTTAAGATATCTTTAAAAATTGCAACTTATTCATTCCCGCAAGCGGGAATGCCGGAGCGGTCAAACGGGCGTGGCTAAGGACCACGTAGCTTAGTGCTTGCGAAGGTTCGAATCCTTCTTCCCGCATACAAGAAGAAGGATTAAGATGGAATTAGAAATAGGAGACAGGAAAAGGGCTTTTGATTTTATATCAAATATAAAGAATCACAAGGTGGCTTTGATTAGTCATACCGATTTAGACGGTATTACTGCGGCAAAAATAATGAATGATTTAATAGACACAAAAGATGTCTTTTTTGTTGATTATATTGAACTGAATGAAGAACTGATAAAAAAATTAAAACAAAAGGGAATAACAAAGGTCGTCTTTACAGACATCTATATGAAAGATAGAGAATTCATGCGTAGTGTGGAAGAATTCGCAGAAATTTTGCTGATTGACCATCATTTATCGTCTGACTGGAATTCCGATAGAACGGTTTTCATAAAAGCAGAGGGATATTCCGCTGGTTTTTTATGTTATTCCCTGTTCTCAAAAATAAAAAATCTTGAAAAATGGGATTGGTTAGTTGCCTGCTCGTGCATTGCAGATTATTGCCATATCAAACCCGGAGAGTGGTTGGAAAAAGTTTTTAAGAAGTATGGAGATAAGCTGGAATATGAGGGGCATTATGTAAGAAAAACAGGAAAATTTTGGGAACTGCAATATAAGCTTTCATTGGCTTTAATTTATTTCAAGGAAGATAAGAAGAAAGTTTACGATTCAATAGAGGAAGAATTCGGGAAAATTGGTGATTTAGGAAAGCATTCTGATGAGGTGCAAAAAGAAATTGACTGGATACTTTCAAAATTCAGGGATGAAAAAGAGGAATTTAAAGACGGCTATTTCCTTGAATTTGACCAAAAATTTTCTGTTGGATCTATTATAAGCAGCATTATATCATCATATGATTTTCACAAAATGTTTATTACGGTAAGACACCATGAGAAATTTTATACAATTAGCCTCAGAAGACAGGATGGAAAAGTCGACTGCAGCGCATTCTTACAGAATATTCTAAAAAATTTAGATGGGGCAGATGGTGGGGGACATGCAAAAGCAGCCGGCGGGCATTTTGCGAAAAAAGACATGCCTGAAATAAGAAGAAGGCTCGGGCTGCCGGAAAAACAAAAATCTTTATAAACACTCTAAAACTCAGGTTTTTAACCTGCGAGTAAATCGCGCTGAGCAGGAGTTCATACTTCTGTTAGCATAGGTCAGCAAATAATCTATAAATGAAAAGCAAAACAAAAATTGCAAGGCAATCAGAAAGAAAAGGGAATCCGATTTTAGTCGAGACAATAAGACTTGCCAAGAAAACAGGTGCTCCATTTTGGCTTCAGGCAGCAGGGATTCTTTCAGGGCCAAGAAGATTGAAAACAGCAATAAATCTTGATGAGATAGAGGCGTTGACTTCAGAGGGAGATTCAATTGTTGTTCCAGGAAAAATTCTTTCGCAGGGAGAAATCAGCAAAAAAATAGCTGTCGTAGCATTGGCGTTTTCAGAAAAGGCAAAAGAAAAACTATTAAAAACAAAATCACATGCTGTTAGCATACTTGATGAAATTAAAAAAAATCCAGATGCAAAAGGCCTTAGATTTCTTGCTCATACGGAAAAGGGAGAAGAAAAATGAAAGTAATTGACGGAACAAATGCGGTCCTTGGAAGGCTGGCAAGTTACGCTGCCAAGCAAGCATTAATGGGAGAGGAAATTGCCATAGTTAACTGCGAAAAGATTCTAGTTACAGGGAATCGGGCAAATATTCTTGAGAGATTCAGGGAAAAAAGGACAAAGATTGGTTCAGGGCAAAAGGGACCTAAAATATCAAGGCTTTCCCACAAAATTGTGAAAAGAGCTATAAGAGGCATGCTTTCACACAGGCAGGCCCGCGGGAAAGAGGCATTGAAAAGAATAATGGTTTATGAAGGAATTCCGGAAAAATTTAAAGATGCAAAAATGATACGCTCTGGAAAGGAGAAACATGGTAAGTTCATACATATTGATGAATTAAAAAAGAAATAAAAATGGAAACATTAAACAGGATAATAACCTCTGGAAAAAGGAAAAGGGCTGTGGCGAGGGCAATAACGACTGCCGGCAACGGAAAAATAACAATAAATGGGAAGCCATATGAAACCCTTCAATTCTTTGACCGGCTTAAGATTGAAGAGCCTATAAGAATTGCAAAGGGCATTCTCGGGGAGTTAAAATTTAACATTGTTGCCACTGCAAGAGGCGGTGGAGAAAAAGGGCAGATAGAAGCCGCAAGAGTTGCAATCTCCCGTGCAATAATTGCTTTTACAGGTAACAAGGATGTTGAAAAGGCATTTCTTGACTATGACAGGAATCTTCTTGTTGCAGATGTTCGTAGGAAGGAAGCATACAAGCCCGGAGACAGCAAGGCAAGAAGGAAGAGGCAAACTAGTTACAGATAAGCCGTGGGATCTATATGCCAAACCCTGTTACTAAATGAATAAAGTCTAATAACAGGTTTAACAGCGCTCCAACCGAAATCCAAAAAATCCATTTGGCTTCTTTTTTTTCTTTAAAATATACAAAGGACGATATTGCTATCACCATTAATATTGCTGCAGAAGCCGGATTGTGGAGGGGATATAATCCAAAACTGCATTGCGAGCCAAATCCTTCCGGACAGGCGCTTTCAAACCATCCGACCTTCCCGATTATTCTATAATAGATATGGTCTAAATCAATCAGATTTCCCAGGAGCAGCCCCCAGAGCATAATCTTATCTTTTGTTTTTCTTGTCCAATAGATGATAAAAGGTAAGACATAATGTAAAAGAAACATTTTATTTTATTCCAAGTTTCTCCATCTTATTCTGGACATGATTGAAAAGTGTTGAAGAAATTATTGGCTTGTGGTTTCCCGGAAAAATCTGGTTGTTGAATTTTATCTTCCCTATATATGTAAAGTTCTTAAGAACTTTTTTTAGTCCGTTAACGCTTAGCCCGTGTTTTGCGGAAAGCTGCCTTAAGCTTGTTTTCCTGTCTCCATTAAGGAATTCTTCAAATATTTCCTCTATTTCCATGAAATTTTCTGCCGGAACCAAAGAGCCATTAACAGAAACATAACCAAAAGGAGCACGTGACATCGGGCTGCCTTTTACGGCTTTTTTTATCATACCTTCTTTCTGGTTTATCTTGATTGCGCTTAGCCTTTCAATCTCCTTTTTTAAAGCCTCATTTTCCTGCCTTAATCTTTCCAGACCATCCATTTAAGTCTCAAGATAGTTAAGTTTATAAAATTCTATTTTTTATAGGTGACGTCCTCCCACACCCTAAAGGGTGGGGCTTCCTGAGTGATGTTCAATCTGATTTCTTACATAATCTCTCATCTTATCAATCTGGACAAATCCAACCGACGCATAATACCTTCCCCTGCTCCA
>Ga0326597_10005142_pt1 | contig 18245 bp, 13 predicted proteins | sample RVTome_12_FD_203789 | JGI IMG/M metagenome (GOLD analysis project Ga0326597, IMG submission 203789) | Soil microbial communities from uranium-contaminated site in the Upper Colorado River Basin, Wyoming, United States - RVT100D185 | ecosystem: Environmental > Terrestrial > Soil > Contaminated >... | reverse complement strand
GAGAATAGCCCGTTCTTCGCCTCTCGAAATAGCGCCGGAACTTGCAGCCGATGGTGTTTGCGCGGTCATGGGGTGCCCAAGCCCGAATGCTTCCGAATTCATATCCTAAGCTCCGTGCGATCTCTAGTTGATTCGACATTTTAGTGAGGAAAGATTCGGAGATTACACCACGGAGGCATTGGGGACAATGAGTAAAATTTCGAAATCCGAATTTCGAAATTCGAATTTTCATTGCGCCTTTGCGTCTTTGCGGGAGATAATCCGAGACCGACCGGTGCGCGAAGCGCACCCTACGGCACCCTTCGTGTCCTTCGTGCCTTCGTGGTGATTCCGACTTTTCTCATTTTGGTTGCGGCTCCGCCACCCTGGGCCTCTGTGATGAATACGCTTCACAGTTAACCCGCGAGAGCCTTCTTTCAAAACACGGAAACCTTAACGCCAGGCGGCGTCGGTGGGAATCAGGTTCTTGCCAAAGCGGCGCTCCGGTGGCGCGGCGAGCCAGGGCTGGACCTTTTCGAAATAAGTTTTGAAGTGGGGCGTCATCCGGTGAGCCTCCAGCGCCGCCTCGTCGCGGTAGACTTCGTAAAAATAAAAACGGTTCGGATCGTCGCGGTCCTGGATCACATCGAAACGCAAGCAGCCGGGCTCGTCGTTCTCCGAATGCTCGGCATCGTAGCGAACGACTTCCAGAAACTCTTTTACGTGCTCCGGCTTCACCTGAACGCTGACATGCAGTACGATCATCATGCACCTCCGGTGCAGACCCACGGGCAGAGCCCAAATCATTTACCCCCCGGCCCGTGGGACGAAATCCTGAGCGAGCCCTCGGCTGAAGGCCGTGGGCGAGTCGAAGGGTCGAGCGCGAGATTATCCAACAAGTTTGCGCCGTGTCAACGTCCGGCCGCTTTATTCATACCCCGCGCCTCGATTCGGAGCCGGACGCGCCCCCCAAAGTAGAATAGAGAAGCTCTTGAGATCATTCGGTGGCGGCTCCAGGCAACGAATTCACCGGCCCGCCACCAGCGCTTTGATGAAACCGCTCTGGTCCAACTCGCGCACCAGCCGGTTATCAGTAAAATCCTCGGGCTTCGCTCCCTTGGCTTTGGGATTTTGCTTCTCTAAGTCTTGCAGCAAGCTGGCGATGCCAGCCGGATAGGGAGGGATGTTGAAACCCGGGATGATCAGCTCATAAGTCTCGTCGAGCACCTCGCGGTCATCGGTGCGGAAATATTTTCCCATGGTCTTCATCGCGAACGGCTTGTCTTTCACCCCACGCGCCGCCCCTTCGATATACGCCATCAGAAAACGGCGCACCACGTCTTCACTGGATTTTATGAACTTGCGGGTCGTCACCACGCCGTTGACGTGATACTCGAGGTCGAGCTTGGAGAGGTCATAGAGATTTCTCAGCTTGAGCTTTTTGGCCTGCAACGTCGCTGGCGCAGTGATCGCCGCGGCGTGGACCTTCCCGGCCACCATCGCGCCCACTGTCTCCGCCGGCCCGCCGGTCTGGACCATCGTGATATCGCGCTCCGGGTCGATGCCGAAACGGCGCAGTGCGATGCGCGAAGCGAGGTCCGACTGGGTGCCGAAGCGAGTCGTGCCGAACACCTTGCCTTTCAATTCCTCCATACGGTTGATGTTGGGTTGTGCGAAGATCAACCAGTTAAATTTTTTCGCGATGGTGGCGATGATTACCGTGTCCGTGCCCGAGAGCGCGGCCTGGATCGGCCCGGCGCCGCCCGCCTGAATGATCGGCAGCTCGCCCCACAACATCGCCTGAATCGCCAGCGAGCTTCCCGGAATGCTGATCACTTCGACGTTCAATCCATGCTTCTCGTAATAGTTCCCTTCCTTGGCGAGCCACAGCGACATCTGCGTCGCCGAAGCCGACCCGCCGCCGACGCGCAGCTTGTCGAGCTTTTTTTCCTGCGCCAGCAAGGTTGAAGAAAAACAGAGCGCTGAAATCATTGCGCCGCAAATTGCGAGTCGGCGAGTCATCATAGTGTCTCCCTTTAGATATTAACCAGGTAATTGTTTCACAAAACGAGTTTAAGAAATTTATCGCGCCAGGCAACCAGCGAAACAAATCCAGAATCCGAATATCGAAATCCGAAACAAACCCAGAGACAAATAACGCTCAAATCGGGAAAATCGAAAACAGTGAATCCGAAGGAAGCTTGTTTGGAATTTTACCTATTTTGGTCATTTGAATTTGTTTCGAATTTCGGTCTGCGGGGCCTCTTTCGTGCTTCGAATTTATTGTTCTTGGCGTCCTTTGCGTTCTTTGCGCGAGAAACAATCTTTTCCTATCTGCTTGTCGTTGGTAAAATTCAACTATGTTTGGCTAGGCTCTTGCTAGAACAAAACCTCCCGCCGATCGCTACGGCAGTGGCCGATAGTTGCCGCTGAACAGGCTGCCGCAGCCTTGAAGTGGATTGCTGATCGCGAGCTTGTGATAAGTGAGCCACATCTCTGCGGCAAGGGCCCAGACCACCTTGACCTGCAAATCATCCTCGAGCAACTGCACCGCCGGCGCCGCGTCCCAGCCGCCGCCGTTAATATAGATTGCGTCCACAGGAGTGCCGAGGCTCCGAACACCGCGCTTGCAGTGGCGGTAAACGTCCATGTAGGAAACGTCATCAAGCCGCAAGAGCGGCGTCGTATAAAGGGCTTCGGTCTGTCCGGTGCCGCTAAAGCCGGGCATGATGACGGACTCAAGCCCGAAGCGACTGAAATGATCAACGATGGCCTGATTGAGCTCGTCGCCGAAGTAGGTCGCAATGGCAACTTTTTTGACACCCATCGCCTTGAGCGCGATGGCGTGAGGTTCGACGGCGGTCACCACGGGCAGACCGATCTTTTTGGAGAGATCCGCGGCCCATTGGCGCTCGAAGTCCAGCCCTTTGAGAAGAAAGGGAGGCGTGCCGCTGATCGTGATGATATCGCATCCCACTTCCTTAAGCTCTACGGCTATCTCCTCCGCGCGCTGGAAGCCTTCGAGGAACTTGTCCTTGTGGCCGCTCCGGAATCCGATAAAGGTGGGAACAATCTCCACCCCGTCGGCCGCGTACTTGTACCAAAAAGCGAACGACTTCCCACGGTGCGTCGGTTTGATCAGACCAACTCTTGCGCGCCAAGCGTACATAATTCACCTCTTGCTGTGATTTGATTTTGTGCTGAACCTACCTAATTGACGGCCTTCCTGTCAATCTGCCGCAAGGCTTTGAGCCGAGCGCCTGTCCTGAGCGAAGCCCAGCGAAGTCGAAGGGCAGCGGTTGAACGGGAGATACGCTCGTGGTGGGCTAGTCGAACCATTGGAACGGGCTTCAGCATTTACACCGTTGAACATTGAACCTTGAACCCGTTCGCCAGGCTCAGGGCAGGCTTTGGACTGTTGACCGCCCAGTCTGTAACGACTTGAACGTTTTGAACGATTGGAACGTCTGGAACGGACCGGTCCCCGTGATGAACGGCGCAGCAAACAATTGTGCTTGACGCAGTGGATCGGCAATTGCTCAACCAGCCCAACGTGGAAACACGCAACAGAAAGCCGATGCGACCCAATCCGGTGGCTCCCTGGGAGCTTCGCATCGGTAACCTAAGGGTGTATTATGAAGTGAACGATGACCCAGAACCCACGGTTGTCGTGTTGGCGGTCGGTATTAAGGACAGGGATCGAGTCCGAATCGGAGGAGACACAGTCAAGTTATGACCAAAGTTGAATTCAAGAAAGCTTCGTTTCCGGGGTCAGTGCTTTACCTTATAGTCTCCTGGCGCTAATTGACGCCAATGGCACGACCTCTTCGCTTGGAATTTACTGGCGACTTGTATTACGGTGGCGTCGCGAGACGATCATCGGGAGAGTATTCATTTAGATGACGGCGATAGGCGTCATCTCCGGCAAGTAGCACCTAGCTGGTGCTTGATTTTCACCAGTTTTGAATGTTAACTGGGGCCATGAATTTATTTGACCTTACAATTACCCAACTCAAACGGGCCGCCGCGATTAAGGAACGAATCGAGGATCTGAACAGAGAACTCCGCAGTATCCTCGGTGCGTCAGCCAAATCTGGAGCTGCGCCAAAGAAAAAACGGACCATGAGCGCGTCGGTAAAAAGGAAAATTGCGGCTGCTCAAAAAGCAAGATGGGCGAACCTTCGACGAGATAAACCAGCGACGCGTTCAGTCGAACCCGCTGTGAAGGCCAAGAAAAAAGTGAGTCCGGCAACCAAAGCGAAATTGTCGGCCAAATTGAAGGCTTTCTGGGCGGCGAAGAAAGCCGGCAAAAAGTAATTTCGGGCGTTCTCTGGTTCTGCCAAGCCGCCATCTCCTCGTGGGATGTGGCGGCTTTTTAATCTTCCCAATATTCCCTCAAACTGTGACTTCGATCAAAAGGCATCCTTGCGGCCAGTTCGATTTCCGCTGAGCCTGCTCGCGCCAGTATTCCACCTTTTCACATAGTCTCATACCGATCTGCGGCGGTTTTTGCGCGACCAGCTTATAGTAGAGTAACGATCCCATGACGCTTCGAGCAGTATCCCGCACAGTTACTGGCCTCGCCATTCTAAGTTGAGGCTCGGTCAAACGACAAGTCTAGAGAACGTCTTCTCGTTGATCAGTTGAGAGGGGCATTATAGGGTTAAGAGGTTTTAGGGTTGGGTTGTATGAGTGAATAGATGAATTCTCCTGGCCTTTCTATGCAATCCTCGTTATTTATACGACCCTAACCCGAGTTTCTAAGTCTATGTTGGCATGGCGACTGTTGGAGGAGTTCTTGAGTTCTCGCTGGCTGAACCTCAATGCAAATTCCTATCATTGATGGAGGAGGACAATGAACATGAAACCCAAAAAGGGGTTGCAGAGCTTGCTTGTGGCCGTGCTCTGCTTCTCTGCGAATTTCTCTGCCGGACAAACCATAAAGGTTCCTTACGTCTCGATTTCCGGCTTTCAAGCGCCGCTCTATCTCGGCGAACGCGCCGGCCTGTTCAAGAAAAATCAGCTCGACGCCCAGCTGATCTACATGCCGGGCGGCTCGTTGATCGTGCAGACCTTGCTGTCGGGCGATGTCGGTGTCGCGAGCCTCGCTCCGCCCTCTGCCGTGAGTGCTTGGGCGAGAGGCGCTGAGCTTGCCATCGTCGCCGGCGGCATCGAACGGGCGTTGAACGTGCTCATGGTCAATCCGAAAATAAGAAAAGTTGACGAGCTCAAAGGCAAGCGCGTAGCGATCAGCCGTTTCGGCTCGCTCTCGGATGTCTCGTTGCGTGACGCGTTGGCGTACCACAAGCTGCGAACGCAAGATATCTCCATCGTCCAAATGGGCGGACTGGGCGAGCGCATGGTGGCACTCACCTCAGGGATTGTCGACGGCGCGATTTTGAACGTGGATCAAGTTTATCAAGTGGAGAAGCTGGGCTTTCACGTGCTGATCGACATGCGCAAGCTGCCGCTGACCTACTCGACCCAAGGCATCGTTGTCAGTCGCGAGTTTCTCCGCGCCCAGCGCGGCGTCGTAAAACGGTTTCTTAAAGTCTACATCGAGGGCATCAAGATTTTTAAGACTGACAAGGAACGCTCCATCGAAACTTTGGGCCGCTATATCAAGACGAGCGACCAGGAAGTGTTGGCAAAGACCTATGGATTTTACCGTGAGGCCTGGGAGAGCCTACCGACGGTCAGGCGCGAAGGGATCCAGCAGGCGCTGGACAGCATTCCCGAAGGCAAGACTGCCAAGCTAAATCTCGATAGCCTCATCGACAACTCGCTGATCCAAGAACTCGAGAAAGAAGGTTTTCTAAGGGAACTTTATCCGGACGGTTTGAAGCGCTGACAGCGCGCGGCGGCAAAAGGGTTCTGACGCCTTAATCCGAAAAAGGAAAAGGGGTCAAGTGCGCTTTTAGCTCATTGGCGTACTTTCGAGGGGCCTGGAAATCCGGGACGTTGTTGAAAGTTTTTCGACTCTGGCGAGCGCGCAGTATTTATTGCCAAGAGAGGTTCGCAAACAAGTTAAAAAGAGTGAGGTTGAAAAAGCTACGACTGTGCGGGATCTGACATAACAATCTCATCAATCTGTCGTGAGTTCTCGGAGGAAGCGATGGAGCGGCTCAAGTCCTGGGCGCCACAAAACTTTGACCTGCGCCGCCGCGCTGGAGAGAGTTTCCGTGTCTCACCAGCACGTTTTGAGAATTCTCAAAACAACCATGTGTCGCGCCGATCGATGCTGATTGCGTAGTTGCGCAATTGCGCAACTACGCAACTATCCCCGGTCGGCGGAATCCTGGGCGATTTTGCCCCTCGGCACCGGAGGCGACTGAATCACTAGCTCACTAGCGACTAACCATAACTCCTCAATCCCCTCCCAATCCCAAGGCGTTGCCCCTCGACTGGCGGCGGAGAAGTTCACGCTCGTGGCGAAGGGCACTCCGACCCTGGCGCCCAAAAGACGCCGCGCTCATTAATGACTGAGCGACATCAATTCCCTTCACGCTTGCGGCTGCGTTGGCCCAACGGGCCGCCTGGCATGGAGCCTAAGCCTGATTTTTCCCGCGGAACGCGACTCGCTTAACGTTAAGAGCGACTGAAGCATCGTCATTAGCGTTTGCAAAAGCTCCTTATCACCCGTGTGCAAGAGAAAATTGCAAAGCCGAAGAGCCTGCAACTGCCGCGGTGAGTAACTTTCTTTATCTCCTTTCGGGCTTGGCCCGCGGCCGGCAAACACCTGATCCAGTATACATTTGCCCGAAAGCGCGACAGGACAACGGTCCGCCGCTTCCAAAATGCTTGGAGATTCGAACAATGCGCTGAGTGAAACCCCGAGTGCGTCGGCGACCTTGCTTAGTGTTCGCAACGTAGGCGCAATGCGGTTGTTCTCGAGTCGCGAAAGGTAGGAAACGGCGAGTCCAGCCGATACGGCGACCTCTCGCTGGCTTCTTCTTGCCCCAAGTCGGATCGAGAGGATCTTTTTTCCAACACTCATTCGATACCTCCTATCAAGGAGTTGACAAACCGGCGAGAATATTTACACAGATGTGAACTCTCGGCAAGCTTTTTTCTTGACAGCCTTTTTCTTCACTGCGATAGCAGGATGGGGTTGATGTTAAACAAGCGCGGCTCCGACGGAAACAGAAGCGAAGCCAACTCAGCAATCCCGAAAGAGCAAAGCAGGTTATACGTATCGCCGATCATCGGATTGTTCGTCGTTCGTATTGGAGAGGTGGTTCTGACTCCACTATTAAGGTGGCGCCGAGGTCATGGAATCAAAGTGAGGCGCACGGGTTTCTCATTGAATGAATCGTAAGTAAGAATCGCACTCGAATCACGGAGCAGCAGACGAGCAGTCGTAGGAGAGAGGTCTAAATACAAGAGGCGCCCGCAAATACGGGGCTTCCCCCAAGGAGACAGCGATGATGAGACAAGAACGCGGCGCTATCTTTTTCGTCTTCCTCCTGGTATTTCTCAGTTCCATCGCCGCCAACGCGCAAGCGCAAACGATTCTCCACGTCAATCGTACCGACTCCACTTGCGGCGGTCAGTCTCCCTGCTTTAGCACGATCCAAGCGGCGCTCAGTTCAGCCGGTCCCAATAGTGTCATCCGTATTCAAGCCGGCACATATCCTGATCAACTTTCGATCGTCCGGAAGAACAATTTCCCGGGAGCCAGCGAAGTCGACAGAATTATCATCGAGGCCGACCCGACCACTCAGCCTGGGCAGGTTGTGCTGACCGGCGCGCCGGGCGCCTGCACTGGGAATTATGCGATCCGTCTCCAGCAGTCCAAGTTCATAACGATTCGAGGCCTGACCATCACCGGCACCGGAGGACAAGCGATTTCGCTGCTCGGTGGCAATAATCAAAACCAGGACATCCACATCGAGCTCAACCGAATTTTTGCCAACGGTAGCAGCGCGTGCGGCGGCGGAATCACCGTGGCCCGCGGCAATCCCGGCACGCTGATCGTCAACAACCTTATTTTCGCCAATGGGCGTAATGGCATCAGTTTCCTCGACGCCGACGGCGGGCCGCATTATCTCATCAACAACACGATCTCTGGGAACGAGTGGAACGGCGTCGATGTCTCGCGCAATCACACGATTACGCTCGCCAATAACATTATTAACAACAACGGCACCGCTGCGGGAACCACCGGCGGAAGGTTCGGCGTCAGAAGGGAAGGTTCCACCGCGCCGCAGCCGGCGGGGATCAAGCTCCTAAACAATCTCGTCTGCGGCAATACCCAGGGAGAGATCTCGTCTCAAATACTCGACTCCACGGATTCCAGCAATTTCACGCCCCTCGGCAATGAAGGCCCTGGGGTCGGCGTGCTGCCGGGCTGCGAGCTACCGGCCAACCTGTTCGGCAATCTGAACGGCCCCGACAACCAGCCCAACACCGCGGACGACGATTTCAGCCTTAAACCGAACTCGCTCGCCATCGACGTTGGCATGGACCCGCGCACCCTCGGCTTCAATCCTTCTTACAATCCGATCTTCGAGGCCGATTTCGTCATCGAAGGGATTCGTCCCGCCGACGGCAACGCGGACCGCATCGCAACATTCGACGCCGGCGCCCACGAGTTCATTGCTCCCAACCAAGCCCCGATTGCTAATGCGGGCACCGACCAAACGGTCACCTCTGGAACTTTAGTCAACCTTGACGGCAGCGCGAGCTTCGATCCCGATGGCGACCCGCTCACGTACCAATGGACGCAAACAGGAGGACCCGTCGTTACTCTTTCGGGCCCCACATCGGTGAACCCTGCTTTCACGGCTCCGCAAGTGCAGACCTCGACGGTGCTGACGGTCCAATTGACGGTCACTGACGGACTCGCCACCAGTGTCGCCACCGTTCGCATCACTGTTGAAAAACCGAACTCGCCCCCGGTTCTATCACCGATTGGAAATAAGACCGTCAGCGTCGGTAACACGTTAACCTTCACGGTCAATGCGACCGACCCGGACGGCGATCCGCTGACGTACTCCGTATCGCCATTGCCATTACCCGCCAACGCGAGCTTTGATACCAACACGCGCGTCTTTAACTTCACTCCGGTAGCAGACCAAGTCGGCTCGTTCAGCGTGACTCTCACCGTCGGCGATGGGCGTGGTGGAACAGCCTCGGAGACCATCACGATCACAGTAACGGCCGGGCTAACGATCAACATCACAAGTCCGGCAAACGGCGCGACAGTGCCGGCGGGGCAGTTAATCGTCCGTGGGACAGTGACGAATTCCGGTGGAGGTGAAATGGGAGTCACGGCGAATGGCTTTCCTGCGGGCGTTCAGGGGAATGCTTTTACTGCCTTGGTTGTCGTCACGCCAAACACGACGAGCCTAACAGCGACGGCGACGGTGCCAAATGGCTCGACGGCAACACGTGGCATTGCGATAACCGTCACGACTACCGGCGCCTCTTCTGCCCGGCTTTATGTGACACCGACCAGTGGACTGGCCCCACTCACAGTGAAGTTTTCGGTCCTTAGCGATCTGCCGACGACTCAAGTTAGTCTGGATACTAACGGAGATGGTATAGTTGATTTTAGCGGGGCGACCTTGGATCAGCAACCGTTTGTCTTCACTCAGCCGGGTGTGTATCTCGCAACGGCGATCGCCACGGATACGCAAGGCACCCAGTCGACCGTGAGGGCGTTAATACAGGTGTTTGATCAAAGCGCGGTGGATGCATCGCTTCAAGCGAAGTGGGCGGATTTCAGAGCGGCCCTAGCGAGAAGCGACATCGAGGGCGCTGTCGTGAACGTTGCCAATGGCGCCAAGGAGAAATACCGCCGGGTGTTTCAAGATCTCATGCCGAATCTTCCCGCAATCGCAGCCGACCTTCGCGATCTAACCCCGACTTTGTTTCAAGATGGCATTATGGAATACGGCACGGCACGAGATCTGGGTGGAGAGACGTTTGTTTATCTGGTGTACTTCATGTTGGATGAAGACGGAGTGTGGAAGATTGTGACGATGTAAGGAGTGAACGGACGGAGCAGAAATTTGACTCTGAAACCTATCCTGGTCATCGCATTCTTATTGGGCGTAATGATTCGTACGGGCGAGTCGGCCTCGATGGACGTGCCGCTCTTTTATTCCGCCAAGGAGACTCGAGCTAGGATCGTAGATGAAGAGACCGGACAACCCATCGAAGGAGCGGTGGTGGTGGCCCAGTGGATTCTAGCATCGATTCCGGAGCGCGGGCCTACACTGCACATTGCTGAGGCGGTGACGGATAAGAACGGCGAGTTTGTAATTCCTGCTTGGGGACCAAAACCGCGACGTCCACTCACAGTATTAAAATATCTATCCCCGGAACTCATTATCTTCAAACACGGCTATCAGCCTCTGTGGTTGCACAATGAATCGCTCAAGGACGTGGTCGAGTATTTCCCGAACTACAAAAACATGAAGACAAAGGATCTACGAAATGGAGCAGCCTGGTACAACGGAAATCCAACTGAAAGCGTTCAAGAGTCGATGTGGAATGGTCTGAACATACAAATCGAAAAGTTTAACGGCACGTCGGATAGGTGGCTGGAGCGGATGGTTGAATTTCTGAGGTTCATCCGAGAAGAGGATGACAAGCAACTTCGGCAGCTGTTTACTGCGTTAGCGGCGGAACGTGCTTACCTTAAGGAGAAGCCGGTGAGTCAGCAGCGGCGAACTTGGCTCCTCGACTTTTCTGATAGGATCGATCGGGCGCTCAAATAGGGAGGCAACAATGAAACTCAACCTGACCGTGATTTCAGTGATTAGCGTTTTATGCGCGATGATTGATAAAACAGCGCTACCATACGAGATACTGACTCATGAGAATATCACGACACGGGCGTTTGATCGCTCTGTGCTTAACAGAGGCTATCTAATAGATCAGCTTGGATTGTCCACAGATCAAACATTCAACGGCTTGCGCGCCCGTAACTGGCTCGTCAACGGCGCTAATCAAGAGGACAACCACTACACGTTCCCAGCTTCTTTTGCGCGGTACGTCAATCATTTCTTTGACCCGATGAGTCAGTTGGGGTTGAGGGCAGCAGGCATAGGCAGCGGAGAAGCGGCCCCGGAGTGGGCCCTCGAAGAGCCCAGAGAGTTTCTCACGCAGGATTATTCGTGGCGTGACGCCCGCCGATATTTTCTACTGGGACTCACAGAAAGTAGCCCGGCGATACGGGAAGAAAATATGGCGAAGACCTTCCGTACGATTGGACAGGCCACACATCTAATCCAAGATATGGGATCTCCAGAACACACAAGAAACGATATCCACGCGGGTATCGGTGACTTCTTTGGCTACCCGTTTGGTGAACCGAGTCTTTTTGAAATTCGTACGCAACAAATGGGAGATGCTTTTCAGTACGACAGATATTCTGTGCCGACATTTACAAATCGTCAGCACTTCTGGCGCACGGGCGATGGCCGCGGGTTTGCCGAGTATACGAATCGTAATTTCATCAGTAAGAAAACGAATTTTACGCTTACGCAGGAGGGAAGTACCGGCATTGGCTATGCCTCTCCACGGCTGTCTCTTTTGCCAGGCTTCAGTGAAGAGAAAAACATTCAGGATCTCATTCCCGGTACGCAACTTACAGGAAAGATGAAATTTTTCTTTAATAATATGGACGACCTCGCCACCGGGGGTGGCACAGAGGTAAACACGCGAATGACAACCCATTCTATCTTCGATCAAGATCTTAGGCCGATAAACAAAATCGAAATGTTTAGCATAAATCGTTTCACCGTTGAGGAAGCCGCTGGCTTTCTTGTGCCCCGCGCCGCGAGCTATTCCACCGGTCTTATAGACCATTTTTTCCGCGGCAAGCTCGATCTCGATGTCTCCACCGATCCGAATGACACCACTCTCATTCGCGTCGAGGGAAAGAACGCGTCGAGCGAGATACTCGACGGGGGCGTACTGGAGCTGTATGCCGATGATTCACAGGGAATTCGGAGCCAAGTCACGCCGATGGGCTCCAACATAGTTGTCGCCAATCCTGGTCAGGCCATTTCCGTACGTTATCGATTGCCCGCCGACGCCGATAAACTTATGGCCGTTTACAAAGGCAAGCTTGGCGAAGAAGCGCCGCAAGGGAATTTCGTGGGCGGCATAATAGGTAAACAACTCAGCCCGCAGCGGGTCGAGCAAATCTTCACTGATTTTACTCGCTGGTACATCCGCAACTCGCAAGGTGTTTTCCCTCTGCCGCTTTTGAAGTCGGACGTGGATGATCTGCAGTGGGGGGACGCCGATAACACTTTGGTCGGGCGAAGCCGCATCGGGCCGGGACGGCCAAATCTGTTCTTCTCGTATCGAATCAACCGGCTGTTGGGCGAGACTCATCTGCCGCTGACCGCGAACGGCGAGGTTGCCATCCAGCTTGTGCAGCAGTTTTCCTTCCCGATGGGCATTGAGACGGGAACGACCATCGATTTTTCCCACATGCTTCCTTACAAGCAGTACGTGCTGTGGAAAAACAACATGGAGACGATGAATTGGGTGCCAACTCCGACCGAGGAAAATCCGGACGCAGGGCATTACGAAGGGACCAGCCAGACCACCTACGGGATCAGCTTACTGGTCAATCAAATAGCCACGGCCAGTTTTACCGCGCCAATCGTTCTCGATGAGGCGACGCATGTTTCCGGATCCTTCACTGGTAAATACACTTGGAACCTATGGAATATTCACTTGACTTCCGACGGCCGGCCTCTGGCCCTTGTGAGGGTCAACTTGACCACTAACAATCTTGGCGTCGCGACATTTCCGTCACGCACTCTCGGCAGAACGGGAGGAAGCATCGGATCTCACCCGGAGGTGGTGGAGCTGCCGCCTGTTCAGGTGCGGTTCGCACTACCGGAAATCGGGGCCATATGGATGTTAGTGGACGTTTCGACAGGTCAGGTATTGGCAAACACCGCGCCGCCGACGCTGGTCGCACACCACGAAACAGCGCGTATAAGTTACGGATCGAACCCGAACCAGGTGCCGCCCCTAAGGGTAATGGGGGCGGTGCAGGTCAATGGCGGACCTAATGCTGGATCGTTCGTTTCCGGAGATGATGTGATTCGCCCACCAAGACCTTGGGAGACGGAGTTTTGTTCTGAAGAACGCCTGAACCTTATGAACGTGTTGGCCAGTCAAGCAGTGCCGTCGGAGTTTGTCAGCAATACCTTGACGTTAAACCGGTCCGAGATCGCCCAAATACAGTTTCCGCTCATACCGAATTTTACGGGGCGGACGATCAATTTCCCGACTTCTTGCGGCGGGCAGCAAGACCTTCCGGAAGGGTTTAGAATCACGGTGTTACCCGGCCCGGCTTTCGCTCCGAACATCATCGAGTGGGGTCTCGGGATTGTCCGGACCGCCCCGGCAGCGGGAACCGAACAATTGGTCTTTCTCATGACGCAGGCCCAAGATAATACCGTGCACAGCAGTCGAGCAAAAATCGCCGCTTGGAAACCCGCATTGGAGCGGATCGAGAACCAGCAAGAGTTCCCGGGTCTGGGGTTGCATTTTCTTCTTGGCGCGAGTGAAGAACTTGGCGCCGGTGGCACTTTTGGCGAGAACAGCGAGGAGAGCAGGATAGTTGATTTTAAAGCCAACTCTGTTGTCGCAATTCCTAACCTCGATATCTTTGATTACTCGCTTTTGGAGCCGAACCATCTCTACAATATGTTCGACTTTAAGTTCCATGTGAAAGACACGTCGCTTGAATCAACCGGATTGCCCGCCGCCTTAGCCCCGACATCTCCGAGGCGTTTAGGCCGCTACCATGTGATCACAGCCGGGGGCATGGTGTCAGCAGGGAACTGAACAAGGTTTAGATTCCGGACCCGCATCGCTGGCATTTTATCCTCGTCGCAAAGGGATCACCCTCGCGAACTTCGGTTGACAGTTTACTTCATCGTGCATTGCTCTGGGACGATGAGCGTTGATGAGGCACACCAACGGCATCGTCACGAGGAATGCCACATCCGCCACGATCATTACCCCTCTTGACCTGAGAAGCGATTATGACAAGCTTCCATCGCTGGAAAGGAGACAGCATCCCATGGCAACGCAGAAACCGCCTATCGTGATTCAAGGAGGCCGGCTGATCGACGGCAACGGTGGCAAGCCCGTCGACAACGCCACGGTCGTGATCGAAGGGAACCGCATCAAGCAAGTCGCCGCGGGCAAAGTCGATTTTCCCCGCGAGGCCCGGGTCATCGACGCCGGCGGCAAAACGATTCTGCCAGGCTTTATCGATAACCACATCCATTATCGCGGCTTCATGGGCGAGATCTTGCTCGCCTACGGCGTGACTTCCGTGCGCGATCTCGGCAATCCGCTGGAGTGGATATTGGCGCTGCGGGACGCCATCGCCATGGGAAAGATCACTGGACCGAGGATCTTCGCCGCGGGCGGCGGCTTCTACGGCCACGCCACCGCGGCGCACCATATGGGCGTCGCCAATGTGGACGAGGCGCGCGCGATGGGGCGGAAGCTGGTCCAGTTGGGCGTCGATTATCTGAAGATTCACCTCGGCGTTTCCTTGGATATCATTCGGGCTGTGGCTGAAATCGGCCGCGCCGAAGGCATGAAGCTCACCGGCCACCTGGAATCCAATATCCTTCCCTACGTCGAGGCCGGCATCGACGGAACAGAGCATGGCAGCGGCAGCGCTGAGGCGACGATTCGGGACGAGAAGAGCCTGAAGACTTTGGCATCGTGGAAGACTTGGCTGATCAAATTTCTTGGTCCGTGGACGCTTGCGGAGAGAAAATATTTTCCCGAGGTCGTCGAATTCCTGGCAAAAAAAGGAACTTTCATCGAGCCCACTTCGGTCCTCTGGGGCGCGTCGCTGGGCATGAGGGAAAAATGGGAAAAGGAAGATTACGAATGGTTGAAGAACCCTGGGCTTGCCTATATCTCGGAGAGCGAACGCATCCTCTGGCTCGATCATTACTACTTAGCTTATGGGCCGAGAGTCGCTCATGAGGTTTCGGACGAGGTGATCTTCGGCGACGGTTATTCCTACTACGGCATCCTGCCGCAAGACGAAATGAAAGAAGGTTTCAGGCGGATGGGCGAGTTTATTTGCCAACTGGTGAAGGCGGGCGGCCATGTCGTCACGGGCACGGACGCGCCCGCAGTGGCTCCCGGCATCAGCCTCCACCGCGACATGGAGCTTTTGGTCATGGCCGGTTTGACGCCGATGCAAGCGATCCAGGCAGCAACCAAGACGGGCGCCGCGTACCTTGGCAAGGAAAAAGAGCTGGGAACCGTGGAAGCGGGCAAGCTCGCCGACGTCGTGATCGTCAACGGCGATCCTCTAACTGACATCACCCAGACGCGGCGCGTCGATACAGTGATAAAAGACGGCGAGGTCTTGAACACCTCCTACCACGCCTGGTTCAGCGATCTCATGCCCCGCCCCTTCGGTCAAGATTTTTACGGCTACCCGGTGCCAAACCTCGAGCGGATTTCTCCCGTGGCAGGCTCAGAGAAAGATAGCGAGGTTGTCTTGAACCTCAAAGGCAAAGGTTTCTTCCCGACCTCGGTGGTACATTTCGGCGCCACGCCCATTCCCACGCAGTACCTGAGCCCGCTCGAGCTGGTCGCCAAAATTCCTGGGCGCGCGCTTCGGGGCGGAACGGTGCCGGTCTGCGTCGTCAATCCGAAACCGTACCAACTCCGGCATCGCGGCGGGACTTCCAACTCGCTTTCGTTCGTCGTCAGGTTTGCGCAGTAGGCACTGCGGCCTACGGGTGCCGGCTTAGCAGATGAAATTAAGGCCAAGTCTCTGGCGTCTCAAGGCCTGAGATCCCGGCCCCGAGAGGATTTTTCGCGACGGCTACCTCGCGCGCCCTTCGGCGGCAGAAAATTATTTAGCGTGCTTGTCTCACTTTATTTCTACCGTATGCTTCACCTTGGCGCCTTGAATGATACTCCCTCCCCTCGGAATGACTTCGACATATATCGCTCCCCCGGAAGGGATGCAGTTATTGGGCGGAAGTACATCGAAAGGAAAACTTTGGCTCTTGAAGTTACTGCCGGTTTTGCTTGGCTTCCCAACCAGCGGAAATATTTTGCTTCCAAGATCCACGGCTTTGGCGTCCCTAATTGTCGCTTCCACGTCCAGCCCACTCGGACCCGGCCCGCTCTGGGTGACTTTCATAGAAAACTTGACCTTTCGGTTAGCGCCAATACAGTAATCGCCTGGTAGCGTATTCATAATATGCGTGACTTCCATCGGTGTATCCTGAGAAAGCCCAAATACCGCATCGTATTCGTCTTTGATCAATTTGAGATCGAGGAAACACCCAATCGTTGAGAAAACCAAGAAGATGGTCAGCAGCAGCGGGACCGACGTGCGAACCCGTTTACGTGATTCACTGTCCATGATTTCACCTCCTATGATTCGATCGACTGCCTTTTATCCAGGAAGGTAGGCGCTGTCAAGGAGGTGGAAGCCCTATGGCCCTATGGCCTTATGGCTATGGCACCTCTCCACACGCTTCGTAAGGCGGAACCCTCTGACCTTCGTCGGCCGTAGCCGACTTCGGACGGCAAAGGCCGAAGCCTACGCTCCTTCGCCAAGGCTACGGAAGGGTACCCACCTCGCATTCATCCACGGGTCTACACCCGTGGCGTTCTGCGATTGAGGGTAACCGAGAGGTTCTGGGACATTTGCTTGATTGGGCGACCTCGCACTCCGGCAACCAGCGTGAGTGCCCACGGCAATAATCCAACTCCCGCGCTCAAACGCGGCATCGACATTTCCAAGGCTCGGCTCGAAGGCGCCAGCATCAACGGTTCGCGCGCATTTGCCGCGCCCATTTCCCCGCAAAGTTAACACCCACAGAGATCTTGCTCTATGTCACTCACGGCACGCGCCTATGCAACAGGAAATAGCCGGGCCTCGCGGTCCGCTGGCATTGTCAACGCTTCCATCAGCTCCATCACGTTTACAAATTAGAAGTCAGACTTCTAATTTGCAAAGCCGGTCTCCGCATTCCCACTTCGACTTCGAACTCTTCACTTCCGAAAACAGGGCGCGGCGGACCTGCCAGGTATCGACTTTTTCGCCGCCCTCCTCGAAGGCGCCAGCTTCAACGGCACACGTAGGCGATACCGGAAGTAGCCGAGCGTTGCTGTCCTCAAATTTGCCGATCGTCGTTCGTTATGCCGACTGCGTAATGCGAACCTCTACGTCTTGACATCTTGGTGCGCAATCTGGCAAACCCAAGGGCCATGAAGCTCCCCAACGGCCACCGTGCCGATCTCGGCACAAAGATCGAGGATTATGCGCTTAACCCTCGACATTGGGAGGGCCGACATAAAGCGCGGGTTTTCGACTCTGTACTTGGTATTACGCAGGCCAACCGGGAAGTGCTACGTCATGCCATTCTGTTAGCAGCCGAAAACTCGGACGAGGCCGAACCACTTGGAAACAACGGGCACGGGGACGTTTATGTTCTGCGTTTCCCGCTTGAAACACCGCGAGGGCGCGCAACGGTTCTGACAGTGTGGATTATCCGAAACGGCGAAGACTTTCCCCGGTTGGTAAGTTGTTATATAGTTTAAATAATGGTCGGCAAAATCAAAATGCATGACGTGGTTGCATTGCTGCAAGACGTGCAGACGAAGCACTTCGAGAGCGGTCAAGCTTTAGTTCTGCGCCGCGGTCAGATCGGCACCGTTGTAATGACCTATCCAGATGGTGCGTTCGAAGTCGAATTCGCGGATCGCGACGGGCGGGCGTTCGCCATCTTACCGCTTCGGCCTGATCAATTAATGGTTCTCCACGATACGCCTGATTTCGCGGCGGCCTAGCCGGGGGGGGGGCAGCATCAACGGCGCCCGGATCTCCGGCACCTACTTCCCCGCCGAACTGACGCCGGAAGAGATCACCTTCTCCGTGACTCAGGGCGCGCGCATGCGCTACAAAACGTAGCGGGACCTCGCCGTCCCTTACCGAAATCGCAGATCTTCATTCTGTGTTCGCCTTTATCGTGCGAGCATGTCGGATCACCCACTACCGAGATCCGGGCGTGGCGGGTAGGGAACTGTTAACCGTCTTCTTTCGCATTACTCGCATGCGAGATTGTTTAGATGTCTAGGTACGACCCCACAGCCAAACTCAGAGGCGCCTGAAGATACAGAAGCAGCTTTCAGCCTTTGTCGGATTGGGTCATCACAGACGGCTTTACAAATCACCGTCTCCATTGTAAAAGCAGTCCCAGTGACAGCGTCGCGAACCGTAATAT
>Ga0326597_10005139_pt1 | contig 18252 bp, 14 predicted proteins | sample RVTome_12_FD_203789 | JGI IMG/M metagenome (GOLD analysis project Ga0326597, IMG submission 203789) | Soil microbial communities from uranium-contaminated site in the Upper Colorado River Basin, Wyoming, United States - RVT100D185 | ecosystem: Environmental > Terrestrial > Soil > Contaminated >... | reverse complement strand
TCGACCCGACCTTCCCCCTGACGGTGAAACGATTTTTTTCCATGGCAGGGAAGAACTTGACCACCAAGGTTCTGCCTCTGCTCAAGGAGGTGGGGGCAGTCCATGTCCTCGACTCGCCACTGCAGAGTCTCTCCGGCGGCGAATTACAGCGGGTGCTCCTGGCGCGGGCTCTGATACGCGATCCCGATCTGCTCATGCTCGATGAACCGGTGCAGGGGGTCGACGTCCACGGACAGGTGGAACTCTACCAGTTGATCACCCGCCTCCGTAACGAGCGCGGCTGCGCCGTGTTGATGGTTTCCCACGATCTGCACCTGGTGATGGCCGCGACCGATCGGGTAATCTGCCTCAATCGCCACATCTGCTGCAGTGGAACGCCTGATATTGTTACCAACGATCCCGCCTATCTGGAACTTTTCGGGCCGCTCATGGTGCAGCACCTGGCGGTATATACCCACAACAAAGGCCATCGCCCTATTGGTCAGGATGGCTGACCCGAAAGGTATTTATGTTCGATGACTTTCTGTTGCGGGCCCTGGCCGGCGGTATTGGCGTGGCGCTGGTTGCCGGCCCTTTCGGGTCCTTTGTCGTCTGGCGGCGCCTGGCCTATTTCGGCGACACCCTGGCCCATTCGGCGCTGCTCGGCGTGGCGCTGGGATTCCTGCTGCACATCAACCTCACCCTGGGCATTATCGCGGTGTGCCAGTTGCTGGCAATCCTGCTCTTTTTCGGCCAGCGGCAAAAACAGCTCGCAAGCGATACCCTTCTCGGGATCTTCTCCCACGGCGCCCTCTCCTTGGGGCTGGTGGTACTGTCCTTCATGGAGGGCATTCGGGTCGATCTTTTCGCGGTCCTGTTCGGTGATATTCTCGCTATCGGCCTCGTTGATCTCAGTTGGATTTACGGCGGAGGCGGGCTGGCCCTGGCCGGATTGCTCTGGATCTGGAAGCCCCTTTTGGCCATCACCATTCACGAGGATCTGGCGCGGGTCGAAGGGGTTCCTGTGGACCGGGTCAATTGGGCCTTTCTCGGGCTGATCGCCTTGACGGTGGCGGTGATGATGAAGGTGGTCGGCCTGCTGCTTGTGACCTCGCTGCTGATCATACCAGCAGCGACCGCACGCCGTTTTGCCTGGAATCCGGAATTAATGGCGATTCTTGGCAGCTTGATCGGTTGTCTGGCCGTAGTCGGCGGTCTTTATGGGTCTTTCACCTGGGATACTCCGGCCGGCCCGTCCATCGTGGTTGCCGCCTGCGGGCTGTTTCTCCTCAGTTTTCTGCTGCCGAACCGCCTGGCATCAAGTTTCTCCGACCGCTAGGAATGAATGGCTAAGCTTCCGGTATGGCAATACACTCCCAAGGAGAAATCCGATGAGCACCAACGATGAATCCGCAGTGAGTTCAGCACGTGCCCTTAACTTGACCCGTATCATCCCTCTGTTGTTTTTCTGTCTGTTGGCGGTTCAGTGCGGCAATGGTCGGGCTCAGGAGCGGGCGGCCGCGGGCTTCGGCCTGCGTGCGGGCGAGTATGAATTCAAGATCGGCAGCCACCGAAAATACCTTCTCCATATCCCGGCAAGCTATGACCCGTCCCGGGCGACGCCCCTCGTCCTCTTCTTCCACGGCGGCGGCGGGCACATGGAACAGGCCGCCTCGGCTTACGGATGGCGGGCGAAGTCGGAGCAGGAGGGATTTATCGTCGCCTTTCCGAACGGCACAAGCCGCCTGCCGAGACAACATCTCGCGACTTGGAATGCGGGCGAGTGCTGCGGTTATGCCCGTGATCAGGAGATCGATGATTTGGGGTTTGTAAAACAGGTGATTGCCGATATTGAACGTCAGGTCAATATCGATGCAGGAAAGATCTTTGCGACCGGTATGTCCAATGGGGGCATGCTGGTACACCGGCTTGCCTGCGAGATGGCGGATACCTTCAAAGCGGTCGCGTCCGTTGCCGGGACGGACAATACGAAATCCGCCAACCCGTCCCGTCCCATATCGGTCATGCATATCCACGCCAGGGATGATACCCATGTGCTCTTCGAGGGAGGCGCCGGCCAAGAGTCTTTCAGAGACCAGTCGAAGGTGACGGATTTCACTTCGCTGGATCGTCCGGAACGGTGCAGGAAAAACACCGCGTCGTGTGTTGGAGGTCCCGGGAGCCTACGGTGATCTCTATACTTCAAAACACAACGATGCGCGGATAGAGCTGATTGTCACTGAAACAGGCGGCCACTCCTGGCCGGGCGGCAAATCGGTGCGGGGGAAAAAACCATCCCGGGCGATTATCGCAAATGATGTCATCTGGGACTTTTTCCTCGGAAAATGACTGAACATATGCGTTTGTTATGTGCCGTTATCACCTCGATGCTCCTAATTTCTGGCTGTGCAACTCTTTCGGAAACATTCGAAGAAAGATCGCATTGTGGGAATTCTCGTATTTATTGTGGCACTCGCGTTGATGCGATAATGATTGCAATGGCCACAGACGAGGGGGCCGGTGTTCTTCGGGCTTTTTGGCCCATTGCGTTGATTGATTTGCCATTCAGTATTGTTGCCGACACACTTCTCCTGCCCTATACAATGTATAAGGGTTCAGAAGTCAAAGACTAAAGAACTGTCAGATCGCCACAGGCGACAAGCGCGGAAAGCCAATAAAAAAAACCCGCACCGATATCTGAAAAATTCAGAATCAGTGCGGGTTTCGTTGTTGATGAGGGGCAAAACAAGGACCCGTCCCGGCCCGGGGATCAACCGGCCGTTGGGGCTTGGCGACCCTGCCGGGTCAACTCCTGCCGGCTCTGCTCCACGGCCTCGCAGAAAGCGGCCCGGTTTTTTTTGAAGTGCACCTCCAACTCCTCCGAAAAGCCGAGGAAGGCCCAGGGGGTACGTTGGGACAGGTACTCCAGTATTCCGTCCGATATTTTTTCCTTGCTCCGGATGGTGACCTCGCCGCCGTGGCAATAGAGAATGGATTCGTAGGTTTTGCCTGTCGGAATGAAATTGACGCTATGTTTGGTGACCTTCTTGTAGGCCCAGAGCAAATCCGAAATACGGAGCAGGTTGAATGAGAAGAAGGTGGAACGCACCAGGTATTGGTCGGTAACCATCCACCCGTTGCGGCCTTTGAACCTGGGGGTGTCGACTTCCCTCTGGGCGGCAAAGGCAATCGCAAAGGAATCGCCCCATTGCTGGACACGCTGGCAGACCGGGTGGGTTGAGGGATTCTTGAGGTGCTTCAGGGCGGAGCGGGATATTTTCACAAGGAAAAAGGCCAGAATCAGGAACAGGGCGATGGCGATATAACCCGGCAGCCGGAACGACTCGTCGTCCAGGAAATATGGATAGAAACGATCGCGGATGGACTGCATTTCCGGCGTGTCGAAGAATTGCGCGGTAAATTCGGCAGGGAGAGGGGCGAGTGCCCCGACATAGTTGGTGCCGGGACCGGACGCGCTTTTGCAGATAAGGAACCGGTCCCCCATGTCGAGGGCGTAAAATCCGGCCGAGACCGACCGGCTTGTTTCGACCCCGTTGCGCTCATTGGTGGTGAACTCCTGTATTTCGGTGTCTATCACCTTGAGGCCGGTCACCCGGGCGAAATATTCGGGAGCGACCGTTACCTCGCCAATGGCATCCAGTTCCGCGCCACCGAGATCATAGGGGCCCAGCAGGAAGTTCCGGACATACCGCTGTTGGTACGCCCCGAAAAGGGCCACCGCTGCGAGCAGGATTGCGCATGCGGCAATGCGGCGTTTACACCTGACCCTGACCATCTCCAATATCCACGTATCCATTTTATTTCCCTCGTGAAATCCGGGCAAGTTGATTGGTCACCCCACGGTGGGCGGCACAGTCCTCCCGGTTGGCTGCAGCGAAAGGTCCGGCCCGGAATCGGGCAGAACTGGATGCTGAATATAGGCAAATTCAGGCAACAACACAATTTGAAAAATCGGATACCTGGATGGATTTCAGCAATTCGATCATTCGCGGCAGAGGGGCACCCTGGGGACACAGGGAAATTGGGGTGGTTGTTCGGGAATTCGGTAAGAATTTAGCGGAAGGGACGCAACACGGACATCGCGCGGGTCATGATCCGGGGGAATCATTGCGTTCCCGGGGAAAAGCCCCGACCGGGCCTGGCGGTACGGGGAGAATCGGCCCGGTTCGGGGCTGTCTGGTTGAAGCATTATTTTTTGGAAGAGGTTTCGCAATCGTGGTAGTCCCAGCAAAATCCTTTGCCGTCGCGGGTTTCCACCAACAGGTGTTCATGGGTACAGCTCTTGACCACGGCCTCTTTACCGCTGGAGGTTTTGTGGACAAGGGCGGTGTCCCCGGATGCGGTTGCCTCGCAAACATCGATATAGCGATCTCGGTTCATTATCTTCTCCTTTCTCGTTTCATTTACACTTAAAATTATAGCACTTTACCCGGTTGAAAGTCCCTTTGTGGCCAGCGCATCGGGGTCGAGGATTTGGCTCCATGATTTCGGGATCCAGAACTGTCGGGCGATTCTCCAGGCAATTTCCGGGCTGGCAGGTAAACTGATAGGCGAGGGCCAGGAGCCTGTCGACAGGCTCCCAGGTAAGGAGAATCGCCATGCCCGTAACTCAAAAGGATCCCCTGCTTTTCCTCGTGATCTCGGTCCTTGTAGTTGTCCTTTTCTCCATTGACCTTTTCCTGCCGCTGGGTGTGGGCGCCGGGGTGTTTTACGTGGCGGTGATGCTGGCGGCGGCCTGGTCCCCCAGGCGCCGCTTTCCCCTGTATGTCGCCACCGGGTGTTCGTTCCTGGTTGTTTTCGGCGCCTTCCTCTCGCCGCCCGGTTTGGAATTTTGGATAGCGGTTGTCAACCGCGTCCTGTCCCTTTTAGCCATCTGGGTCATCGGCTTCCTGGCCTGGTTTCGCCGCCGTGCGGAGGAGCGGAGGCTGGAAGAGCACCGCCTGCTGGAGGGTGCATACCAGGATCTGGACTCCTTCGTTCGCACCCTTTCCCACGACCTGCGCGGCTCGCTGACCCCCATCATCGGCTACGCCAACCTGTTGCATGCCGAGTATGGCGATTGCCTCGGCGAGTCCGGCCGCAACCACCTGGAAGAGATCGAGAACCAGAGCAACCGGATACTGGCTCTCATGGAGGATCTGCTCACCCTCTCGCGAGTCGGCCATTTGCCGCCGCCCGAGGAGCCGGTGATGGCGGACGAGGTGGTGCGGGCGGTATTGCGCACCCTGGGCGTGCCGGAGGGGGTGGAGGTGCGGGTCGTCGCCCCGCTTCCCTCGCTGCGGGTTGCCGAGACCCTGCTGGAGCAACTATTTTCCAACCTGATCGGCAATGCCCTGCGCTACGCCGGAGGGAAAAACCCCCTCATAGAGGTCGGTGGGGAAAGGTTCGGCGGGAAGGTGACGCTCTTTGTCCGGGATCACGGTCCCGGTATTCCCCCGGACGAACGGCAGCATGTGTTCGAGGTTTTCTACCGGGGTTCCACCGCCAGAGAAATTCCCGGCACCGGTATCGGTCTTGCCACGGTCAAGAGGATTGCCCGCCTCTTCGGCGGCCGCGCCTGGGTGGAGGAGACCCCGGGGGGCGGCGCTACCTTCAGGGTCGAAATGCGGGATGTCTGATAATGCCAGGCCCCGGCTTGCGGCTATTTTCCTTCCAGGTTCTGCATGAGGTCCGGGCTGTTCCCTTCCATTCTGAGAGAAGTCGCCAGTTCCGAAGCGCCGACGCCATGATCCGTCGGCGAAATATCTTCCGGCAATATGGCCAACAGGCGCCGGTTGGCATCCACCGAGGCCAGGACCGCCAGGGCGTCGTGATCCTGCAGGATTTCCGGCCTGGTGATGCGAAACCAGTTTTTCCCCAGCATGCCCACCTCGTAGACCTGCTTCGCGGTCACCACCTGGAACCGGGCAAAACCGAAACGTTCCTGGCAGAGCCTGGCCTGGGGGAACTGGGAGAGATATCCCTGGCCCTTGGCCCCCTCAAAAGGGATATCCCACCATCTGTTCCGTCCGGTTTCGATAAATCCGAGCTTGTCATACCAACGGATGGCCAAGGCGTTGTCCGCGAACACATCGAGGATCATGCTCCGGAATTCCTCAGGGTCGAACATCTGCAGGGATTGGTTCAGCAGCCTGGAGCCCAGCCCCTTGATGTTACGCTCCTTGTCGGCGCAGATGTAATTGAGGAACAGGTGGGGCGGGCGACAGAGAATTTCGGCAAAACCGGCCAGGTGCCCATCGGCCAGGGCGACCAGATACTTGATGTCGGAACAGGCTCCGGGCACCTCGATCTGGTCTCTCATATAGCTGGGAAAGCCGCTGCAGCCATAAATGAGCCGATCTGTCAGTTCCGGGCCAAAGGATTTCAGGACCAGGGCCATGATCGCGCCCACGTCATCGGCTCTGGCAAAGCGAGTATCGACGGAAGAATTCATGGGACCGCTTTCTCCGGTGGGGGTTTTCGGGGGCCTCGAAAGCGGGGTCGATCCAGGCGAAGAATGGCATCGACACGCATGAGCGGAACAGGCAGCCTGGCACGAATGGGTTGCGGGGGTCAAGCCGGGCTGACCAGCCTGGATTCCCGGTGCCTGGAGGTTCCGAATTCGTAACCGAAGGTCTCGATGTCCCGGAGATAAAGCTCCGCCACGAATTCCCGGGTTTCGTCGTCGTAATAATCCTCGTAACGGGCGAAGGTGTTTTGGCGACGCTCGGCGCTGAAGGCCTCCCTCCAGATTCTTTTCGCGTCGCTGGTGCTTCTCGGAATCCGGGACCAGATGGCGTTCTTGTTTTTGTGGGGCAGGCGGCCGTCGGGAATGCCGACCCTGCCGCAGATTTCGGCGAAGTCCTTGCGGAGAGTCTCGAATTTGCCGACGAAGTCGACCAGCAGGTTGCCCTTATCGTCGTACAGGTAATCGTACTGGGGAATGACGTGCAGGTAGGCGTCCGTCCAGCTCGGTTGGGGAAAATGCTGAAAAAGCCAGGTCTTGAAATCGTACCGGCAGGGATGGCCGCGAAAGGTATATTCGGAGACGATGCGGGCCCAGGGATTGCGCACGAAGGAAAATTTGAAGTAGGAATCGAAGGTCTCCGGGGTGACGTAGCCGTAACGGATGAATTCCGAAGCCTTGAGATGGCTGAGCGCCGGGGGGCCTTTGGCGGGGTCCCGGTTATTGTTGAGGAGCAGGTAGTTCCCCTTGTTCCAGTAAACCCCCATTTTCCAGGCGAAAAACTGATGGATGCTCTTGCCGGCGGCTTTGGGAATATGAATGTAGATGCAGCGGAAGGGGTGGCATAACATGGATGGCCTCCTGAAAGGGCGCAAAGCAATACCTGCGGAACATACATGCTTACGTTTAACAAAATACTAATGGGAGTCAAGGTCGACTCCCATTTAAAATTTTGTCGGTCATTCGGCTTCATTTCCCCTGCCCAGATTATAATGGTTTGACAAGCCGTACCCCCTGTGGCATCAATTTTAGCGGGTAAGACTTCACCAAAAATGCGTCCATGTCGTCCCCTTCTGCCTCCCATCCTGCACGCCCGGGAAATGTTAATCAGGCTCGACGAACTGAATTTCGATTGATATAGGGATTGTTGTGTATTGCACGCCTTAACAGGGAGACGGATTTGAACACCGTGTAATCGCTCTCAAAAGCCGCCCTTCCGGCGCAAAGCCGGTGGGGCGGCTTTCTGTTTGCAATGCCAACGGTTTAACGGGGCGGGAAGGTGGCCTCGATGTGGCAGGCATCATTGGGAAAACCGGAATCGCAGCGGAAAGGACCTGCAGGAAAGGAGAAAGGAGGTTGTTTGGCAAGCAAGAGGAAGCCTTCATTTCAGGAAGGTCCCGGATGGCCATTAAACGGAATCGCCTTTCAGCGTTCGGACTGATTTCAACAGCCTTACCAATTCTTTAGGAGGTAACGCGGATGAAAAAGTGGAATATGGTGCTTTCATTGATGATTGTGTTCCTGACTGTGCCCGTCGCCATTGCTATGGCCGGCTCCCCGAAGCCGATCCAGCGGCTGGGGAAGATCATGTACATGGACAGGAATTTCTCCTTTAACGGCACACAGGCCTGCCTGGACTGCCATCATTTCAAGACCGGGTTTGCCGATCCGGACAACACTGCCGATCCCGCTGTCTCGGTGGTGTCGATCGGGGCGGACGGCGTCAGCCGTGGAGGGCGAAACGCGCCGACCTCGGCTTATACCGGTTTCAGTCCGGTCCTGGCGTGGAACGACAGCCTGGGAGGGTACGTGGGGGGCATGTTCTGGGATGGACGGGCCACCGGCAGGATCCTGGGAGATCCCCTGGCGGAACAGGCCCAGGGACCACCCCTGAACCCCGTGGAAATGAATATGCCCGATGCGGAGGCGGTGGTTCAGGTGATCCGCGATTCCTCCTATGTCAACCTGTTCTTGAATGTTTTCGGCCCAGATTCTCTGGCTGATGCCGCGTCGGCCTTTGACGATTTCGGCCGAGCCATTGCCGCCTTTGAGCGGTCTGGGCAAGTGCAAAGATTCAGCTCGAATTTCGACCGGGGCCGCCTGACCGCCAGAGAGCGGAACGGCCTGACGCTCTTCAAGGAGAATTGCGCCAAATGCCATACGGCGGAAAAGGCTGATGACGGCACCCCGGCCTTGTTCACGGCACATACCTACGCCAACATCGGCTTGCCGGCCAACCCGCTACTGGAAGGAGATCCGGACGACCTCGGCCTGGGCGGATTCCTGGAAAGCGATTTCAATTCCCCGGCACCCCTTATCGGCGATGCTGATTACGCCGATCAATATGGCAAATTCAAGGCGCCGACCCTGCGCAATGTGGCCAAAACTCCCCCTTACGGCCACAACGGCATCTTCCCCACCCTCCGGGAAATGGTGGAGTTTCTCAATTCCCGCGACACCGGCACATGGCCGGCCCCCCAGGTGAGCATGAACCTGAACACCACCGATGTGGGCAACATGGGACTCACCCCGGAGCAGGTGGACGATATCGTCGCTTTTCTGAATACCTTGACCGATCCCCGGAGCGGTGGACTCTGAGCGGTAAAACCATCACCGAAGACAGGTCGACTCCAGGTCCGATGGGTTGACCCGAAGGCCGAGGGCAATTCCTGAAAAAGCTGTTCCGGTCCATGCCCCTTTCGATTCGTCGGAAGGGGCTTTTTTCATGACCCAACATCTCGCCTGCCTTTCCGCCCGTGCCGGGAATGGTCCGGCGTTGATGGTCCGCTGACAGAATTTCTTCGGTTTTCTCCTGGTTTTTATCGCCGTTACCGGTTGTTTGGTGTAACATTTTCCGGGAGTTATCCTCTCAGCGTTGGGGCAAGGGGGCCTCCTCCGGAGAATGAACCCTCGCCAGCCAGCCAGCTTTCAGAAGAGAATCGGATGAATCTGACCATAATGAAAAAATCGGCCCTGATGGTTGTGCTGGCGGTGACCGTTATCGGCGTCTGGCTGTTGCTGGGACCGCAGCGGAACCGGACGGATGAGGCTCGTCAGGAGGTTTCCTCGCAGCCGGCTCCTGTCGAGGTCGCTTCCATCGAGCGCGGTCCCATGGAGTTGCGACGTACCTTCAGCGGCGCGCTGGAGGCGCCGGGCCAGTTCGTCGTAGCGCCGAAGGTGAGCGGGCGGGTGGAACGGCTGGCGGTGAATCTGTCCGATACCGTTTCCCGCGGGCAGGTGGTGGCCGAACTGGACAATGACGAATACGTTCAGGCCGTGGCTCAGTCCCGGGCCGATTTGGCTGTCGCCAGGGCGAACCTGGCGGAAGCCGAAAGCGCCCTTGAGATCGCCGTCCGGGAGCTCGATCGGGTCATCCGGCTCCGTGAGAGAGGGGTGGCGTCGGAAGCCAACCTGGACACGGCCCGGGCGAACCGGCTGGCCAAGAAAGCCCGGCTCGAAGTTGCCCGGGCCGAGGTCACCCGGGCCGAGGCCTCTCTGGAAACGGCCCGGATCCGGCTGGGGTATACCCGGATCACCGCCGACTGGAGCGGCGGCAAGGGCAGCCGGGTGGTGGCGGAACGCTACGTGGACGAAGGGCAGACCGTATCGGCCAACACGCCCCTTTTGAGGATCGTGGAGCTCGACCCCCTCACCGGCATCATCTTCGTCACCGAAAGGGACTATGGAAAGCTGCAACCGGGCCAGGGGGTGTCCCTGGCCTCCGATGCCTACCCCGGCGAGTCCTTTGACGGCCGTATTCTGCGGATCGCCCCGGTGTTCCGGGAAGCCACCCGGCAGGCCCGGGTCGAGATCTCCGTAAAAAATTCCGGCCACCGCCTGAAGCCGGGGATGTTCATTCGCGCCATGGTGGTTCTCGACCGGGTGGCCGACGCTGTTATCGTGCCGGAACAGGCCCTGACTTCCCGCAATGACCGGACGGGGGTCTTTCTGGTCAGCGATGACGGCCGGAAGGTCGTCTGGCGGGAGGTGCGGGTGGGCATTCTCGAAGGCGGCAAGGTGCAGGTGCTGGGGGAGGAACTCTCCGGGCGGGTGGTGATTCTTGGCCAGCAACTGGTCGATGACGGCTCGCCGATCGTCATTCCAGCCGAGCAGGGAGAATCGGCTGCCGAAGAAGGGCCGGCCCGGCCATGATGCTGCCCCGGTTCAGTGTCCGCAAGCCCGTCTTCACCACCATGGTCACCCTGATCGTGATCGTGCTGGGGGCTATCTCCCTGAGTCGGCTCAAGATCGACCTGCTGCCCGATATTGAATTGCCCACCCTGTCCATCCACACCCAGTATCAGGGAGCGAGCCCGGTGGTCATGGAGCGGCTGGTCACCCAGGTCATCGAGGAGATCGTGGCCACCATACCCGGAGTGGAGGAAATGACCTCCAAGTCCTCCGAGGGGAACAGCAGCGTGCGGGTCAGCTTCGTCTGGGGGACCGACATCAACACCGCCACCCTGGACGTGCAGACCCTGCTCGAACGGGAGATCAACGAACTGCCCGAGGACGTCGTTCGTCCCCGGGTCAGCAAATTCGACATATCCGCTTATCCCGTGGTCCTGCTGGGGATCTCCAGCACCCTCGATCCCGTGGAACTCACTCAACTCATCGAGGATCAGGTCCGTTATCGTTTCTCCCGCCTGCCGGGAGTGGCGCAGGTCGACCTATGGGGAGGCTACGCCCGCGAAGTGCGGGTCGAGCTCGACCCCGATCGGATGAAGGCCCTTGGGCTGCCCATGGACCAGGTGCTGCAGTCGATCCGTGACGCGAACCTCGACCTGCCGGCGGGGAGTATCGAGGAGGGTCGCTTCGAGGTGACCCTGCGGGCCCCGGCGGAATTTAGCCATATCGACCAGATCCGCAATACGGTGGTCTACCGGCAAGGGGGGGCTGCGGTGACCCTGGGGCAGGTGGCCGAGGTCCGGGACACCTATGAGAGGTTGCGGCGGCTGGTCCGGGTCAACGGCGAGCGGGGCCTGCGGGTGGCCATCCGCAAGCAGGCCGACGCCAACACCGTGGAGGTAGCCAAACAGATCCTCGCCGAGATTGAGGAAGTCAACCGGGCCTTTCCCCAGATCCGCATCGTCCCGGTGGTCAACCAGGGGAATTTCATCGAGCGTTCCATCGTCAATGTCGCCCGCTCGGTGCTTTACGGCGGCGTCCTGGCGATCTTCGTCCTGCTCTTCTTCCTGCGCAACATCCGCAGCACTTTGGTCATTTCCCTGGCCATCCCCATTTCGATCATCGCCACCTTTGTCCTGATCTATTTCTGCGGCTTCACTCTCAACCTGATGACCCTCGGCGGGCTGGCGCTGGGGGTGGGGATGATGGTCGACAGCTCGATCGTGGTGCTGGAGAATATCTTCCGCCGACGGCAGGAAGAAGGAGAGCCGATCGATCAGGCCGCCGTGGAGGGGGCGCGGGAGGTCGGTCCCGCCATTGTTGCCAGCACCCTGACCACCCTGGTTATTTTCCTGCCGATGATCTTCGTCCGGGGGGTGGCCGGGGTCCTCTTTCGGGAACTGGCCTACGTGATCATCTTTTCCCTGGTCTGTTCCCTGCTGGTCTCCCTCAGCCTGGTTCCGATGCTCGCCTCGAAGCTGCTGAAACCCCAGGAGGAACACGATAAAAGACGATCGGGGTGGGTCCGTACCCTGGCCGAGCGGGCGGATGCCGCCTTCCGGGGATTCGACAACGGCTACCGGGACTTGCTGTACAAGGTTTTGCACCATCGCTGGTGGACGGTTTTCATCGCCGTTGCCCTGCTGGCGGCCAGCCTGTTGCTGCTGCCCTGGATCGGCACGGAATTCCTCCCGCCAAGCGACGAGGGGGAGGTGCGGGTGTCGGGTGAAATGGAGGTAGGTACCCGTCTCGCCCTGGTCAACCAGCAGACCCGGCGAATGGAGCGGATCATCTACCCCGCCGTACCGGAGATGGTATCCTCGGTGGTCAGCGTGATGACCTCTGGTTCCACCTCCGGAGGGGTCGCCAAGGGAGAGTTCAATATCTCCCTGGCCCCGGCGGCCCGCCGAGACCGCTCCAACAACGAAATCGCCGCCGACTTGCGTCGCCGGCTGGAGGGGCGGATCCCCGGCGTGACCGTGCGCACCCGGGCGCCCCAGGGACAGTTTTTGCTGGAACGGCTGCTGGGAGGGGATGAAGGAGTCACCGTGGAAGTCCGCGGTTTCCAGCTCGATATACTCGAAGCCCTGGCGGCCCGGGTGGAGCAGACCATCGCCGATGTTCCGGGAGTGACCGACCTGGATACCAGCCGCAAGGCCGGAACGCCCCAGCAGGAAATCCGGGTCAACCGCGACAAGGTGGCCGACCTCGGGCTGAGCGTGCGGGATGTCACCGAAGCGCTGGAGACCGCAGTAGCCGGTTCCAAGGCGGGAGAATTCCGGTCTGAAGGAGACTCCTACCGGATCTTCGTGCAACTGGCGGATGCGGAAAAGCGGCCCCTGGAGGAAATCCTCGATCTCACCCTGACCACCCGCGACGGGGAGCAGGTGTCGTTGCGCAACCTGGTCGCCACCGAGCCGAGCCGTGGCCCGATCTTTATCGATCGCAAAGACCAGCAGCGGCTGGTATCGGTCAAGGCCAACGTCGCCGATCGCGACCTCGGCTCCGTGGCGGAGGACATTCAAGCCCGGCTGGACCGCATCCCCCGCCCGGTGGGGTACCACCTTTTGATCGGCGGGAATTTTGAAGAACAGCAGAAGGCTTTCCGGGAGCTGATCGTTTCCCTGCTGCTGGCGCTGCTGCTGGTCTACATGGTCATGGCCTGCCAGTACGAGTCGTTGCGCGATCCCCTGGTGGTCATGGCTTCCGTGCCGGTGGCGGCGGTCGGGGTGCTGCTGATCCTCTTTCTCACTGGGACCACCCTCAACCTGCAATCCTATATCGGCTGCATCATGCTCGGCGGGATCGTGGTCAACAACGCCATTCTGCTGGTGGACCAGGCCGGCCAGCTTCGCAGCGGCGGGATGAAGGTCGCCGATGCCGTGGCCGAGGCGGGCCGGCGGCGCCTGCGGCCGATCCTGATGACCTCGCTGACCACCATTCTGGCCTTGCTGCCCCTCGCCTTTGGCATCGGCGAGGGGGCCGACGCCCAGGCCCCCCTGGCGCGGGCGGTAGTCGGCGGGCTGACCGGTTCGACCCTGATCACCCTGGTGCTCATCCCGGCGGTCTACGCCCTCTTCCACCCCGAACCGAAAGGAGACCGTTCGTGACAGCCCTCCGCCCGAGTCGATTGCTGATTGTCGTTCTGGCCCTGCTGCTGACCGGGACGTCCCCCGGGTTGGCCCAGCCGGAGCTTGCCGGCGATTCGGCCGGGGGGACCCTCGAACTTTCCGTCGAGGAAGTTGCCCTGCTGGTGCTGCAGAACAATCGCGATCTGCGGGTGCAGCGGCTCAATCCGGTGATTGCCGGGACCTTCGTGCAGCTTGAGCGGGGGGTGTTCGATCCCGAGCTGTTCGCCGAGGCGGAATTTGCCAAGGAACGTTCTACCGAAACCGCCCGCTCCACCGGTACCCAGTTCGACGTCGATGGCCGCGACACCGCCGTAGTCGCCGGCATCCGCCAGTTCCTGCCGACGGGGACTACCGTCGAGGCGGCGGTCGAACAATCCCGCAGCATCTCCAACCGCGCGCCGGAACAGCAGGTGGCCCGGGTCGGACTCACCGTGACCCAGGCGCTGCTGCAGGGTTTTGGGCCGGCGGTTAACCTGGCCGCCGTGCGCCAGGCCGAGCTCGGCACCGTCGCCAGCCGCTACGAGCTGCGAGGCTTCACCGAGACGGTGCTGGCCGAGGCGGAAACGGCTTACTGGAATTTCGTCCTGGCCAGGGAGCAGATCGCCATTTTCGAGAGTTCCCTGCACGTGGCCCGTCGGCAACGGGACGAAACGGAACTGCGCATCGAGGTCGGCCTGCTCCCCGAGGTGGAGGCGGCCGCCGCCCGGGCCGAGTTCGCCCGCCGCGAACAGGCGCTGATCAACGCCCGCAGCCTGCTGGAAGAACGCCGACTGCGGCTGCTGCGGCTGCTCGATCCCAAACGGGAGGATTCCTTTGACCGGCAGATCAACGCGACCAGCGAACCGCGTACCGAATCGACGCCAGTGCTGGACCTGCCCGAGCGCCTGCAACTGGCTGAAAAGATGCGCCCCGACCTAAATGAGGCTCGCCTGCAGCTTCAACAGCAACGGCTGGAAACGACCGTCACCCGCAACGGTCTTCTGCCCCGGCTCGACTTTTTCATCACCCTGGGCAAAACCGGTTACGCCGATACCTTTTCAGAGTCTTTCGGCGAACTGGACGGCAGCACCTACGACCTGACAGCGGGCATCCGTCTGAGTCGCCCCCTCGGCAACCGGACCGCCAAGGCGCTGGATCTGGCCGCCAAGACTTCCCGCCTGCAGGCGGAGGAGGCCGTTTCCAACCTGCGGCAACTGGTGCTGCTCGACGTGCGCCTGGCCGCCAACGAACTGGAGAGAGCCCGGCAGCAGATCGCCGCCTCGGCGGTCACCCGGGCCCTGCAGGAAGAAACGCTGTTCGCCGAGCAGGAGCGCTTCGAGGTCGGTACCAGCACCACCCTGCTGGTTTCCCAGGCCCAGCGCGACCTGCTGGTCAGCCAGATCGCCGAAGTCGAGGCGATCGTCAATTACCGCATCGCCCTGGTCAACCTCTTCCTCGCCGAAGGGTCCCTCCTTGAACGTCGCGGCATCAGCATCGGCAGTTGAACGGCGGCCCTGTTTTTTTCAGGGCGCCCCATTTAATTGATCTGGAACAATTTTCCCACAGTCTTTTCGGGTTACCTTCGATTCCCAAATGAAACTTACGGGTTCGGGCACGATGGAGATTCGGGTTTATAACAGGAAGGATTTGTGACGTGAAAAGACGGTTTTTCCAGATTCCGCAGAAGTTGAGAGCCCCGATAAGGGGGGAGCGGCCGGCGATGACCCCCAAGTATGCGCTATGGAGCCTGATCAGCGGGACCGTGGGCATCCTGGCGATTCACCTGGTCACCACCATGGTTGGCTATCCCCTGCTGATCGGCTCCTTCGGCGCCTCGGCGGTTTTGCTGTTTGGCGCCAACGACTCACCCCTGACCCAGCCGCGTAACCTGGTTGGCGGCCATGTCCTGTCGGCTCTGGTCGCCGTGATCATCGTCGCCCTGCTGGGTTCGAATGCCTTTTCCATCGCCCTGGCGGTCGGATGCGCCATTCTGGTCATGAACCTGACCCACACCACCCATCCGCCGGGCGGCGCGACGGCCCTGATCGGCGTCCAGGCCGGCGCCGGCCTCAGCTACGTTTTCGTCCCCGTGCTCACCGGCGCCCTCATCCTGCTGCTGGTTGCCCTGTTCACCAACAACCTGGTCTATCACCGCCGGTATCCCAGGCACTGGTTCTAGGAGGCGGTCGGACTATCCATGCGCCGGCTGCAAATTCGGCCCGGATAGTCCGACAGCATCCAAAAGATCTACTCCCGGGCTTTTATTGCGATACCGCCAATAACAACAGCTACAAGCAGGAAAATCCCGTAGTGATTCCAGACATTTCTTTTTCGGTCACTCAACGAATAGACTTTCGAGTATTCGGTTTTCAGTTCATCGCCGAGGTCACCGGCAGAAAATTCACCGACATTGACCGCCATCAATTCACATTTCCATGTCCAGATATCCGCGCCGAATAGGGCAAAGCGCTCACAGGCATAACCCAGTGAAAAGCCATCTTCAAAAGCGGGCGCCCCTTCAATTTCAAACAATTCATCTCCGGTTTGGAAAAATAAGGGGACTCCCTTTGCGAATGACAGGGACGGCAGCAGAAGGACAGCCAGCAGAAGTACAGTAAAAACACCACGTTTCATAAATCCCTCCTTGAAATAAAAAACATTAGTAATGAGCCGGCAAGTTGGCCAAACGCCGCAATCCTGATTGTCCGCAGGAATCTTGCTGACCGGATTGCCCGCCGGGAAATATTTATTTAATGTATTTTGCCAATTTTGTATACCAAAAAGTTATGGCAGGCTCACTTCCGGCTGAAAAAATTATTTCCTTCAAGGATATGGCGTCGCCATCCTATGATTTTTTGCGAAGACATCATGAATAGTCGCCACGTGTTGTAAATGTGGGCGTCAACGTTAAACTTAAAAAACTTTTTTTGCTGGAGCTTGGTCCGGAGGGTCACGAATCGTGATGGAAGGAGGCGGAATATGCGACAGGGTCTGTTGTTGCTATTGGCTGTTCCGGGAATCATTATCGCAATGTCCGGAACGGGGGTCGCCCAGGAAAATCTATCTCAGGAAACGCAAAAGTGTCTCGGTTGTCACGCGTCGATGCCGGGAATCATCAAACAGTGGGAGGGAAGCGCCCATTGGGGTTCGGGTGTCGGCTGCTTCGAATGCCACCAGGCGAAAAAGGGGGATAAGGACGCGGTCGAACACAACGGGTTTTCCGTGGCCACCATCGTCTCGCCGAAGGATTGCGGCTTATGCCACACCCGGGAGGCTGCCGAACAGCAGGCCAGCCATCATGCCGAAGCCGGCAATATCCTGAATTCCAAGGACGCCCTGCTCGGCCAGACCCTCGGGGGCGAGCCGGCGGTGGCGGTCGGTTGCCGGCAGTGCCACGGTTCCATCGTCAAGACCAGCCCCGACGGCAGCCTCGATCCGGCCACCTGGCCCAATACCGGTATCGGGCGGGTCAATCCGGACGGTTCCAAGGGCACCTGTTCGGCCTGTCACACCCGCCATCGCTTCAGCAAGGCACAGGCCCGCAAGCCCGAAGTCTGCGGCAAGTGCCATCTGGGTCCCGACCATCCGCAGAAAGAAGTTTATGAAGAGTCCAAGCACGGCATCCTTTACCGGGCTTTCGAGGACGAGTTGAACATGGGAAATCCCAAGTGGGTGGCCGGTGAAGATTATTTCGACGCGCCCACCTGCGCCAGTTGTCATATCAGCGCCGCTGTCGGCAGGCCGGTGACCCACGATGTCGGAACCCATCTCAGTTGGGACCTGCGCGCTCCGGTGTCCCAGCGCACCGAGAACTGGGAGAAGAAGCTGGCCGCGATGAAGATGGCCTGCTCGGCCTGCCACGGCGCGTCCTTTGTCGACGGGTTCTACACCCAGTTCGACGAGGCGGTCGCCCTTTATAACGACAAGTTCGCCATCCCTGCCAAGGAAATCCGTGAACTGCTGATGGACAAGGGGGTCATCTCCAAGGCCGATTTCGACGACAAGCTCGACTGGACCTATTGGGAACTCTGGCATCATGAGGGGCGTCGGGCCCGCCACGGCGCGGCCATGTCCGGTCCGGACTACGCCTGGTGGAACGGATTCTACGACGTCGCCAAGGCCTTCTACAACAAGCTGCTGCCCGAAGCGAGGGAGGCTTGCGAAAAGGCAGGCAAGCCCGAGTTGTACCAACAGATTGTCAAGAAATACGTCGATGGTCGTCCCGAGCATGAGTGGTACACCAAGGGTTTCGATCCACAGCGCATCAAGGAGATGAAAAAGTATTACCAGGAGCGCTATCACCAAGAAGTTCGCTGACCCGAATACCGCCCTGGAAACGGAACGAAAAACGCCTCCGGCTCACAATAGAGCGGAGGCGTTTTTTTTGATGGCATCGCAAAAAGTCCGCCCTACGGCGTTACGACATTTTTTCTTTACTCTGCAGGGGGTTGCAAGGGGGAATCGATGGCCGTGGTTTGTTCGAATTTCCCGAAGGAATGGTGGAAGATCTGCAGCAGTTCGAGATTCTGTTTCGAAAGCATTATGGCATTGCCTACGATCGCGAAGTAG
>Ga0326597_10005138_pt1 | contig 18252 bp, 14 predicted proteins | sample RVTome_12_FD_203789 | JGI IMG/M metagenome (GOLD analysis project Ga0326597, IMG submission 203789) | Soil microbial communities from uranium-contaminated site in the Upper Colorado River Basin, Wyoming, United States - RVT100D185 | ecosystem: Environmental > Terrestrial > Soil > Contaminated >... | reverse complement strand
CGCGCCGGCCCGCCGCGCCGGCCGCCTGGGCCCGGCCGGAGGCTACCTCGGGGAGGTCGTCATCGCGCGAGGCCGGGCCGTCCGTCAGGCGCGCCGGCTTGGCCACTCGACCAGGGTCGAGCACCGGGTTCTCGCGCTCCACGGCCTCCTCCACCTTTTGGGCTACGATCACGAAACGGACGACGGGGCGATGAGGAGGGCCGAGGAACGTCTTCGCCGGCGGGCGGGGCTTCCGACCGCGCTGACCGCCCGCGCGTCCGGGTGGACGCGGGCACGCCGATGATCCTGTTTCTGGTTCTCGTCATAGCGACCGGGCTCCTGTTCCTGTCGCTCGTCGAAACCGCCTTTGGCCTGCTCATGCGCCTGCCGGAACGGCTGGAGGCGCAGCGCGAGAGCGAAGGCGGCGCCCTGGCCGCCTACCTGGAAGACCCGCTGAGGTTCTTCGTGCCCGTCCGCGTCCTGCGCGGCCTGCTCCTGGTCGTCGCGGTCGTGCTGCTGGCCGAGCTCTATGGCACCGGGCTCAGCGCCAGCCTGCTGCTCTTCGGCAGCGGCGTCGCGCTCGCCGTCGGCGTCGGCCAGGTGCTGCCGGCGCTGATCGTGCGCCGCAGCCCCGAGCGATACCTCGAGCTGCTGCTGCCGCCGTTCACCGCGGTCGCCTATCTGCTATCGCCGTTCACGGTGCTCGTCATCGGGTGGCTGGGTCCGCTCGATCGGCCCCGCCGCGACGAGGGCGCGGCCGGCCAGCCGGAAGCCCCGTCGACACTGACGCCCGGCGAGGAGGCCGCCGCTGACGAGAGCGAGCTGCTGAAGTCGGTGGTGAACTTCGGCGATACGCTGGTACGGGAAGTCATGACCCCGCGGCCCGACGTGGTCGCCATTCGCGGCACGGCGACGATCGACGACCTGCGACGCCTCGTGCAGGAGCAGGAGTACTCGCGCCTGCCGGTGTACAGCGACAGTCTCGACAACATCGTCGGCCTCATCGTCGTCAAGGATCTGATTCAGATGGACGAGGAGCCCGACGGATCGCGGCCCGTCCGCGAGATCATGCGGCCGGCGGCCTTCGTGCCCGAGACGAAGCGCGTGGCCGATTTGCTGCGGGAGTTCCAGCAGGGGCGGTTCCAGTTGGCCATCGTCGTGGACGAATACGGGGGCACGGCCGGGCTGGTCACGATCGAGGACGTCATCGAGGAGCTGGTCGGCGAGATCCGCGACGAGTACGACAGCGAGGCCGAGCCGATCGTCCGCGAGAGCGACGACACGTACGTATTCAGCGCCAAGGTCGACACCGGCGACATGACCGAGCGTCTGAACGTCAACATCGAGTCGGACGGTTTCGAGACCGTTGGCGGCTACGTGCTGGCGCGGGTCGGCCGGGTGCCCGCGGTCGGCGAGCGGTTCACCTTCGACGGCCTCGAGGTCGAGGTCCTCGAAGCGGAGCGCCGGCGGATTCACAAAGTGCGGATACGCCGCCTCCCCGAGTCCGACGCGGACGCCGGCGCGTGAAGGCGGGGTTCGTCTCGCTCGTCGGCCGGCCTAACGCCGGCAAGTCGACACTTCTCAACGCGCTGGTCGGGCAGAAGCTCGCCATCGTCTCCGACAAGCCGCAGACGACGCGACATCGGATTCAGGGCGTGCGGAACACGCCGGGTGGTCAGATTGTGTTCATCGACACGCCGGGCATCCACAAGCCCGGGCACCGGATGAACCGGCGCATGGTCGACACGGCGCTCGGGGCCCTCCGCGACGTGGACCTCGTGGTTCTGGTGGTGGACGCGGCCCTGCCGTGGGGCTCGGGCGACCGCTTCGTGCTGGACCTCGTCGGCACCTCGGGATCGAAGGCCCTGCTCGTCCTGAACAAGATCGATCGGGTGTTGCCCAGGGAGAAGCTGCTGCCGCTCATCGCACGGTACGCGCAGGCGTTCGCCTTCACGGCCATCGTTCCCACCTCGGCGACGTCGGGAGAGGGACTGCCGGCGCTCGAGTCCGAGATTCTCGCGGCGCTGCCCGAGGGGGAGGTGCTGTTTCCGGCGGACTATCTGACCGACCAGACCGAGCGCTTGCTCGCGGCCGAGCTGATTCGCGAGAAGGTGCTGCACCACACCCGTGACGAGCTGCCGTACACGACCGCGGTGGTCATTGACGCGTTCGAGGAGCCGGCGTCGCCGGGCGCCATCACGAAGATCTTCGCGTCGATCCTGGTTGACCACGACTCGCAGAAGCCGATCGTGGTGGGCAAGGCGGGCGCGATGATCAAGCGAATCGGGACCGAAGCGCGCCGGGATCTCGAGGAGATGCTCGACGGCCGCGTGCACCTCGACCTGCACGTGAAGGTGCGCGAGGACTGGCGCGACAACGAGCGCGTGCTCGACGACATCGGGCTCGGGAGGAAGAAGGGCACGTAGGGTGCGGCGGGGTGCGGCGGGGTGCGGGGGTGCGGCGTTGGTGTCTGGCGTGACGCGTGAGGGTGCCGGCGTCTTCGTCGGGCGGCTGAAAGTGCGTACTTGAGAGAGCGGGGCGACGGCAGGGATTGGCATCGCCAGTCAGCGCAGGCTGTGGTGGCCGCTGACGGTGGCGTGGCACCGGTCGTGCACGAGGCCATGCCGTGGGCGCGCGGCACTTCACGGAGCTGATTGCCTGGCAGCTGGCCGACGACCTGCGCCGGTTCGTCTTCGATCACACGAGCGAAGGGGCCATCGCGCAAGACTGGAAGTTCCGCGCGCAGCTTCGAGGCGCGTCCGATGGTGTCTGTCGGAACATCGCCGAGGGCTTCGGGCGCTACGGCCACCGGGACTTTGCGTGGTTCATGACGATCGCCAAGGGATCGCTCGACGAGGCCGAGGATGCGCTGGTTGCCGCGCATCGCCGTCGCTACGTAGACGACGAAACGTTCGAAGCTGGCCTGAGGAAGATCAAACGCACGAACAAGGCTGTGCTCGGGTTGCTCCGCTGCCTGCGGCACTCCGAAGGCCCCGATCCGCGTCCGCGACCGGACCTGGACTGAACCGTCGCACCCACCCCGACTCTGGCGCACCCCGACGCACCTTGGTAAGATGTCTCGTTTGCGCGTGCCGCCGACGGGCGCGCAGTACGCGATGAGCTGATCTCCCGTCCGCGAGGTGCGCCGATGGCGGTACAGCGCAGAATCGATCTCATTCTCGAGTCCGTACGCCGGTTGCTGCGGATGGGCGCGACGCCCAATCTCCTGAACCTGCTGCAGAAGCAGCACCCGGCCGACCTGGCCCGCATTTTCGCCGAGCTGCCCGAGCGCGAGCGGTACGCGACGTTCAACGTCCTGGTCGAGAAGAACGGCAAGCTGGCCATGGAAGCCCTGAGCGAGCTCGGGCCCGAAGCGGCCGCGCCGGTGCTGGCCATGCGCTCGGCCGAGGAAATCGCCCGCCTTACGCAGGAGCTGCCGTCCGACGACGCGGCGCCGCTCATCGACCATCTGGGCGAGGAACTGCGCATCGCGGTCCTCGACCTCATTCGCCCGAAGAACGGCCCTGGCGTCAGCGAGTTGCTCGAGTACGACGAGCACACAGCCGGCCGCCTGATGAACCCGAACGTCTTCGCGGTGGCAGAGGAACTGACCGCCGCCGAGGCGATTACGGCCCTCCAGGCGGCGCGCGACGTCGAGATGGTGTTCTACCTCTACGTCGTCGACGAGCGCCGGCACCTGGTCGGCGTCGTATCGCTGCGGCGGCTGCTTCTGGTGTCGCCCGACACGCCGCTGAAGCGCATCATGACGACGGACGTCTACAGCGCGCGGGTCGACACGGACCAGGAGGAAGTCGCGCGCCAGGTCGCGTCCTACAACCTGCTCGCGATCCCGGTCGTCGATCGCGAGAACAAGCTCACGGGTGTCGTGACCGTGGATGACGTGATCGACGTCATGAAGGACGAGGCGACCGAGGACGTGTACCGGATGGCCGGCGTGTCGCGCGAGGACGGCGCGCTGACGCCGCCGTTCGAGTCGCTTCGGCGGCGGCTGCCGTGGCTCCTGGTCAACCTGGTCACGGCCTTTGCGGCCGCGCTGGTCGTCGGGATGTTCCAGAGCACGATTCAGCAGGTGGTCGCGCTGGCCATCTTCATGCCGGTCGTCGCCGGAATGGGGGGCAACGCCGCGACCCAGACGCTCGCCGTGGTCGTCCGCGGCATGGCGCTCGGCGAGCTGACCTGGGCCAACGCCCGGCAGGCCGTCATCAAGGAGGGCCTCGTGGGCCTCGGTAACGGATTCGGCGCCGGCCTGGTGGGGGCGGTGGGCGTGTTCATCGTCACGCAGAACTGGGTGCTCGCGGTAATCCTGCTGGCCGCGATGGTCATCAACATGTTCGTCGCGGCGACGGCCGGGACGCTGATTCCGCTGGGGCTGCGGGCCGCCAAGATCGACCCCGCGCTGGCATCGTCGGTCTTCATCACGACGTTCACCGACGTCTTCGGTTTCTTTTCGTTCCTGGGACTCGGCACGCTCTTTCTGCGATTCCTGTACCAAGCGTGATCTCCGGTATGATCGGGCGGATGTGGGCCGGCCGGGAGCACTGGCCTGTGCGGCCCCTCCTCTGATGCGGGCGCATACGGCCGAGTCGCTCATCCTCCGGACCTACCGCTACGGGGAGGCCGACAGAATTGTCGTGTTCCTCACCGAGGATCGGGGCAAGCGCCGGGGCGTCGCCAGGAATGCGACGGTGTCGCGGCGGCGGTTCGGCGCGGCGCTCGAGCCGCTGACGCAGGGCCGCGTGGCCTACGTCGAGCGGGAGGGCCGTGAGCTCGTGCGGGTCGATCGGATCGAGCCGGCGGGCTCCCCGCTGCGCTCGGTGGCCGATCGGGCCGGGGACCAGGGTGTGCAGGTGCTGGCGACCGCGGCGTACTTCGCGGAGCTCATCGACGAGTGGGCGCCCGACGGGTCGCCGAACGAACGGCTGTTCCGGCTGGGCGCCTCGGTGGCCGACGCGCTCGGCACGGTCAGCTCGGTCGAGGCGCTGTCGCGGTACTTCGAGTACTGGCTGCTGCGGCTCGAGGGAGTGTATCCAAGCCTCGACGTCTGCGCCCGGTGCCATCGGCAGGCGCTCGCGGACGGGGCGGGGCTGGGAACGGCCGAGCGCGGGTTCGTCTGCGCGGCCTGCGGGCTCGGCGGGATTCGCGTGTCGCCGGCGGCGCTCGCGTTCCTGCGGGCGGCCCGGCATCTGGCGCCCGGGGCGGTGGACGCGGGCGCGGCGACGGCCGAGTCGCTCGGCGAGCTCGAACGGATTCATCACGTGCTGATGACGCTGCACCTCGAGCGGGAAGTCCGCTCCGCGCGCATCGTCAGGGAGTTGAAGTCGACGTCGTGACCTTCCAGGACCTGATTCTGAAGCTGTCGGACTACTGGGCGGCGCAGGGGTGTCTGCTCCAGCAGCCGCTCGACATCGAGATCGGCGCCGGCACCATGCACCCGGAGACGTTTCTCCGCGTGCTCGGGCCGCAGCCCTGGAACGTGGCGTACGTCCAGCCGTCGCGGCGGCCGTCGGACGGCCGCTTCGGCGAAAACCCGAACCGGCTGTTCAAGCACCATCAGTTTCAGGTGATCCTCAAGCCGGCCCCCGACGACATTCAGGACCTCTACCTGCAGAGCCTCGAGGCGTGCGGCATCGACCTGCGCGCGCACGACGTGAGGTTTGAGGAGGACAACTGGGAGTCGCCGACGCTCGGCGCCTGGGGCATCGGCTGGCAGGTGCTCTACGACGGCCTCGAGATCACGCAGTTCACCTACTTCCAGCAGGCGGGCGGCCAGGACCTGTCGCCGATCTCGGTCGAGCTCACCTACGGCCTCGAGCGGTTCGCGATGGCGCTGCAGGGCGTGGACAACGTCTACGCCCTGCGGTGGGCGCCCGGCGTGACGTACGGCGACGTGCGGCTGCGCGACGAGGTGGAGCAGTCGAAGTACGCCTTCGGCCAGGTCGGCCTGTCGCACGAGGCGTTCGCCGAGTTCCACCGCGATCTGTTCGGTCGGTGCTACGACTTCGGCACGAAGCTCGTCGAGGCCGGGCTGGCGCTGCCGGCGCTCGACTACTGCCTGAAGTGCTCGCACCTGTTCAACCTGCTCGACGCGAGTGGCAGCATCGGGGTGACCGAGCGGACGGCCTACATCCTGCGCGTCCGGCAGCTCGCCGTGGCCATCGCGAAGACCTGGGTCGGCCGCGTCGAGGTCGAGGGAGCCAGCCATGGATCGTGAGCTGCTGCTCGAAATCGGCGTCGAGGAGATGCCCGCCGCGTGGCTCACCCCGCTCGCCGAGCAGCTCGGCCGCCGGCTCGCGGCGGGGCTCGCCGCCGCGGGACTGGCACCGAAGGTGACCGTCGAGACCCACGCGACGCCGCGCCGGCTCACCGCCACGGTTCCGTCGCTCATCGACCGTCAGGAGGATCGGGACGAGACGGTCACCGGGCCGCCTGTGAGCGCGGCCTTCGACACCGAAGGCCATCCGACCAACGCCGGGCTCGGCTTCGCCCGGAAGCTAGGTGTGGACTTCGACGCCCTCGCGCGCGTCGAGACGCCGCGCGGGACGTATCTGTCGCACACCCGCACCGTGCGCGGCCGGGCGACGGTGGACGTGCTGCCCGAGATCGTCGGGCGGCTGCTCCGGGAGCTGGCGTTTCCGAAGCAGATGCGCTGGGACGCGCAGCTCGACAACGACGCAGCCGACTTCACGTTCGGCCGGCCGATCCGCTGGCTGCTCTTTCTGTACGGCGGGCGCGTCGTCCCCTTCACGATCGCGCGCAAGGCGAACGCGTCGAGCCCGCGCGTGCAGGACGTCACGTCGGGCGCCGTCACCTACGGGCACCGCTTCCTCGCGACGAGCGGGCGCGCCGGGCGCGCCATCAAGGTGCGCTCGTTCGACGAGTACCAGCGCAAGCTCGCGGAGAACTTCGTCGTGCTCTCGCGCATCGAGCGGCACGATCGGATTCTGCGCGAGCTCGAGGCGCAGGCCCGCAAGATCGGCGGCCGGGCGCTGATCCACCAGCACCCGCAAGCCGAGGCGCTGCTCGCGGAGGTCGCTGACCTGGTCGAGTTTCCGGCCGTCGTGGCCGGGGCGTTCGACGAGGCGTTCCTCGCCCTGCCCGAGGAAGTGCTGACGACCACGCTGATCCGTCATCAGCACTTCTTTCCGGTCGCGCGGCCCGAGGGCGGGCTGATGCCGGCATTCCTGGCGGTCACCAACACCGAGGCGGCCACCGACCGCGTCATCGCCGTCAATGCCGAGCGCGTCGTCGCCGCCCGGCTGCGGGATGCCCGCTTCTTCTGGGACGGCGATCGGCAGACGCCGCTGGAGTCGCGGCTCGACCGGCTCGCGACGCTCGTGTTCCACGCGCGGCTGGGCTCCTACCGCGACAAGACCTCGCGGGTGTCCCGCCTGGCAGGCTCGCTCGCGGCCGACGTGCTCGGGCAGCCTGACGCCGCCGAGGCGGCCTCGCGCGCCGGCACGCTCGCCAAGGCGGACCTGGCCACGGATCTGGTCCGTGAATTCACCGAGCTGCAGGGTGTGATGGGCGGGATTTACGCGCGGCAAGCCGGTGAGCCGGAGGCCGTGTGGAAGGCCATCTATCACCAGTACCTGCCGGTGTCGGTGGAGGCTGACGCCGCGCCGGCGGCCGCGGATCTCGGCGAGGCGCGAGCCAGCTGGACGGCGCTGGCCCTCGCCGACAAGCTCGACACGCTCGTCGGCTTGTTCCTGGCGGGCGAGCGGCCGACGGGGTCGCGCGATCCGTACGGTCTTCGCCGTCAGGCGCACGGCGTGGTTCGCATCCTGCTGGACCTGGCGTCGTTCGTCGGCGCGGCCGGCCGGGTGTCGCTCGGTCGGCTCTGCCAGGCGGCGCGCGAGGGGTTCACGGACGTCGAGGCGTCCGACGGCGCGTGGCCGGCGCTCGAGGCGTTTCTGCGCGAGCGCCTCGAATACGTCCTCGGCGAGCGGGGCGCGCCGGCGGGCAACGTCCGGGCGGTCAGCCGCCATCGCGCGTTCGCCGACCTGTGTCCGGCCGAGCTCGCAGAGAACCTGGCCGCGCTGGCGGAGTTCTCGGAGGGTGAGTCGTTCCGCAAGCTCGCCGAAGCGTTCAAACGCGTGCGCAATATCGCGCGCGAGCTCGACGGACCGGCGGCGCCGCTGCCCGCGCTGAAGCCGGCGCTCAAGGAGCCGGCCGAGCGTGCGCTCGTCGAGGCGCTCGAAGCCCGCCGCAGGACGATCGACGCCGTGGCCGACGGCACCGGGAACTTCCGGACGGCCTATGCCGACGCCGCGGCGCTCGAGCCGGTCGTCGCGCGGTTCTTCAATGACGTGTTCGTGATGAGTGACGAGAAGGCGTTGCGCGCGGCGCGCTTGAGCCTGATGAAACACCTCGAGCAGTTGATCCTGCAGCTTGGCGACATCTCGGAGATCGTCGCGTCGGAGTCGTAACGCACATGGCCAGCACGCGAGCACGGGGCAAGACGGCGCCCGCACGGAAGACGAAGGCCGCCCGGACGAAGTACGTGTATTTCTTCGGGAAGGGCAAGGCCGAGGGCCACCGCGGCCTCCGCGATCTGCTCGGCGGCAAGGGCGCGAACCTCGCCGAGATGACCAACGCCGGGCTGCCCGTGCCGCCCGGGTTCACGATCTCGACCGACGCCTGCCGCCGGTTCTACGAGGAAGGCCGCCGGGTCTCGAGCGCCATCGACGCCGAGATGGTCGAGCAGTTGCGCCGCCTCGAGCGCGCGACCGGCGCCGCCTTCGGCTCCTCGACCCATCCGCTGCTCGTGTCGGTTCGGTCTGGCGCCAAGTTCTCGATGCCCGGCATGATGGACACGATCCTCAACCTCGGGCTGAACGACGTCACGGTCGAGACCCTGAAGGCCCGGACGTCGAACGGCCGGTTCGCCTGCGACAGCTACCGCCGCTTCATCCAGATGTTCGGCAACGTGGTCCTGGACGTGCCGAAGGACGCGTTCGAGCACGAGCTCGAGGCCGTCAGGGCCGCCCGCGGGGTCGCGACGGATCCGGAGCTCGACGAAGCCGCGTTGCGCGACGTCATCGCCCGCTACAAGAAGGTCGTGAGGGCGCGCTCGCGGCGAACCTTTCCGCAGGACCCGCTCGAGCAGCTCCGACTGTCGCGCGACGCCGTGTTCCGGTCGTGGCAGAACCCGCGGGCGCGCGAGTACCGTCGGATCTACGAGATCCCCGACGACATCGGCACCGCCGTGAACGTCCAGCTGATGGTCTTCGGCAACACCGGCGACCGCTCCGGCACGGGCGTCGGCTTCACGCGGAATCCGGCGACGGGCGCGCGCGAGTTCTACGGCGAGTTCCTGATCAACGCCCAGGGCGAGGACGTCGTGGCCGGCATCCGGACGCCGAAGCAGATCGCCGAGCTCGAGACCGTGATGCCGAAGGCCTACAGGCGGCTGCGGCAGATCACCAGCCGGCTCGAACGCCACTACCGCGACGTCCAGGACTTCGAGTTCACGATCCAGGACGAGGAGCTGTACATGCTCCAGACGCGCAACGGCAAGCGCACCGGGTATGCCGCGGTCATCATCGCGACGGACATGGTGGCCGAGAGACTCGTCAGGCCGAAAGACGCCGTGCTGATGGTGGAGCCGGAGGCGCTCTCGCAGCTGCTCGCGCCGATCTTCGACCCGAAGGAGTGGCAGCGCCTGCCGATCGCGACGCGGGGCCTGCCGGCGTCGCCGGGCGCGGCGTCCGGCCAGGTCGTGTTCACGGCCGACGAGGCCGTCGAGTGGACGCGCCAGGGCAAGGCCGTGCTCCTCGTCCGCAAGGAGACCGTGCCGGACGACATCCACGGCATGTTCGTGGCGCAGGGCATTCTGACGGCCACCGGCGGGATGACCTCGCACGCTGCGGTCGTCGGGCGGCAGATGGGCAAGCCCTCGGTCGTGGGCGCCGGCGCGCTGCGGATCGACGAGCGCGCGAAGACCGTCAGGGCCGGCGACGCGACACTGCGGGAAGGCGACTGGCTGTCGTTCGACGGGCTGACCGGCGAGGTCAAGACGGGCCGGGTGGCCACCAGGCCGAGCGAGATCCTGCAGGTGACGAGCGGCGAGCTGAAGCCGGAGAAGTCCGCGATCTACCAGCGCTTCAACCAGCTGCTGTCCTGGTCCGACAAGGTCCGGACTCTCGGGATCCGGGCGAACGCCGACCAGCCGGACCAGGCCGCGATGGCCTACCGGTTCGGCGCCCGCGGCATCGGGCTCTGCCGCACGGAGCACATGTTCTTCGGCGAGGGCCGCATCCCGATCGTCCAGCGGATGATCCTCGCCGACAACGAAGCGGACCGCCGCGCGGCGCTCGCCGAGCTGTTGCCGATGCAACGCGAGGACTTCCGCGGCGTCTTCGAGGCGATGCACGGGTCGCCCGTGACGATCCGGACGATCGACCCGCCCCTGCACGAGTTCCTGCCGAAGCGCGAGGACCTGATGGTCGAGATCGCGCGGATGGAGGCGACGGGGCAGTCGGGCCGGGCGCTCGAGGCGAAGAAGACGCTGCTCGCCCGCGTCGAAGAGCTCCACGAGTTCAACCCGATGCTGGGTCACCGGGGCGTCCGGCTGGGCATCAGCTATCCCGAGATCACCGAGATGCAGGCGCGCGCGATCATGGAGGCCGCCTGCCAGGTCGTCAAGGCCGGCGGCCGGGCGGTGCCGGAGATCATGATTCCCCTCGTCGGCGACGTCCGCGAGCTTCGCGACCAGAAGGCCGTCGTCGTGCGTGTCGCCGAGGCGGTGATGAAGGAATACAAGGTCAAGGTGAAGTACCTGGTCGGCACGATGATCGAGGTGCCCCGCGGCGCGCTCACGGCCGACGAGATCGCGAAGGAGGCCGACTTCTTCTCGTTCGGGACGAACGACCTGACGCAGCTGGTCTACGGGTTCTCGCGCGACGACATCGGGAAGTTCCTCGGCGCCTACCAGGACAAGCGGATTCTCGACCGCGATCCGTTCGCCTCGCTCGACGTGACCGGCGTCGGACAGCTCGTGGAGATCGGCACCGTGAAGGGCCGGTCGGCCAAACCGAAGCTGAAGGTGGGCGTATGCGGCGAGCACGGCGGCGATCCTTCGTCGATCGCCTTCTTCGCCAGGGTCGGGCTGGACTACGTGAGCTGCTCGCCCTTCCGGGTGCCCGTCGCCCGGCTGGCGGCCGCCCAGGCCGCGCTCAAGCAGCGCGCGCTCGACTGAGGCGCGGGGCCGCGGTGGCACGGATCCATCGGCTGCCGCCCGACCTGGCGAATCAGATCGCCGCCGGGGAGGTGGTCGAGCGGCCGGCCTCCGTGGTCAAGGAACTGGTCGAGAACGCCATCGATGCTGGCGCCTCCCGCGTCGCGATCGCGGTCGAGTTCGGCGGCAAGCAGCTCATCGCGGTCGAGGACGACGGCGACGGCATGACGCGCGAGGACGCCGAGCTGGCCGTCGAGCGCCACGCGACGTCCAAGATTCGCACCGCCGTGGATCTCGCCGCGATTCGGACGCTCGGCTTCCGCGGCGAGGCCCTGCCGTCGATCGCCTCGGTGTCCCGGTTCCGGCTGCGCACCCGCGCGCGCGGGGAGCTCTCAGGGACCGAGATCCGGGTTGACGGCGGACGCGCGCCGGTGATGGCGGAGGTCGGCGCGCCGGAGGGCACGCGCGTCGAGGTCGCCGACCTCTTCTTCAACCTGCCCGCGCGGCGGAAGTTCCTCAAGGCCGATACCGCCGAATCCGCGCAAGTCTCCCGGCTGGTCACTCAGATGGCCCTGGGCTACTGGGAGGTCGGGTTCACGCTGCAGAGCGGCGCGCGGCGCGTGCTCGAGGCGCCGCCGGCCGGTTCGCTCGAGGCGCGCTTCTTCCAGATCTACGGCGATCGGCCCGACCTGGTCCCGGTCGCCAAGGACGCAGCGGGCGTGTCGATTCGCGGCGTCGTGGCGGCCCTGTCGGACCAGGGACCGGCGCGCGGGCCTCAGCACGTCTTCGTCAACCGGCGGATGGTGCGCGACCGCACGATCGCCCACGCCATCCAGCAGGCCTACAGCGTCGCGACCATCAAGGAGCGCAGCCCCGAGGTGCACCTCTTCATCGAGCTCTCGCCCGAGCGGGTGGACGTGAACGTCCACCCGTCGAAGGCGGAGGTGCGGTTTCTCGACCAGGGCCTCGTGCACGAGATCCTCCGGCGCGCGATCGTGGACGCGCTCGGCGCCACGGGCGCGCCCGAGCTGGTGCTGCATCCGCCCGAGCCGGCAGCGGCGCCCGGATGGGGCGCCGGGGACAGCAGCGCGGCGGCGCCGACGGCCTGGCCGGACCCGCGGGTTGGAACGACGGCGGGGCGCGAGGGCGTGGCGTCGCTCATCCGGCCGATGGTGCCGCTCGGCCAGTTTCGCAACACGTTCATCATCGCCGCCGACGACGAGGGTGTGGCCATTGTCGATCAGCACGTTGCGCACGAGCGCATTCTCTTCGAGCAGATCGCCGGGCGGCTGGCGGTCGATCGACTGGAGTCGCAGCGGCTGCTGACGCCGGTCGTGCTCGATTTCAGCCCCGGTGAGCGCCAGACCCTGCTGTCGCATGCACCGGCGCTCGTGCGGTTCGGGTTCGAGCTGGAGGACTTCGGCGGCGACAGCCTGCGGGTGCTGGCGGTGCCGGCGCTGCTCGACTGGAACCGCGCCGAGGCGACACTCCGCGCCGTCGCGGTGGATCTCGACGGCCTCGCACCCGGCGCGGGCGTGGAGGAGGCCCTGCGCCGGCTGGCGGCCACGACGGCATGTCACGCGGCCGTGAAGGCGAACGACCCGCTCTCGCGCGAGAAGATGCAATACCTGCTCGACGAGTTGCGGCGTACCGCGCACTCGTCGGTGTGCCCCCACGGGCGCCCGGTCGTGCTCCGGCTGACGCGCCGCGAGATCGAGCGCAACTTCGAACGGATCTAGCCCGTCCCCGGATCCTCCGCCTTGCCCTGGCGCGCAACGCGCGCCCGGTCGAGCGCGTCGCGCAGGCGGGCCTCGACGCCGCGATCGGACGGCTCGTAGTAGCGCCGTCCCTCGAGATGCTCGGGCAGGCACGACATCGCCGACACGCCGGACGCCTCATCATGCGCATACCGATAGCCCTCGCCGTAGCCGAGCTCCTTCATAAGTCCGGTTGGCGCGTTGCGCAAGTGGAGCGGCACGGGCGAGGCGAGATCCTGTGTCGCATCCCGGGCCGCGAGCTGGTAGGCGCGGTACACGGCGTTGCTCTTGGGCGCGGCCGACAGGTAGGCGACGGCCTGGGCCAGCGCCGTGTTGCACTCGGGCATGCCGAGCATGTGCGCGGCGTCGCGCGCGGCGAGCGCGATGTCGAGCGCGCGCGGATCGGCATTGCCGACGTCCTCCGAGGCGAAGCGCACGATGCGCCGGGCGACGTAGAGCGGATCCTCTCCGGCTTCCAGCATGCGCGCCAGCCAGTAGATGGCCGCGTCGGCGTCGCTGTTGCGCATCGACTTGTGGAGCGCCGAGATCGTGTTGAAGTGCTCCTCGCCTTGTTTGTCGTAGAGGAGCGCCCGGCGATCGACCAGGTCCGCGATGGTCGCCACGTCGAGGCGCCGGCCGGCGGAGACGGACGGATTGAGGGCCGCGACGGCCTGCTCGAGGGCGTTCAGCGCGACGCGGGCGTCGCCGTTGGCGTAGACGGCCAGGGCCCGCAGGGCGGCGTCCTCGGCCTCGACGCCAAGCCCTCCCAGGCCACGGTCGGGGTCCGCCAGCGCCTTTCTGAGGAGCGTGACGACGTCCTCGACGCCGAGCGGGCGCAGCACGTACACGCGCGAGCGGGAGAGGAGCGCGGAGTTGACCTCGAACGACGGATTCTCCGTTGTTGCGCCCACGAGCGTGATCGTCCCGGACTCGACGTGCGGCAGGAACGCGTCCTGCTGCGCCTTGTTGAAGCGGTGGATCTCGTCCACGAAGAGCACCGTCGCCGCGCCCGTCGTCCGCCGGCGGTTGTCGGCCGCGGCGATGACCTGCCGGATTTCCTTGATGCCCGACACGACCGCGCTGAACGCGACGAATTCCGCGCCGGTCAGATTGGACAGCAGGCGCGCGAGCGTCGTCTTGCCGGACCCCGGAGGTCCCCAGAGGATCATGGAGTGCAGCCGGCCCCGGTCGAGCGCCTCGCGCAGCGGCCGGCCATGCCCGAGCAGGTGGGGCTGCCCGAGGACCTCGTCGAGGGTGGTGGGCCGGAGCCGCTCGGCGAGCGGCGTGCCCGGCTCGGCGCCGCCGGCGTCGGGGAAGAGCGGCGACGTCACCGCCGCCTCCCGCGCCGCTGCCGGCGCGCTTCGTCGAGCACGAGCGCGGCGGCAACCGCGACATTCAGCGACTCGATGCCCGGCCGCATCGGAATGGTGATGGCGTCATCGGCGCCGGCCGCCACGTCGGCGGGGAGCCCGGAGCCCTCGCGACCGACGAGGATGAGCGACGGTGCCGCCAGGTCGGCCTCGTCGATCGGCCGACCACCGGCCGGTACGGCGGCCAGCACGCGAATGCCAGCGCGGCGTGCGTGCGTCAGCGCGGCCGCGAGCTCGCCCCGGCCGACCGGCAGGCGGAACGCGCTCCCCATCGCGCCGCGGAGCACCTTCCACCCTCGGGGGTCGGCGGTCGCGCCGAGCGTCAGGGCTCCGGTGGCTCCGAGTGCGTCCGCGCTGCGGATCGCCGATCCGACGTTGCCGGGATCCTGGACATCCACGAGCCCGACGACGAGCGCGGGGCCGGCGGCGAAGACCGCGTCGATGGCGCGCGGGCGCCAGCGCGCGAGCGCGCAGATGCCGGACGGCGTCCGGACGGGACTCGCGGCCGCCATGACGGCGCGCGTACAGCCGTGGCCGGCGGCGCCGGCGGCCACCGCCCGGTCGAGCAACTCCGGCTGGTGTCCGTCGCTCAGCACCACGGTGATCTCCAGGCCGGCGTCGAGGGCCTCGCGGACCAGGTGTTCGCCGTCGAGCAGCACGAGCGAGTCGGCGTCCGGCCCGGCGGCGGCCCGGCGGAACTGCCGAACCACAGGATGCTGCCGGCTCGTGATCCGGGCGCTCGAGGTCACCGCCCGGTCATTCTAACGCGCCCGGTCTTTGTGCTAGCCTCACTGGCGGACCATGAAAGCCCGGCTCATCAAGCGATTCGAGCAGGAGATCGCGCAGCTCGAGCGGGAACTGACGAAGGAACTGCCGAAGGAGATTCAGCGCGCGCGCGAACTGGGCGACCTGCGGGAGAACGCGGAGTATCAGGCGGCCAAGGAGCGGCAGCGGTTCGTGCAGGCGCGCGTGTCGATGCTGCGGCAGCGCGTTTCGGAGATTCACCTCATGAATCTCGATCGAATTCCCATCGGCCGTGCCGGGTTCGGCTCGAAACTGACGCTCCGGGAGAACGGCCGGGAGTTCGATTACGAGCTCGTCATGCCGGAAGACGCCAATCCCGATCGCGGTCTTGTCTCGGTGGCCTCGCCAATCGGCCGCGCCCTCGTCGGCAAGGAGGAGGGCGACGAGGTCGAGGTCCCGACGCCTGCCGGCGTCCGCACATTCGAAGTCCTCAAACTCGTCACGATTCACGACGACTGACGTGGGCGAGACGCGCTACTCGCCGAAGCTCCGGACCGGCGTCATTTTCGGGGGCGTGGGAACCGCCGGCGCGTATCAGGCCGGTGTCTGGCGGGCGGTGTCGGAGGCCGGGATCAAAGTGGACGTCGTGGCCGGCCACGGCGCCGGCGTCGCCACGGCGCTCCTGGCGGCGGTCGATGGCGGCGCGCGTCTGTGGGATGAACAGGGGCGCACGCCCTGGACCGACCGGCGCATGCGAGCGGCCTACCGATGGCGGCCCGCGCTGCGCGTTGCCGGAGCGGGCCTCGCCGTCGCGCTTGGCCTGCTGATCTCGCCGCTCCTGGTACTCGCGTTCGCCGCCGTCGTCTACGCGGCAAGCGCGCTGGCGGCGCTGATCAGCCTGCCCTCGACGTCGGCGCGGCTCGTCGGCTTCTACGGTCAGACCGTCGCGTGGCTCTTCGATCCGCCCGTCCTCCCGACCATCGTCCCGCGGGCCGTGGTCCTGGCTCTGCTCGGTGTGGCGGTCGTCGTGGTCGTCGCGGCCGTGCGCGCCGTCCGGAGCGAGCGCTCGGGCCGGCGCATGCGCGGCGCGTTCTGGTGGCGGCTGTTCGGCGCGCCGCTCGACGTCGTCGAGCCGGCGTCCCGGCTGACGGACGCGCTGTGGCAGCACGTCCGCGGCGCCTCGAGCGAGGGGCGGCCGGCACCCGCGGAGATCGGCGCCCGGTACGTGGACCTGCTGGCAGACAACCTGGGCCAGCCGGGGTTCCACGAGCTGGTCGTGGCCGTGCATGACCTCGATGCGCGCCGGGACCTCGTGGGCGCGGTCCTGGGTCCGACGTCGCGGGAGGCGTTCTTCGCGCTCGAGGCGCCACTCGGGCCTCGCGGTGCCGAGGCCGTGGATTTGACGGGCACCGGCCGCGGGCTGCTCGTGGACTTCCTGACCGGCGCGCTCCGGCTGCCGGCGGCCACGGCGCCTCACGCGGTGAGCTTTCCGATGGACAGCTACTGGCGCGGCGATCGCCACGTCGTCTGCGACCGGCCGGAGCTGCTCGTCCGCCTGGTCGAGGAACTGGCGACCCTCGGCGTGGAGCAGCTGATCCTCGTGAGCGCGGCGCCTCGGCCCGACGTGCCCCACGGCCTGCGGCGGCAGGCCGCGAGCCTCCGGGGGCGATTGGGCCAGCTTGCGCGGTCGATCGAGACGGCGGCGCTCGACGATGCGCGCCGGGTGGCCGGCCGGCGGATGTCCGGCGTGTTCGTGGTGCGCCCGGACCACAATCCGGTCGGGCCGTTCGACTTCGGTCCCGTGTACGACGAGGCCTCGGATCGGGAGCGGGCGGCTGGAGAGATCGTAAGAAGAGGCTACGAAGACGCGTACCGGCAGCTCGTCGAGCCGCTGGCCGCCGCGCTGGATGCCGAGCATGCCGAGTGAGGATCCCATGACGAACGACCCGACCGGGCGCCGGAAGCCCGAAACGGAGGCCGTCCATCGGGGTGAAGGCGCACCCGTCGGCGCCGCGCCGCTGACGACGCCGATCTACGCCACGACGACGTTCCGTTTCGACAGCACGGCGGACTTCCAGCGCTACCTCGGCGGCGACGCGGAGAGGTACATCTACTCGCGGTACGCGAACCCGACGATCCAGACCGCGGAGGCGAAGCTGGCCGCGCTTGAAGGGGCGGAGGCGGCGCTGGTGTTGTCGTCCGGACAGGCCGCCACGACCACCGCGCTCTTCGGGCTGCTGGCGTCCGGCGACGAGCTCGTCGTCAGCAGCGCGAGCTACGGCGGGACGCTGCACCTGGTCGGCGATCATCTGAGCCGGTTCGGCGTCGGCGTCCGATACGCGTCGACCGACGAGCTGGCGCGCCCCGAGTCACTGCTGACGGCGAGAACGCGCGTGCTGTGGTGCGAGTCGCCGACCAATCCCACGCTGCGGTGCGTCGATCTGGCCAGGGTGGCGTCCACCTGCCGGGCCGCGGGCGTCGTCTCGGTGGTGGACAACACGTTTGCGAGCCCGATCAATCAGCGGCCGGTGACGCTCGGCATCGATCTGGTCATGCACTCGGCGACGAAGTACCTCAACGGGCACAGCGACGTCACGGCTGGGGCCCTGGCCGGTGGCCGGACGCTCATCGACCGGCTCTGGGGAGCCCGGAAGCTCATGGGGGGTGTGCTCGACCCGATGGCGGCCCACGCGCTGTCGCGCGGCCTGAAGACGCTGCCGGTCCGCGTTGAACGGCACAACGAGAACGCGCGCCGCGTGGCGGAGTGGCTCGAAGCGAGCAGCCTCGTGGCGCGGGTGTTCTATCCCGGTCTGCCGTCGCATCCCGATCATGAGCTCGCCCGGCGCCAGATGACGGGCTTCGGCGGTATGGTCTGCTTCGAGGCGCGCGGCGGGTTCGAGGGCGCGTGCCGGTTCTACGACCGGATCAGCCTCATCCAGCGTGCCGCGAGCCTCGGCGGCGTCGAGAGCCTGTGCAGCCTGCCCGTGCTCACCTCACAGTACGGGCTGAGCGACGAGCAACTGGCGGCAGCCGGCGTCACCCGGGGCATGGTCCGCTTGTCGATCGGCCTCGAGCACGTTGACGACCTCCTGGCGGACCTGGCGCAGGCGCTCGGCTGAGGCGGCGCCGGCGTCCCCTCCGCGTCACCGCGTCAGCGGTCGGAGAGTGTCGCCGGCATTCTCCGTTCCGGTTGCGAGTCGGTGAG
>Ga0326597_10005137_pt1 | contig 18253 bp, 22 predicted proteins | sample RVTome_12_FD_203789 | JGI IMG/M metagenome (GOLD analysis project Ga0326597, IMG submission 203789) | Soil microbial communities from uranium-contaminated site in the Upper Colorado River Basin, Wyoming, United States - RVT100D185 | ecosystem: Environmental > Terrestrial > Soil > Contaminated >... | reverse complement strand
TGGAGTTGCCCCGGTTTCGTGGACACCATAAGACTTAGGAAAGGAGTCAACGATGCCGGGAAACCATCCACCGTATCCAGCAGAGTTTCGACGCCAGCTGGTGGAGTTGGCGCGGGCTGGCCGGAGCGCGCATGAATTGGCGCGCGAGTTTGAGCCCTGCTACGAAACCATCCGCTTGTGGATCAAGCAAGCAGACCGGGATGCAGGGCGCAGCGCCGAGGGCTTGCGCACGGACGAGCGCCAGGAGTTGTGCCAACTGCGCCGGGAGAACCGACAGTTGCGCCTTGAGCGGGAGATCTTGGCAAAAGCCACGGCCTGGTTTGCGCGGGAGACCAACGCTATGTCAAGGAAGTCTACACGTTCATGAGCGCTCACCAGGCCTGTTACCCTGTTGCCACCATGGCCCGCGTGTTGAAGGTCTCCAGCAGCGGGTACTACGCGTGGCGCAAGCGAGGACCGTCCAAGCGGGCGCGTGAGGATACGATGCTGCAAGAGCGGATGAAGGCGATCCATGCCAAGAGCCGGGGAACCTACGGGGCGCCCCGCATCCACGCCGAGCTGCGGGCAGACGGACTGTGTGTGGGGCGCAAGCGGGTGGCCCGTCTGATGCGCCAGGCGCAGTTGGCGGGGATTTCTCGGCGTCGCCGCAAGGGCGCCACACAGCGCAATGCCAAGGCACAGCCTGCGCCCGACTTGGTCAAGCGCAACTTTACCGCAGAGCGGCCTGACCAACTCTGGGTGGCAGACATCAAACACGTTCCCACCTTGACTGCCCTGCTGTATCTGTCCGTGGTAGTGGATGCCTGCTCACGGCGGGTGGTGGGCTGGGCCATGACCGAGCACTTGAGGACGGAACTCATCCTGGAGGCTGTGAACATGGCGATCTGGCAGCGGCGTCCACAGCAGGTGATCCATCACTCCGACCAGGGCACGCAATACACCTCTGTGGCCTTTGGCGCGCGCTGCAAACAGGCGGGCATACGTCCTTCGATGGGCTCGGTCGGCGATTGTTACGGCAACGCGCTGTGCGAGAGTTTCTTTGCCACCTTGGAGTGTGAGTTGCTGGAGCGCTGCCGCTTCGATACCCCCGCAGAGGCCAAGTCGGCGATCTTTGAGTTTATTGAGGGCTGGTACAATCTGCACCGACGTCACTCTGCCCTCCATTATGACTCACCTCATGACTACGAGCGGAGATTGGCCATACCAAGTGCTACACTGTCCACCATAACGGGGTAACTCCAACATTATGAGTTTGCGGGGAGGCCTAGCTGGCTTACTCCACTCACTTTGGCAGACGAGCAGATGGCTTGTTACAGTTCAGGATGAGGATTCAGGTCCGTGTAAAGGAGAACCTCAATTGGACTGGACCCAGCAGATTCGCCGCGCGCTGGACAAGTTAGCCGTGCGCCTTCCCAGTCGGGCCTTGCCGTATGCGCCTTTTTCGATTACGCTCCTTGTTGACCAACGTTAATCATTGAGGAGGAGAGATGGCCATCAGAACCCCCAAAGTGACCCGAGTCTCGGCGACCGATGCCAAGACCCGCTTCGGCGAACTAATCCGCCGTGTGAAAGTGGGCAAGGAGTATATCATCGTAGAGCGAGACGGGATCCCCATGCTCGGCATCCTGGACGCCGACGAGCTAGAGGACTACCTGGACCTGCACGATGAATCTTTGAAGGCACAGATTCAGCAGGGTTACCAGGAGTATCAAGCGGGGAAAGCCCGTCCCGTGAAGAAGGTCCTGGGCGAAGCCCGCACGATGACCAAGCGGCGGAAGTGACAACCTGTCCGTGCCCTACCTCCTTGTCAGCACCTCCCACTTCGATCGCGACTACAAGAGCCTAGCCAAACGGACACCGGAAGCGATCTCCCATGTGGAAGCGATGGAAGCAGCCCTCCGTGAAGACCCCTACAACCGGAGCGGCAAGCACAACATCAAGAAGCTCAAGGGAGTGAAAAAAGGGGAAGGGCAGTGGCGCGTCGCCTCGGGGCATTACCGGATTCGCTATGATCTCTTTGGCAGGGATGTGGTGCTCTATGCCTGCAAGAGGCGCCGTGAAGCATACCGTGAGTGATCTTACTGACCATAGCATTTGAAACTCATTGACCGTTCATCTCTTAGAGTCTGTCTTCAAAGTGGGGGACGAGCAAGGCGTCTGGTCATGAGGAGACTCATGGCTAGGAAGAGATTGGCCTGAGAATGAGCGATGATGCGCTCATAGTCTTTGCTCAAGCGCCGGTTGCGCCCCATCCAAGCGAAGGTGCGCTCAACAATCCAACGTTTGGGTGAGACGAGGAAGCTGGTTGTTTTGGGTTTGCTGATGATGTCCAAGGTCCAAGAGGCAATGGCTGCAAAAGCTTGAGCGAAGACCGGTCCGCTGTAGCCTGCATCAGCCCAGATCAACAACAAGGAAGAGAAACATCGAGACGCAGCGGCAAGCACATTCACTCCACCTTGACGATCTTGGATGTCAGCCGTATGGACGATGGCAGCCAGAACCAAGCCTAGCACATCGACCAAGATATGGCGTTTGCGCCCCCTGATGCACTTGGCCGCATCGTAGCCGCACGGACCACCACTTTCACAGGTCTTAACCGACTGACTGTCGAGGATAGCGGCGGTGGGCTCAGGGTTGCGCCCCTGGTGGACTCGTGCCTGGGAATACAAAGCCTGGTGAAGGTGCTGCCAAATGCCTGCTCGACACCAGCGCCAATAGTAGCTGTAGACCGTTTTCCAGCGAGGAAAGTCCTTGGGCAACATGCGCCATTGACATCCTGAGCGCAACCAGTACGAGAGAGCATTGATGATTTCGTGTAGATCCACCTGGCGAGGTCGGCCACGGAGATTATGTTGAGCAGGCAAATAGGGAGCCACCACAGCAAACTCGTGTGGGGTCAAATCTGATGGATATCGCAACTGATCGCGGTTATAGTGTGGGCGAGTGGCTTGGTTCCAGGGCATCTGATCCTCCGTTTTTGGTGGTTCTTAAACAGAGAATCATCCCTGGAACGGCCATTCAACCTATTTTGAAGACGGACTCTAAGTGGTAGTCTCATCTCGCTTTGGCAGACGAGCAGATGGCTTGTTACAGTTCAGGATGAGGATTTAGGTCCGTGTAAAGGAGAACCTCAATTGGACTGGACCCAGCAGATCCGCCGCGCGCTGGAAGAGGACATCGGCGCCGGCGACGTGACGACCGACGCCGTCGTGCCCCCCGATGCCACCATGCACGGCCGCATCATCGCCAAGCAGCACGGCGTGGTCGCCGGCCTGGACGTGGCGCGTCAGGTGTTTCTCGCATTGGACGCGCGCGTGGTCTTTACGCCCGAGGTGGATGAAGGCGCGTGCGTGGAGCCGCGCTGCGCCCTGGCGCACGTGAGCGGCCCGGCTCGCGCGCTGCTCACGGGCGAGCGCACGGCCTTGAACTTCCTGGGCCGCATGTCGGGCATCGCCACCCTGACGCGCCGGTTCGTGGACGCCGTGCAGGGCACGCGCGCCCGCATCCTGGACACGCGCAAGACCGCGCCCGGCCTGCGCGCGCTGGACAAGCTCGCCGTGCGCCGGGGCGGCGGGCACAACCACCGCATCGGGCTGTACGACATGATCCTGATCAAGGACAACCACATCGACTTCGCCGGGTCGCTTGCCGAGGCCGTGCGCCGCGCGCGATCGGCGGATGCCGGCGTGCCGATCGAGGTCGAGGCGCGCACGCTGGATCACGTGCGGGAGGCGCTCGCATTGGAAGTGCAGCGCATTTTGCTAGATAATATGACCCTGGAGGGCTTGCGACAGGCCGTGGCCCTGACAGCGGGGCGCGCCCTCTTGGAGGCCTCGGGCAACGTGACGCTGGAGACCGTGCGCCCCATCGCCGAGACCGGCGTGGATTACATTTCGATCGGCGCTTTGACCCATTCGGCCAAAGCGTTCGACCTGAGCTTGGTTTGGATGGAAGGAGAGAAACACCATGGCTAGCGCAACGCTGGCTGCCGTGACGTCGCCGGACGAGATGTTGGCGCGCATGAAGGAGCTGCTCCACGACGTCGTGATGGAAGTCGAATTGCCGCACAAGGCCAAGCTCGCCGCCGAGATCAACCGCCTCAAGCGCGAGCGCAACGCCGTGATCCTGGGGCACAACTACATGGAGCCCGCGCTGTTCAACACCGTCCCCGACTTCGTGGGGGATTCCCTGGAGCTGAGCCGGCAAGCGGCCCGCACCCAGGCCGACGTCATCGTCTTTTGCGGCGTGAAGTTCATGGCCGAGACGGCCAAGGTGCTCAACCCTGCCAAAACCGTGCTGATCCCGTCCCTGCGCGCCGGATGTTCCCTTGCGGCCAGCATCACGGCCGAAGACGTGCGCGCCCTGAAGCGCCGCTTCCCCGGCGTGCCGGTGGTCTCCTACGTCAACACGTACGCGGACGTGAAAGCCGAATCCGACGTCTGCTGCACCTCGGGCAACGCCGAGGCCGTGGTGGAATCGCTTGGCGTGGACACCGTGATCTTCCTGCCCGACGAATACCTGGCCCGCAACGTCGCCCGCCAAACCGGCAAGCGCATCATCTTCCCCACGCTCAAGGAGCCTGCAAAGCCCGATCCAGCGCTGGACTACCAGCTCATCGGCTGGCACGGCAGGTGCGAGGTGCACGACCAGTTCACCGTTCAGGACATCAAGAACGTGCGCGCGCAGTACCCCGACGTCGTGGTCCTGGCGCACCCGGAGTGCAGCCCACAGGTCGTCGCCGCTTCCGATTTCTCCGGCAGCACCTCGCGCATGATCCGGTTCGTGCAGGAGAGCCACGCGCCGCGCTACCTGCTGCTCACCGAGTGCTCGATGGGCGACAACGTCGCCGCGGCCAACCCGGCCAAGGAGATGCTGCGGCTGTGCAGCGTGCGCTGTCCGCACATGGCCCAGATCACGCTGGAGGACACGCTTGCCTCCCTGCAGTTGGGTCGCCACGTGATCGACGTGCCCGAGGACATCCGCATCCGGGCCGCGCGCGCCGTCGAGCGCATGATCGCCATTGGCTGATCTCATCACCCCCGTCGCGAGGAAGAGCGGATGACGGGCTTCAGGGAGTTCGCTTGATCCAAACGGAAGTCCTCGTCATCGGCTGCGGCATCGCGGGCGCGACCACGGCGCTGCGCCTGGCGCGAAACGCGCAGCGGCAAATCACCGTCATCACCCGCGATCCCGACCCGCACGAGTCGAACACGCGCTACGCCCAGGGCGGCATCATCGGCCACGGCGTGGATGACAGCGCCGACAGCCTGGCCGCCGACATCGTCGCCGCTGGCGCCGGCGCCAGCTCGCCGCGCGTGGCCCGCATCCTGGCCGAGGAGGGTCCGCTACTGTTGCAGGAAGTGCTCATTGAAGGCGCGGGCATGCAGTTCGACCGGGACCCGCGCGGTGAGCTGGAATGGGGACAGGAAGCCGCGCACTCGCATCGGCGCATCCTGCACGTCGGCGACGGAACCGGCAAAGCCATCGTCCAACATCTGATGGCCGCGTTGCGCCAATGCCCCAACGTGACGATCCAGACGAACGCGACAGCGGTGGACCTGATCACGTTTCCGCACCACTCCCGCGACGCGCTTGCGGCCTATCGGCCCATCAGCTGCCACGGCGCGTACGTCTTCGACCGGAGCGAGCAGGTGGTGCGCCGCAGCCTTGCGGCGGCGACGGTGCTTGCCTCCGGCGGTTTGGGCCGCATCTACCGCAACACGACCAACCCCCCCGGCGCGCGCGGCGACGGCCTGGCCATGGCGCACCGGGCGGGGGCCCGCATCGCCAACGCCGAGTACGTGCAATTTCATCCCACTGCGCTTGCGGCGCCGGGCGCCGAAGGGTTCTTGATCAGCGAAGCAGTGCGCGGCGAGGGCGGCGCCTTGCTCACGCCCGAGGGGCACGCCTTCATGGCCGATTACTCGCCGAAGTGGAAGGACCTCGCCCCGCGCGACGTGGTGGCGCGCGCCATCCACCATCAAATGGAGACGCACGGCTACTCGCACGTCCTGCTCGACATCGCCTCGCGCATGGAGGCTGAGGCGATCCGCGCGCGCTTTCCCAACATTTACGCCACCTGCCTGAACGTGGGCATCGACATCACGCGCGAGCCGATCCAGGTCGTGCCCGCCGCTCACTACTTCTGCGGCGGCGTGCTTGCGGATGAGTGGGGCCGCTCGAGCATCGCCAACCTGTACGCGGTGGGCGAGGCGAGCTGCACCGGGCTGCACGGCGCAAACCGCCTGGCCTCCACGTCGCTGCTGGAAGGGTTGGTGTGGGGCAATCGCGCCGCGCAGCAGATCGAAGCAGCGTTGAGCCGATCGGCGCCGGCGGACGTGCCTCCCATCGAGGAGGTGCCGCCCTGGGACGACAGCGGCCTGGTGGCCGACGCCGACCCGGCGCTCATTCAAGGCGACATGCAGACGATTCAGAACATCATGTGGCATTACGTTGGACTGGTGCGCAGCGCCGATCGACTGTCGCGCGCCATCCGCGAGCTGCGCCATCTATGGAACGAGATCGAGACCTTCTATCGCACCACGCGGCTGAGCGACGGGCTGATCGGGCTGCGCAACGCGGTGGAGGTGGCCTTGATCATCGCCGAGGCCGCGCGCCACAATCGCCAGAGCCGGGGCTGCCACTATCGCACGGATTCTTTGGAAGGCGAGAGATTGATCTAGCGGGGCCCGCTCCGCGGGCGGCCTGCTTTGCAGGCTTGGCCGGCACAGCCGGCCCTACAGCCTCATCCAGTATTTAACTCCTGCCTTGAGCGCGGGTTCCCCAGGCGCTGGCCAACACGCCCACCAGCAACCCCGCGATGAGCGTCCCAAGCGCAAGGCCCAACAGGCGTTGCGGCTCGAAGGAGTCGGGCAGGTAGGGTTGCAGCCCCTCCACACCCTGCGCCCACGGCAGGCCGAGGTAGATGCCGGCTGCGGCCACGGCGGCGCCGACGGCGGAGAACAGCAAAGCCACTGCGGCGAAGGAAGAAGCGACGTCCCTGGGGGAAACGCCCGACAAGCGCAGCAGTTCAAGCTCTCCCTTCCATTGGCGCAACAGCCGGCGCACCCCGCCGTGCAGGGCGATGAAGCTGGCCAGCGTGAGCACCACAAACGCGCTCAGCAACAGGGGCTTGATCACTTGAACCTGTTGCTGGGCGGCCGGATCTTCCACCACCGCCAGCGGCACGGCTTGCTGCACGCCGCCCAGCATCTGCGCCCGATCCATCACCTGCTGCGAGTTGGCGTCGGAACCCAAATTCAGCAGGATGGCGGGCGCGTTGGGTGGCAAGGCGACCGAGGCGGGAAGGCCAAGGTCCTGCGCCTCCAGCGCCAGGCGCAGCGAGGTTACTTCCTGCCATTGGCGCACTTCAAGATACAGCCGGTCAAGCTGCGCCTCCTGCACCAGCGGATCCAGCGCCAGCGCCACCTGGGCCGCCGGCCCGCGCTCGGCGGGCTCCCAGCTCAGCAGGCTGAACACCCCGCCGACCAGCGCCGCAGCAAGCAAGACCATCCCCAACAGGAACAAGAGCAGCGTGTTCGCCCGCATCGAACCCAGCAACCGGCTGAACAGGGACGCATTCATGGCGATCAATTCACCTTGTGGAAGCTGCCCGCCTGCAACGCGATCATGCGGCCCTTGATGCGCTGCAGCGGGGCGGGGCGCTGCCCGGTGACCAGCAGCGTCAGGTTGCGCTGCTGCTGGATCTTCATCAACGATAAGGCGAAGGTCGCTTCCCCTTCCTCGCCCAGCGACATGAAGGGGTCGTCGCACATCAGCAGCACGGGGTCGTGGCAAATGGCAAGCGCCAGGTAGGCCGTGCGCTGATCCACCGGGTTCAGTTCGCACAAATGCTTGGCCCTCAGACTGACCAGGCCCAGCGCCTGAATGGCCTCCTCGCCCTTGCGCTCCACCTGCTTTGCCGACAGGCCCAGCCAGGACAGCTTGAACTTCAGCGCCTCTTCCAGGTTGAGTTGCGCGGGGCAGATCAGGCGCTGAGGCACTACGCCCAGCTGCTGGCGCAGCTGCTGGAGCTTGGCCGGGCTCAGACGGGTGACGTTGCGGTCGCTGACCAGGATCTGCCCGCTGAGGGGCTTGGCTATCCCTTGCAGCAGCTCCAACAGCAGCGTCTTGCCGCTGTGGGGCGGACCGATGAGGGTCAGCACCTCGCCGCGCTCCACGCTCAGGTTCAAATTTTCCAGGATGCGGCGGCGATCGCGGCCGGCGAAGGTCAGCTCCGAGATCTGGATCATGCGCGGCATCAGCCCTCCCACTGCGCTTCGGCGATGCGGCCGATGCCCGACAGGTCCGCGTGGACGCGCACGTGGCGGTAGCCCGCGCCCTCCAGCAGCGCCGTCACTGCAGGCGCCTGCCCATCGCCCATCTCAAGCACCAGCCAGCCGCCGACGTTGAGGCGGGAGGTGGCCTGCCGAGCCAACATGCCGATGGCGGCAAGCCCGTCCGCACCGCCGTCCAAGGCAAGGCGCGGATCGTGCTCGCGCACTTCCTGCGCCAGCCGGTCGATCTGTTCCGTGGGCACGTACGGCGGGTTGGACGCGATCAGGTCGAAGCGGTCTTCGATCCCCGACAGCCAGTCGCCCCGCACAAACTGCAGGCGCGAGACCACCTGGTTCCATTCGGCGTTCTTGCGGGCCAGCTCCAGCGCTTCGGGCGAGCAATCCAACGCCACCCCGTGCGCCTGGGCGTGTCGCTTGCACAACGCGATGGCGATCGCCCCGCTGCCCGTGCCGGCGTCGAGGAAGCGCGCCGGGCCATGCGGGCTCAGGCGCGTCGAGGCCTGCTCCACCAGCTCTTCGGTCTCAAAGCGGGGGATGAACACCCCCGGGCTCAAACGCAGCGAATAGCCCATGAACGAAACGCTGCCGAGCAGGCGCTGGAGGGGGATGCCCTGCGCCCGTTGGCCCACCACCTGGTCGAACGAGCGCCATTGTTCGGGGCTGAGCGCAAGGTCCGGCTGCAGATAGAGCTTGAAGCGCTCCACGCTCAGCACGTGGGCAAGCAGCGTTTCGGCGCCCAGACGAGCCTCGTCGATGCCGGCCGCGCGCAGCCGTTCGTGGGCCCACTTCAAGGTAGAACGAACGTTCCAGGATGTTTGCAAGGTGGCTTGCCCTCTCATGACAGGCCAAGAGTAGCAAAGTCGTTGTTCTCCTGTCAAGCAGGAACTACAATGGACGCGCTTTGCACAAGTTGCGGGGGCTTCTGCTCCCAAGAGAGGAGTCTGGCTGTGTGGTGGGTTATCATCTGGATCGCTATCTTGAGCGCGTTTTCATCCTGGCAGCGCCCGTGGCTGGAAGTGGCCGGCTGGCCCGCGCCTCTGGTCAACATGGCGCTGGGAGCGCTGGCGGGATTGGCGTTGACCCTGCCTTTGTGGTGGCTTGCACGGCAGCGCAATTCGTTCAAACAGGACCAGCTGAAACGCTGGTGGGAAGCGGCGCTGCTGGCGCTGGCGTATGCGGGCTGCGCCGGGGCGGCGATCACGGCGCTGTGGCTGTTGTTCGGCCCGCACCCGGCCGTGCTCGGGTTGGGGGGCGCGCTGCTGCTGTTCGCATTGCTGTTGGGGTTGATGATCGGGAGCAAGGGGTCGGTGGATTGGCATACCTTGTGGACCAAATCAGCCCAAGCCAGCACCGCGGGCAGGCCCAAGCTGCTGGACACCAGCGTCATCATCGACGGGCGCATCAGCGACCTGGTCAAGACCGGCTTCATCGAGGGCAAGCTGGTGCTGACGCAGTTCGTGCTGCAAGAGCTGCACGCGGTGGCCGACTCCCCCGAACCGCTGCGCCGGCGCAAGGGCCGCCGCGGCCTGGACATCCTGGGGGATCTGCAGCGCAGCACGGCCATCCAGCTGGAGACCGTGGAGCAGGATTTTCCCCAGCACCGCGACGTGGATCGCAAGCTCATCGAGCTTGCCAAGACGTTGAAGGCCGACCTGCTGACCACCGACTTCAACTTGAACAAGGTGGCCAAGGTCGAGGGCATCCGCGTGCTCAACATCAACGAGCTGGCCAACGCGGTCAAACCCCGCTACCTGCCGGGTGAGTTTCTCACGGTGGAGGTCATCGACCGCGGCGAGGAAGCCGGCCAGGGCATCGGCTACCTCGACGACGGCACGATGGTGGTGGTGGAAAACGGCCGCCAGCACATCGGAAAGAAGATGGACGTGGTGGTCAGCAGCACGCTGCAGACGGACGCGGGCAAGATGCTGTTCGTGCGCCTGAAGAACAACGACGAGCGCAGCCGCGGCTCATGAAGGCCGCCGTCGTCGTGGTCGCCGCCGGCCGCGGGGAGCGCTTCGGCGGCGCGCGGAACAAGGTCTACCTGCCCCTGGGCGAGCGGCCCATCCTGGCTCACGCCGTCGCCGCCTTCGCCCAGCACCCGCAGGTGCTGCAGCTGGTCGTCGTCGTGGCCGAGGGCGAAGCGGCGCTTGCTCGACAAGCGCTCAAGCCCCTCTCGCTGCACCTCCCCTGCACCATCCGCACGGGCGCGCTCACGCGACAAGGGTCGGTGCACCAGGGACTGCAGGCGGTTGCAACGGACCTCCCCTTGGTGCTGGTCCACGACGGGGCGCGCCCTTGCGTCAGCCGGGCGCTGCTCGACCGCGTGCTGCACGCCGCCGAAGCCTGCGGAGCCGCGCTGCCGGCGATCCCCATCCAGGACAGCCTCAAGCGCGCGGACGAGGCCGGGTTCGTGGCGGACTCACCATCGCGCCAGGGCTTGTACCTGGCCCAGACGCCCCAGGGGTTCCACACCGCACTGCTGCGCCGCGCCCTGGAACGCGCTCTTGAGGAAGGGAAAACCTTCAGCGACGACGCCGCCGCGGTCGCCTGCTACTGCGAAACGCGCATCAAACTGGTGGAAGGCGATGTCTGCAACGTGAAGGTCACCACGCCCCAGGATCTGGAGTTGGCCGCCCGCTGGCTGCGATAGTGTGCTCCCCTTCCCCCCTCATCCCAGCCTTCCCCCGCCAGGGGGGAAGGAGAAAAGCATGGAATTTCACGTGAACTGCTTTACCTTCCCCCTCTCCCCTTTGTGGGGGAGAGGGCAGGGGTGAGGGGAAAAATCGACTTGGTGATGCGCATCCCTTGCACGTTAATATGAAGTTGGGGTATTGTATTTGCACATGGAGACGAAATTGGCCCAGCGTACGTTTGTGCTTCGCTCCCGGTCCACGGAGCTCAACGACCGCGCGTTTGACTCCGAGTTGCTGCCGCAGTTCTTCCACTTGTTCCACCGCAAGAGCCTGAGCAGCCTGGACCGCGTGGTCTTCGACCTGCGCTCGGTCACCTGGGGCAACCCCTACGGGGCGCTTGGCGTGGTGCTGATGGCCGAGGTGCTGCGGGACTACTCGCCGTGGGCGCTGGAGTTGTGGCTGGGGCAGCCGCAGCAGCTCAAGCGCAACACCTGGCTTGCCCACATCGGGCTGCCTCAGGCGATGACGGGGCTTGCCACGGTGGTGGGCCATTTGCAGGATGAGGCCCAGCTGGCCACGCGCTACCGCTACCTGCCCATCACCACGCTGCCCAAAAACCGCAGCGAGCAGATGAAGCTGCTCAAGGACGTCGCGTTCGGCAGCCACGAGGTGCTGGTGCGCGATTTCCAGTACGACGCGGTGCAGGCCGGGCGCTTCATCACCGCGCTCTCGGAGCTGTGCACCAACATCTACGACCACAGCACGCCGGGGGGCGAGGTGCGCGGCTTCATCGCCATGCAGGCGTATCAGGACGCGGTGAAGTTCGCGGTGATGGACCTGGGGATCGGGATTCCCAAGAGCCTGCGCTCCCGCTACGAGTTGGACGACCCGCAGCTGATCCTCAAGGCCTTCGAGCCGGGGGTGTCGGGCCGCATGCAGGAGGGCCGGGGCCTGGGGCTGACGCGCGTGTGCGAGATCGTCGAGCGCCAGGACGGCATCTTGAACATCCGCTCGGGCCGGGGCAAGGTGCTGCTGCTGGGCCGTCAACGCCGGCGCGAGGTGCACACGCTGCAGCACCAATCCACGTTTCCGGGGACGCAGATCGGCATCTTGCTGCACCGGGTCGGACCAAAGGAGAATTCATGAAGCACGTGCGCCATCCGCTCAAGGCGGAGATGGGATACCTGATCGGCCGGGAGGAAGGGGTGCGCTTGAAGGAAGCGATCTGTCGGGAGCTGGAGCAGCTTGAGCCCAACAGCGCGCTGGTGCTGGATTTCGGCGAGGTGGATTTCATCGACGTGTCCTGCGCCGACGAGCTGGTGGTCAAGGTGCTCGCCCGGCTGCAGGCCGGGGAGTTCCCCGACCGCTTTCTGGTGCTGTCGAACCTCAAGCCGCAGCATCGCGAGAACGTGGAGGCGGCGCTGTCGGTGGGGGGCAAGGCCGTGTTCGTGAAAAACGGCAAGGAGTGGACTACCCTGGGGGAACTCATCAGCAGCTACCGCGACGCCCTCGAGGTGGTCAACCGGCACCAGGTGATCACCGCGCGCGAACTCTACGAATCCATGCACTACGAGACCATCAACGAATCCAGCACCAAGCTGTCGGCGCTCTACAAGCTGTGTCTGATCGCCCGCGAGCCCTTCCGCCGCCCGGTGCGCGGGGGCGGCCGCCAATTCCGCTACCTGTCCATCCTGCACGAAACGGACTAAACCCGCAGCCACAAGGCAATCCGGGAGCGGCCGCCTTGGCCATGTCCTTTGGGCGGATCACGACCGAGCGTCCTGCGGCGCTCACGGTTCCATCCCGGCAGTGCCGTTGTTCCATCCGCGCGTTGACCGCTGCGCTAGTGATGCGCGATACCGCCGCCGATAATCACAACACCAAACGACGCTAGGGTTTAAGAGGATTTATCTGATGGTGAACCAAGGACCATTGTTGCGCAGCGACGTGCAGCCGGGCGTGATGGAAACGGCCAAGTTCGGCAACCACTTCCTGACCTACGTGCGCTGCAACGGCGACGGACGGGTGATCTCGCTGGCCCGTTACAACGATGAGCAGGCCGCTCGCGACGGCCACCAGCGTTGGATGAGCAAGGATTGGCGCGGCAGATCCGTGAGAGAGTTGCTAAGAGATGATGGATGACACCTCCTTGACCGAAGAGCTTGGCCGCTGCACGGCCTTGGCCGAAGGTGGGATCACACCCACTGGCCTGCAGGGTTTTGCCCGTCGTCCCGGCGGGATTTTTCCCTGCAGGTCTGTAGGTCAGGCCAAGCTCTTCTCCCTCTCAAGCGCCGCATTGCGGCAGCGTCTTGGTGTACTTGAGCTTAAAACGATCTGAGCTGATTTGCCAGTCTTCTTCGTTACCGACGGCTTCAAACAGCAGGCCGGTGTCCGCGGGAACTTGACTGATATCGGTGCTTGCGCCCCACAGGCCGACGGCAATCCCAGTGTCGAGCCCCACCGTGCCTTCGTAGATGTTCAAGCCATAGGCGCCGGGCGCTTGCAGGGCGCGCTGCACCACGGCCTGAATGGTGGCGTCGGCCACCTGCTGGCACAGCGGCGCAGGCGCAGGTTCTTCGGATCCGGCTTCAGGGGCGGGGTTGAGCACCAAGTTCACGTAAACCAGGCGCGCGGTATCGCAAATCGTGCAGCGCGGATCCTCCGGGTCCAGTTCCGCTTCGGTTAGCTGGTAGCCCACCACCTTGGCCGCGGCGCCGCCCAGGTACTTCTGGTTGTAGCTCAAGTGCGTGTTGTTGATCAGGTGTTGGGCCAACTCCACCGGGCTGACCGAGCCTTCGGGGCGCTCCCATGTCGCCATGCCCAGGTAATGATCGAAGTCCACCGGCTCCATGAAACCCGCCTTGGCCTCGGTGAACAGGTACACCGTCGCCGCGCTGATCTGGGGGAAGGCGGCCAGGTTCAGCAACGCATCCAGCAAGCTCAGTTGGATCTGCTCCTGGGTGAACGGGCCTTGCTCCGTGAGGCGATAGGAGTAGAGCACGGTCTTGAGCGCTTCGTTGGTGTTGGCGCCGATCGTGGAGCCCTTGATCAAGGCGTATGGGGGCACAGCGGTTTGGGTCTCGAGGAAATCGCTGATGTGCACGGGCTTTGGCTCCACGTTGAGCACCACCCGATCGGTGCTGCTGGCCCCTTCGTTGTCGGTCACGGTCAGGACGGCCTCGTAGTTGCCCACGTCCATATACGCGTGATCCGGATCGGGGTCTTGGCTCGTGCTCCCGTCGCCGAAGTCCCACCGATAGCCTGCAATCTGGCCATCCGGATCCTTTGAGGCACTGCCCTCGAACTTCACCTGCAATGGAACTTCTCCGCGCACGGCCTTGACAAACGGCAACGTCTGATCGTTGATGGTCACCTGGGCGCGCGCGGCCGCTTGCGGCGCCTGGTTGAGCGAGATCGTCACCGAGGCAGTGGCAGTCTGGTCTTTGTCGTCGGTGGCCGTCAGCTGCACGGTGTATTGCCCTCCACGCTGGTAGGTGTGGGAAACCTCTTCCTTGCCCGCCTCCTGCACGCCGTCGCCGAAGTGCCAGGTGCTGCTCTTGAGCTTGTCCTCGGGGTCCTTGACTTCGCCTTTGAAGCTGACGGTCAGATCGGTGGCGCGCAGGTTGTTGGCGGGCTCCAGGATCTTGGCCGTGGGCGGCTCGTTCGTCTGGCTGCACCCCGCCACGATCAACAGCGCCATTGCAGAACAAGCGAGTAGAAACGTCTTCATGGTCCCTCTCCTCTGTCGTCTTGAGTTTTGCCTGCGCTCCCCCGGGTGGGGCAGCGGGTCTTGCGCGTTGCTTCGATCATGCGCTATGCTTGCATTTCTCCACTCTATAAGGAATGTGGGCTCTAGGAGGCGATTTTATGGAATTTGCCATGACATTCAAGGGGGACATGGACCCCAAGCGCACGGTGGCCCTGTGCCAGCAGGCCGAGGCGGCGGGCTTTACGCACGCCTGGTTCTTCGACAGCCACGTGCTTTGGCAGGAGTGCTTCACCACGATGGCCTATTGCATGGCGCACACCAAGAAGCTGCGTTTTGGACCGTGCGTCACCAACCCCGGCGTGCGCGATTGGACGGTGACGGCAAGCCTGTTCGCCGCCTTGAGCCGCCTGAGCGGCGGGCGCGTGGACATGGGCATCGGCCGCGGGGACAGCTCCCGGCGCGTGCTGGGTCGCAGACCCCTGACCTTGGAAACGCTGGCCGAGTGCGTGGACGTGGTGCGACGGCTCACGCAGGGGCAGTCCATCCGCTTCCAAGACGCGGACATCGAGTTCCCCTGGGTTGACAAGCACGAAGTGCCCATCTGGATCGCCGCCTATGGCCCCAAGGCGCTTGAGGCCGCAGGCCGCCACGGCGACGGCCTGATCATCCAGTTGGGGGACCCGTGGCTGGTGAACTGGTTCACCGAGCAGGCGCTGTCTGCGCGCAAGGCGGCTGGCAAACCAACCAAAGGTTTCCGCGTGATGTCTGCAGCGCCGGTCTGGGTGTCCAAGGACCTCAAAAAAGGGCGAGCCCAGATCCGTTGGTTCCCGGCGATGGTGGGCAACCACGTGGCCGATTTGGTGGAAAAATACGGCAAGGCCGGCAAGGCAGTGCCCCAGCGCCTGACCGACTATATTGCGGGCCGCAAGGGGTACGACTACAAACACCACGCCGACAAGGACGCCGACCATTTGAGCTTCATCAAGGATGACATCATTGACTCGTTTTGCATCAACGGGCCGGTGGAGGCGCACATCGAAAAGCTCAAGGAGCTGAAGAACATCGGCGTGACGCAGTTCAACATCTACCTGATGTGCGGCGAAGAGGAGCGCATCGTCGAGGAGTACGGCAAGCACGTCATCCCGGCGCTCAAGTGAGATCTTATCCGTCTCCCCTTCTCCCCCAGCGGGAGAAGGCTGGGATGAGGGGAGACGAATAGCTGCTTGTATAATCAAAAGCAGATTACGGACTCCCTCTCCATAAAGAGGTGTAGCGATGGCCTCTCGTGAGAAGGCGACTTTTCAAGAGGCTTTGGAAACGGTTGAGTCTTTGTCCAAAGAACAGCAGGAAGACCTCGTCTTCATCATCCGGAACCGGCTGATCGAGCATCGAAGAGAGGTGCTTGCAAGGCACATCAAAAAAGCCCGCCAAGAGTACAAGCGCGGAGAAGTGCAGCACGGAACCGTTGATGATTTGCTAAAAGAGCTTGAGGAATGAAAAAACTCGTCTGGGGCAAGACATTTCTGCGCGCTTTCGAGTGCTGTCAAGAAGTACCCAAAACTGGCAAGGGGGAGCGTCCGCAAGCCTTGCTACAACCATCCGAGCAACTCCTCAGTCGAATAGCATCTGATCCCAGCCTGCTTGAAATGAGGATCGTTGGACCACACGGCCGCCCTGAACATCATCGCCAGAGACACAATATCAACGTCCTTTGGATCAATTTGACGAATGGCTTTTTGGGCGGCTGGGATGAAGCTCTTGTAATGGTATGGAGTGAATACTTCGACAGGCAATGCCTCCAAGACCGAGAGCAATTCCGTGCCCGTTGCCCCAGCCCGCTGGAAATCAGGTCTTTGCACCAGTTGCGGCAGGTATTTTCGAACCTCATCTATGCTGAACTGCGTCGTTACAAACCTAGCCTGCGCCCGCTCGATGATGGTTCGGGCTTTGCCGCTGATGACGGCTTGGAGCAAAGGATTGGCATCAACGGCGATGACCTCGATGTCTGTCAAAATCCGACAACACCTCTTCCTCTTGAATTCCTGCTGCTTCGAGTTTTTCAATGACCTTCTTTGACAGCGCCAAGTAGATCTGCCGTTTCAGGTCGAGAGGCATTTTCTTCAAATGCGACAGGGGAAAGTATAGCCCTTCAGGCTTGTTGTATTTGGTCACCAGCACAGGATGCCGCTCGTTGATCACCTGAGTGACCTTGTCCTTGAACTCCTTAACGCCCAGGGTGTCCATAACCCTCCTTTATAGCCATAAAAGATAGCTACCTTAGTATAGCCCCCTGAAGAGGTATTGTCAAAGCTACACGAGGAGGTCCTGATGCCAAAGACCCAACACCACGTCGCCGCTGGACAACATCCAGCCCAGCTAGGAGGAGAAGATTGAAGGGTTGTACGGGTGAAAGTGTTCTACCCCCGTTGATCACAGGACACGAGCGCTGAAGGAGCCAAGTTTCAGAGCTAGTAGCATGGCCTTAAGCCTGAATTCTGTCCTATTTGGTACTGATCAGGACAAAGAGAAACTCAGATTCTGCGGGGAGAATCGTGGTGCACCAGTGGCAGCAGCGGGCAAATGCGGTGAGGCTCCGAAAACTGGCCCTCAGGTCTTCCAAGATTGCACGAATTCAAACTGCAAGGTAGCCGGATCCACAATCCCCATTGCGCCATCGCGTTTTGGCAGTTTTAGGGCTTGCTTACTATTCATCCCCACGCAGAGTGTTTTGCCAATGAAAAAAGGAACAGGAGGGTCACTGTAATGGCCAAAGAACGCAAATCGCGGCTTCAGATGCTCTATAATCCAGTTGATCTCAAGCGCGCCGGCGCTCCCTCTGCGCCGGAGACCCTGCACAGCAGGGCCATCGTGCGTGAGCAAGATATCCACAGATTCTGAGGGCAAGCTGAGCAAGGCATCGCATTTCCAGTTATCGAAATAGCGCTGCCTTGCGAGTGTCTTTTCACGATCATCGTCAGAATCTGGGGCTATCCCCCCTAGCCCTGCAATGATGATTTCCTTTGAATTCAGAGAAAGCTGAAAAACCTGCAGCGGAGAAAGGTAGTAGAGGAACCGATGAGGATCGATGAACCCACCCCGAGGAAGACGCGAGAAAAATTCAGAATCATCGTGATTGCCCCGCACGAACACAGTGAGGTGGCTCGGCTTCCTAGAACCGTTGATGTATTTCACAGCGCCCAACTCAGCTGGGTCTGTTTCGGCGTGCCGTCGTGTGGCTTTGTCCAGTCTCGCCTCATTGACGATCCCGATATCCCCCACCTGAAGTGTCAATCCAATCTCTCGGCCCTGCTCACTTTCCCACCGCTGGCAATAGCGGTACATGGCGTCCAATTGCCCATGAGCATCCCCGAAAACAGCAATGACGGCGCCACCTCGTTGTATCATGACGTTGCGTTAACAGCTGTCCATTGTGCGCGAAGAGCGATGATCTGCCCAGCGTGGTAGGCATCATGAGTAATCGCATTGAGAATTACGCGCTCCACGGTCATGGAGTTACCCCGTTATGGTGGACAGTGTAGCACTTGGTATGGCCAATCTCCGCTCGTAGTCATGAGGTGAGTCATAATGGAGGGCAGAGTGACGTCGGTGCAGAT
>Ga0326597_10005136_pt1 | contig 18254 bp, 15 predicted proteins | sample RVTome_12_FD_203789 | JGI IMG/M metagenome (GOLD analysis project Ga0326597, IMG submission 203789) | Soil microbial communities from uranium-contaminated site in the Upper Colorado River Basin, Wyoming, United States - RVT100D185 | ecosystem: Environmental > Terrestrial > Soil > Contaminated >... | reverse complement strand
TCCACGGTCACGGTCTCCACGGTCACGGTCTCCGCGGCCACGGTCACGTCCGCTGTCGCGGTCGCCGCCACCACCGCCCGAGGGAGGCTCGGCGTCGGGAAGTGTCGCTCCGGGAAGGGCCTCGACGAGCTCGAGGCTCACCTTGCCCTTCTCGAGGTCACGGACACGCACCTTGAGCACGTCGCCGTCGCTGAGATAGTCCTCGACGTTCTCGACACGAGTCGAGCCGTCGATCCTCGAGATGTGGAGCAGGCCATCACGGCCGGGCAGGATGTTGATGAATGCACCGAACTTGGTGATCCCGACGACCTTGCCTTCGTACTCCTCGCCGATCTCGGCTTCCGGCGGGAAGGCGATCTGGGTGACCCTCTCCTTGGCAGCGGCGAGAGCCGCTCCGTCGGAGGAAGCGATGCGGACGATGCCCTTGCCATCAGCCTCTTCGATCTCGATGCTGGCCCCGGTCTGCTCTTCGAGCTCGCGGATGACCGCACCCTTGGGACCGATGATCTCACCGATTTTGTCCTTGGGAATCTCGATCGACTCGATCCTCGGGGTCCACTCGTTCATCTCGGCCCTCGGCTCGGAGATGACTTCTGCCATCTTCTCGAGGATGTGGAGACGGGCGACGCGGGCCTGGTCGAGCGCTCCGGAGAGCACCTCGGACGGCAGGCCTTCGATCTTGGTGTCGAGCTGCAACGCGGTGATCACATCTGCAGTTCCGGCAACCTTGAAGTCCATGTCGCCAAGGGCGTCTTCGGCACCGAGGATGTCGGTGAGTGTCACGAAGTTCCCGTCCTTGTGGATGAGACCCATGGCAACACCGGCCACCGCATCGGTGATCGGAACGCCTGCGTCCATCAGGGATAGTGACGATCCACAGACCGACGCCATCGACGACGAGCCGTTGGATGCCATTACCTCGGAGACGAGGCGTAGGGCGTAAGGGAATGCCTCGGAGTCGGGGACAACCGGCAGCACTGCCTTCTCGGCGAGCGCACCGTGTCCGATCTCACGACGCTTCGGGCCACGCATGAACCCGGTCTCACCGGTTGAGAACGGCGGGAAGTTGTAGTGGTGCATGTAACGCTTCGAGTCCTCATTGGCGAGGGTGTCGAGCATCTGCTCCATCTTCAACATGCCGAGGGTGGTGACATTGAGCACCTGGGTCTCGCCACGCGAGAACAGGGCTGAGCCATGGGTCCGGTCGATCACGCCGACTTCGACAGTGATCGGGCGGACATCGGTAAGACCGCGTCCGTCCAGGCGGACTCCCGCGTCGATGACACGCTGGCGTGCCATGTCCTTGAACACCGACTTGAAGGCGCTCTTCGCCTCGCGCAGGGTGTCCGGGTCGTCTTCTGCGATGCCGAGCTCGGCGACTACCTCTTCCAGGGCAGCACGCTCGGCGTCCTGGCGTTCCTGTTTGCCGGCGATTTTGACGACTTCTGCGATCTTCGCTGAAGCGGCGCCTTCGACCCGGCTGTGGATGTCGTCGCTGTACTCGGAGGTCAGCGGGAACTCGACCTCGGGGATGTCGACCTTTGAAGCAAGCTCGTTCTGGAGGTCGATCATCTGAGCGATGTATTCCTTGGACTCTTCTAGCCCACGAGCGACGGTCGCCTCGTCGGAAGGCTGGTCGCCTTCGGCAATGAGACGAAGGCCATGAGGGGTTGAACCCGCCTCGACCATGGTGATGTCGATCTCGCCGGCGCTGTTGCGGTGACCCGCCACTACCAGTTCAAAGACTGACTCTTCGAGCTCATCGGTTGTGGGGAAGGCGATCCATTCGCCCTTCTTGAGGCCGAGGCGTACTCCACCGAGGGGTCCTTCGAACGGGATCGGGCTGACGCTGAGCGCCGCCGAAGCTCCGTTGAGGGCGATTACATCGAATGCGTTCTGGCCATCGACAGCAAGGCTGGTGCCGACGATGTGTGTTTCGCAGCGGAAGCCTTCCTTGAAAGACGGACGGAGGGGACGGTCGATGAGGCGACAGGTGAGAGTACCTTGCTCGCTGGGCCGGCCCTCACGACGGAAGAACGATCCGGGGATCTTCCCGACGGCGTACATCCGCTCTTCGAAGTCGACGGTCAGGGGGAAGAAGTCAACGCCTTCGCGTATCTTCCTGCTTGCTGTGGCGGTCACCAATATCTTGGTTCCGCCGAGTGTGGCGATTACGGCTCCGTCCGCCAGCAGGGCCATTTTGCCTGTGCTGAACGAGACTTCTTTGCCGCCTACGGTGCCATGCACTGTAATTTCGGGCACTTAGTGCTCCTTTTTGTAAGGAGCCGGGGACCTGTTGACAGTAGTCATGTCTCATCATCTGGTATGACGAGACATCGCCACTGACAACCGGGTCGGCTCTTTTCTCTTGTGATCTCAACCTGTGTGGTTGAAACTGAGCGGGTCGGTTGACCCGCATATGCGTGAGGAGCGACAAGCGCTCCCCACGAAACTTTGTTTTATCGGCGAAGTCCGAGCTTGGCGATCAACGCTCTGTATCGCTCGACATCCTGCCTACTTAAGTAGTCAAGGAGCCTGCGCCTCTTACCGACCATCATCAGCAAGCCGCGACGACTGTGGTGGTCGTGGCCATGTTCACGGAGATGCTCGGTGAGGTGGTTGATTCGCTCCGAGAGCAGGGCTACCTGAACCTCAGGTGAGCCGGTGTCGCTCTCATGTGTGCCGAACTCGGCAACGATTTCTGTTGGTGTCTTCATTACGCGCTAAACCTGAACTGGTAAGAGGGGACTACGGCACACAATAACAGATCCATCGAATCAACCCATAACCGGAGCGAGAATCTCTCGCGACCTTCGCACGTCGTCCTCGATGTGCTCCAACAGTTCGGCGACCGATTTGAACTCCAGTTCTGGGCGGAGCCGTTCGACGAATTCGACCGCAATCTCCTCACCGTAGATATCGCCTGTGTAGTCGAGCAGGTGAGCTTCGATCAGACGCTCTCCCCCACCGAATGTGGGGCGTGTGCCGACGTTGGTCGCAGACATGTATGTGGTGTCGTCGATCGTGGTGAGAGTCGCATAGACACCATCTCCTGGAGTCACCTTGCGAATGATCGGCCGCAAATTCGCCGTGGGATAACCGATATCACGTCCCCGTTTGTCGCCGTCGACTACCGGCCCGCTCACCCGGTAGCGGGAGCCGAGAAGTCCCGCCGCGTCGGCGACGGATCCGGCCTCGATCAGCCTGCGGATCCGTGAGCTAGAGACGGTCTGCCCTCCCTCGCTGAGGAGACCGACTACGTCAACCTCGAACCCGGCGCGTGCTGCCGCGGCGTTGAGAAACGCGACGTCCCCGGCCCGGTCCTTGCCGAAGTGGAAATCCTCCCCGATGGTCAACGAAGCCACGTCCAACCTGCCGATGAGGATCTCGTCGACAAACTGCTGAGGACTGAAATGCCGCACTTCGGCGAGGTCGAGCACGGCAACGAGCTCCGTCCCCAGCTCCTCGAGGAGCGCAAGACGTTCATTGAGCGTGGTGATCAGTTGCGGCAGGCTGCCCGGAGCGAGCACTTCCACGGGATGGGGGTCGAAGGTGATGACAGTCGACGTCCCTGCGTGTTTGAAGGCGCGGGTCAGAAGCTCGCGATGACCGAGGTGAACACCGTCAAACACACCCATGGTCACCGCGGTGGGCAATTCGCTCGGCTCCCAAGTCTCATAGCTCCCGTCGAGGACCTTCATTGAGACAGCACCACTTCGGCCCGGCTGATGTCACCGGTTCGGCTGTACACGGCCAGGAGGTCGCCTTCGTCATCGATGACGCGAACCGGCTCGCCTTCGGGCAACGACACCATCTCGCCGCCCACGAATCGAACGCCGTGGCGAACGGCCCGGGCCGTCTCGTCGTTGACCTGTATCGATGCCAGGTCACGGAGGGCCTCATGAGGGCTTATCAGCTTCGACTCCCATCCCTCGAGATCGTCCGCCGGAATCCCGTGCGTGTCGACATCCAAGGACCCAATCCGGGTCCGCCGCAGCGCCGTCAGGTGTGCCGCACCACCCAGGGTGGCAGCGATGTCGTCGGCGAGGGTGCGCACATAGGTTCCCTTCCCGCAGACGACACGGAAGCTCACCTCGGGATAAGGCCCGGGGCCCGCGGAGAGGAACTCCAGCTCATCGATGCGGACCTCACGGGCCTCTCTCTCGACCACGACGCCTTCCCGCGCCAGTTCGTAGAGCCGGCGGCCCTTGTGCTTGAGCGCCGACACCATTGGCGGCACCTGATGGATCGATCCCAAGAATCGGGGACGGACACTCTCAAGATCTTCGACGCTGACCTCCATCGGCTCTCTGCTCAACACCGCCCCGTCGGCGTCGAGAGTGTCGGTGGCCACTCCGAACTCCGCGGTGGCGAAGTACTCCTTTGGCTGCTCCTGAATGAACCTGATGAGCCGGGTGACGGGTCCGATGGCGATAACAACTGCCCCGGTGGCCAGCGGGTCGAGAGTTCCCGCATGCCCGACCTTTTTCGTTCCCGTCGCTTTTTTGACGCGGGTGACAACCGCATTGGAGGTGATGCCGCCAGGCTTGTCGACCACGAGGAACCCGGTGGTCACTTCGACGCCCTGACCTTCTCGATCACCGATTGTATTACTTCCTCCGGCGGAGCCTCGACGGTGGCACCCGAGGCAAAGCGGTGCCCGCCTCCCCCCAGACTGGCGGCGATTGCTCCGACATCGGTGCCACCTCTCGAGCGCATACTCAGCTTGACCCTTCCGTCGTCGTGGACTTTCGCCAGCACGGCAACGTCCGCCTCGACCGGGAGGCGGATTGCGTTGATGAGGTTGTCGATGTCGCCCCAATCGATGCCGGCATCTGCGAGGTCCTTATGGGTGATGGTGGTCGAGACCACGCCGGCTTCGGCGTCGAGCTCAGCCCGGGACATCGCGGCGCCCGCAGCGCGAAGGTACCCGAATGGGGCTTGCTCGTAGACCTGTTGGCCGATGTAGTCGGTATCCGCCCCCGCGGCGACAAGGCCGGCGGCCAGCTTGAAGGTCGAAGGCTTGGTCGCCGAGTACTGGAAGCGCCCGGTGTCGGTGACAACGGCCGTATGGAGACAGGTTGCGATGTCCGGCGTGATCGGCCAGTCGAGAACGCCCAACAATTCAGCGACGATCTCACCAGTGGCTGCCACATCCCCGTCGACGACTGCGATGTCGCCAAAGCCTTCGTTGGTGATGTGATGGTCGAGAACGATCAGAGTTCCCGCCGTCCCCGCATGGTGGCCCAATTCGGCAAGACGGTCGGCCGATCCTGCGTCGAAGACAACCATCACCGGGGGAGATTCGGGGAATTCATCCGGCGGCACAAGGCCAACAGTGGGCAAGAAGGCGAGGTTGTAGGGCACAACGAAAGGCGATCCGAATGACGTGACAACCTTCTTGCCGGCATCCCGCGCCGCGAGGCCGAAGGCCATCATCGAGCCGAGAGCGTCACCATCGGGCCCGACATGGCATGCAAGAGCAACCGAATCGGTGTCGGCGAGAACGGCAGCAGCCTGATCAATCAGGTCCCGGCGTGACATTGCCTACTCCTCTTCACCGGGATTGAGCTCCCGGAGGATTTGCTCGATGCGCTCTCCCGCCTGCACGCCGCTGTCGAGGTCGAACTCGAGAACGGGCGTGTACTTGATTCTGACCTGCCGGCCGATTTCCCGCTGGAGGCGGGGACGTGCCGCACGAAGGGCTTCAAGGACTTCGTCGGGATCTTCGGACAATGCGTCGACATAAACGACAGCCTTCCTCAAGTTAGGTCTGGTGTCGACCCCGGTGACCGAGACCAACACGAGGCGGGAGTCGCTCAGCTTCTCCAACTCTTCGGCAATCACCTCCCGGAGGATCGAATTCACCTTCAGCATCCGCGGAGTTGTCATGATTCACCCCTGGTGTGATCAACACGTCTGAGCTACGTTCTGGCAACCTCACGGATCAGATAGACCTCGATGAGGTCGCCTTCCTTGATGTCGTTGAAGTTCTCGAATCCCATTCCGCATTCGAACCCTGAGGCGACTTCACGGACGTCGTCCTTGAACCTGCGAAGCGAGCCGATCACTCCATCGTGGATCACAACCCCATCGCGGAGCAACCTCGCCTTCGCTCCCCGCTGGACCTGGCCTTCGAGGACATAACAGCCGGCGATGGTGCCCCCACGGGGGACCTTGAACGTGGCGCGCACCTCGGCGGTGCCGAGTATCTGCTCCTGCTCATCGGGTGCGAGCTGGCCGACCAGCAGTGCCTCGATATCGTCGAGGAGCTCGTAGATGATGCTGTAGGTGCGGACCTCGATCCCGGCCTGCTCCGCCGCCTTGCGGGACTTGGGCTCCGGCCGGACATTGAATCCGACAATGACCGCTCCGGTGACGTCGGCAAGAGACACGTCGTTCTCATTGATCCCGCCCACGGCACCGTGAATGATCTGGATCGCTCCACCTTCGCGCTCGATCTTCCCGATCGACTCGCGCAATGCTTCGAGCGATCCCTGGGCGTCAGCTTTGACGATTACGTTGAGTTGAGCGTCCTCGGTGCCGAGTTGTTCGAGAAGACCCTGGAGACGATCGCGCGCAGAGGGCATCGCCTGCTCGGTTGCCTTTAGCCCTTCCAGGCGAACCGCTGCCATCTTCCTCGCCTCGCGGTCATTCGCGACGACTTCGATGAAGTCTCCTGCCTCGGGAACATCGTCCCAACCCATGATTTGGACAGGTGTCGCCGGGCCGGCGCTCGTGAGCTGGTTGCCGTGCTCGTCAGTGATGGCTCGGGCCCGACCCGAAATGGCTCCGGCAACAAACGCATCGCCCTGTTTGAGAGTTCCACGCTGGATGATCACCGAGGCGACCGGGCCCCGGCCAATTTCCAGCCCGGCTTCGACGACTACGCCGGAGGCATTTGCCTTCGGATTCGCCTTGAAGTCCTCGAGTTGGGCTATGAGGTCGATCACCTCGAGGAGGTCCGGGACACCGGCTCCGCTCAGCGCGGAAACTTCGACTGAAGGCACATCGCCGCCGAGTTCTTCGACGATCACACCGTGCTCGGTGAGTTCAGTGCGGACGCGCAGGGGGTCTGCACCGGGCAGATCGATCTTGTTGATCGCGACAATCAGTTTCACACCGGCAGCCAGCGAGTGCGAGATGGCTTCGACAGTCTGGGGCATCACTCCGTCGTTCGCAGCCACCACCAGGATCACTATGTCGGTTATGTTCGCCCCGCGTGCCCGGAGAGCGGTGAAAGCTTCGTGGCCCGGGGTGTCGATGAAGGTGATGGGATGACCATTGACCTCAACCTGGTAGGCCCCGATGTGCTGGGTGATTCCACCAGCTTCCTCGTCTACGACACTTGCGCTCCTGATCGTGTCGAGGAGTGTGGTCTTACCGTGGTCGACGTGTCCCATGACCGCGACAACAGGAGGTCGGGAGACGAGGTCGGCTTCAGCATCGTCAAACACGGGCTGTTCGGCAACAGCAGGCGGCGGCGGCGCCTCTTCGACATCGACGATGTACCCGAATTCCTCCCCGATATCTTCGATAAGTTCGGCGGGCATCTCCTGGTTCGCACCCGCTGCGACACCTTTGCCGAGGAGCGCCCTCACCACCTCGGAAGTCGGTTGGGAAATCGCCGCCGCGAAATCCGCGACCGAGGCTCCGGCAGTGATGGACGTTATGTCGTCCACTTCGGCAACGGGCTCGGCCGCCTCAGCGGATTCCACGATCGCAGGTTCCGGCGTCTCGTCGGGCGCCACGACCGGCTCGTCGGCGATTGCGGGCTCTGGAGCAGAATCGGCTGGAGCCTCTTCAGGGGCAAACGCCATCCGGACAAGCTCGGCACCTTCGTCATCCACCCCGGAAGAGGCGGTCTTGACATCCAGGCCCAGCGCTTGGGCCTGTTCCAGTACTACTTTGGATTCCAGGCCCAGCTCGCGGGCAAGCTCATAAACCCTCACAGATCAAACTCTCTCATTCACTCTCATCGTCGGTGTCATCACTGACAGCTTCTTCCACGGCATCTTCGTCATCGGGAGCGGTTTCGACCACATCCAACTCGACGGTATCTACGTCAACGGGCTCACCAGCATCCGCAGCAATCTCGGACTCGGCGTCAGCTTCGGCAGCTTCGGCCTCGACCTCAGCTGCGGCCTCTAGCGCCGCTGCCGCCTCGGCTTCGACTTGCTCCGTTGTCTTATCCGGGTGGATGTCCACCTTGTAACCGGAGAGGCGGGCGGCGAGGCGGGCGTTCTGGCCCTCCTTGCCGATTGCAAGCGACAACTGGTGCTCGGAGACGATCACGTCAGCAGTTTTGGTCTCCTCATCGATACGCACTTCCTGGACCTTGGCCGGACCCAGTGCCTCAGCGATGAACTGGCCGATGTCATCACGCCATTGGACCACGTCGACCTTCTCCCCCCTGAGCTCGTTCACGACCTGACGTACCCGGGCTCCTCGCGCCCCGACGCATGCCCCTTTCGGATCCACGTTGGGATCGTGAGAGATCACTGCGATCTTGGTGCGATGGCCGGGCTCGCGGGCGATGTTGACGATTTCGACGGTGCCGTCGTTAAGTTCGGGGACTTCCAATTCGAGGAGGCGCCGAACAAGGTCGGGATGGCTACGCGACACGACAATCTGGGCGCCTTTACCTTCGTTACGGACCTCGATGATCAACGCCTTCACCCGGTTGCCCCGCTCCAATCGCTCGAAGGGAATCCGTTCCGACCCCGGGAGGATTGCCTCGGCGTCACCGAGGTCGAGGATGACCGAGCGGTAATCGACCTGCTGTACCAGCCCGGTGATGAGGTCCCCTTCCCGGCCCTCGTACATGTCGAAGACCAGCTCCCGCTTCGCCTCGCGGAGCCTGTGTTGCATGACCTGCTTGAAGGACTGGGCGGCGATCCGTCCGAAAGCCTCGCCCTCGGGTGTGTCCTCCCACTCATCCACGACATTGCCATCCTCATCGAGCACCTGGGCATAAACGGTGACCTGGCCCGATTCGGGGTCGATGGTCACCCTTGCCTCCTCTGCGGCGCCGGGGCTCCTTTTGTAAGCGGCAACCAGGGCGTTGGCGAACGCATCAAGGATCGCATCAACAGCGACACCTCGCTCTCGGGCGAGTACCTCAATAGCCTCCATCATCGTGTCGAGCTGCATGATTCTCCTTAGTGACCTGGCTTGGGAGACTTCTCCCACCGAAAAACCGTCTTTGCCTTGAGAACCGACTCGTAGCTGACAACCTCGGGTCCGCTGTCTCCATCGACGGTGAAGCTTGATGCGCCAGCGTCGGCAATGACGCCGCGGATAGTCCTGTTGGTATCACCGGCTGCCACTTTGGCCACCACCTCGCGCCCGACTGACTTCTGAAAGTGCTCGGGACGGCGCAACTTGCGCTCCAGGCCCGGCGTGGTCACCTCGAGTTGGTAGGAGCCTTCGAGTGATGCCTCATTGTCGAGCAATCTCGAGATTCCACGGGACAACTCGGCGAGACGGTCCACGTCGACCCCTTCACCGTCCACCGCGACGCGCAAAACCCGCCCACCACCCAGCCCGGTGAGCTCGATGTCGTCCAGGACGAGGTGCTCAGCCGCCAGGTAGGGCTCGATGAGCTCCCAAATATCTGCCGTCGTTGTCACTGCTTCTCCAAATTCTCAATCAACAGTCCGGGTATACACACCAAACAGGTGGGTGCGTGAGGCGCCCACCTGACCGAAAAGCGTCCTGTTGTAGATACGGATTATAGGGGAATAGCCGGACTGCCCCAACAGGAGGGAAGAGCCCTCACCCTCCGGCGATAGCAGCGCGGGCCGTCTCCACAGCTTCGACGGCGGCAGCCACGGCAGATTCGAGGCTGACGTCGACCGTCTCGACACCTGAGCGCCGAGTGAATTCGACCGTCCCGCTCTCCAACCCCCGGGGACCGACCGTGAGCCGGAAGGGGATTCCGACCAGCTCGGAATCGGCAAACTTCACTCCGGGTCGCTCGGCGCGGTCGTCGAGGATCACATCGATCTCGCTGGCCTGAAGGGAGGCATAGATGTCTTCGGCAGCAGCGAGCGTCGCCGGATCGTCGGCGCGCAAAACCGTCACCACCACTTCGAAAGGCGCTACTGATACGGGCCAGACGATCCCCTTGTCGTCGTGTGAGCTCTCGACCACTGCGGCCATCGCTCGCTCGACACCGATCCCGTACGAGCCCATGATCACAGGATGGCTCTTCCCTTCCTCATCCTGGACATAGGCGCCGAAAGCCTCCGAGTACTTGGTGCCCAGCTTGAAGATGTGGCCGACCTCGATGCCCTTCCACAGCTCGAGCCCACCACCGCAGTTCACACAGTTTGCTCCGGATGTCACAGTCCGCAGATCGGCCCAGGCGGACACGGTTATGTCACGATCGACGCTCACCCCCGAGAAGTGCCAGTCGTCTTCGTTGGCGCCGGTCGTCATGTTGTGCCTGCTCCGCAAGGCCTCGTCAGCGAAGATCCTCAGATCCTTCACGCCAACGGCCCCGAGGCTGCCCGGGTCGGCGCCGAGCAGCTCTCTGATCTCCTCCGGTGTGGCGGGACGGATGTCCTCGCCGGCTCCCGAGGCGTCAAGCAACTTCTGTTCCTCGAGATCGTGATCTCCTCGGAGGAGGACAACCAAGGGCTCTCCTTCGAGGAAATAGACAAGACTCTTGATCTGTCGATCGGGCGCGGCAACCTCGGGATGTGCTTCTGCGAGCGCTTTGATGGTTCGCAGCCCGGGGGTGGGAAACCGCTCCAGCTCTCCGGCTTCGCCATCATCGATGGGATCGAGGGCGGAGGTCGCCTTCTCCCGGTTAGCCCTGTAATCGCAATTCGCACAGGTCACGATCCAATCCTCACCAGCATCGGAACGGACGACGAATTCGACCGACTCCGATCCCCCCATGGCTCCCGAAGAAGCCTCGACGTCCACCGCACTCAAGCCCATCCGGGTAAACATCCGCTGATAGGCAATGCGGTGCTTGTCGAATCCGGAGTCGAGGCCGGGAAGGTCGATGTCGAGGGTGTACGAGTCCTTCATCGTGAATTCCCGGACCCTGAGCAACCCTGACTTGGGGCGCGGCTCGTCCCGGAACTTCGTGTGCATCTGATACCAGATTTGGGGCAGCTGGCGATAGGAGAAGAGCTCGGTGGCGAGCATGGCGAAGATCTCCTCCTCAGTGAACCCCAGCACCGTGTCGACACCTTTTCGGTCCTTGAATTTGAAGAGGTTATCGCCTATCAGGTCGTAGCGGCCCGACTGTTTCCAGATGTCGGCAGGATGAAGCGTGGGAAGCATCATCTCCTGACCCCCGATCGCCTCCATCTCTTCTCTGATGATTGCGGCGATCTTCAGACGGGTCCGCTGCCCGAGCGTGAGCATCGTGTATGAACCTGCGGCCAGCTGACGGATGAAGCCCCCTCGTACGAGGAGCCGGTGACTCACCGCCTCGGCGTCGGCGGGGTCATCCCTGAGAGTGGGTATAAACGTCTGCGACCAGCGCATTGATCAAATCCATGTAGAAGACTGGGCGAATCGAACGGTAACCGGCATCGAAGGCAAAGACCGGATGATTAGTCAGACTTCGCTACGTCGGCGACCCGCGCCCTCTTGTCCTGAACCCGGTTCGCATCGCCCTGGATCTCGACGAGCTGCTGCCTGGTCGCCCGGGCCAACTCTTCGGCATTTGCGTCAGCATGAGCGAGACGGCTCTCGACACCTTCTTCGACTAGTTTCGTCGCCTCCTCGAGCAGGGCTTCGACCATCTCCGCCTCGGGGACGACGCGAACGACCTGACCTTTGATGAAGAGATGCCCTTTGCCCCTTCCTGCAGCTATGCCTATGTCAGCTTCACGCGCTTCTCCGGGACCGTTGACAATGCAGCCCATCACCGCCACCTGAATCGGGAGGTTCGCCGCCTCGAGGGCCGCCTGGGCGCGTGTCGCCACGTCAATGACGTCGACTTCGGCTCGGCCACACGACGGACATGCGATCAGGTCGAGGCCTTTGCGCTCTCGCAAGCCCAGGATCTCCAGGAGCTGTCGTCCTGCCTTTGCCTCCTCGACGGGGTCGGCAGTCAGCGAGAACCGGATGGTGTCGCCGATCCCTTCGTTGAGGAGGGTGCCGATCCCGGCCACCGATTTGATCAACCCGGCGGGCGGCGGCCCCGCCTCCGTGACACCGAGGTGCAACGGATAATCGACCGTCTCGGAAAGGAGTCGATAGGAGGCGATCATCGATGGGACGTTGGAATGTTTAACCGAGATCTTGATGTCAGTGAAATCGACTTCCTCGAGGTACCTGATCTCCGTCTGGGCCGACTCGACGAGAGCCTCAGGGACGGCCGAGCCGTACTTGGTGAGGAGGGCCTTGTCGAGCGACCCGGCGTTGACGCCCACTCTTATCGGGACTCCCCTATCTCCGGCCTCGCGGGCGACCGTTTTTATCTGGTCTTCCTTTCGGATGTTCCCGGGATTCAGCCGCAGGCCTTGCACTCCGGCCTCGAGGGCGGCGAGCGCCAACCGGTACTGGTAGTGAATGTCGGCGATGATGGGAACAGGGCTTCGCGGCACGATCTCGGCTAACCCCTGGGCGGCTTCCACCTCGTTACATGTGATTCTGACGATGTCGGCACCCGCGCCCGCCAGCGCGTAAACCTGGGCGAGAGTCCCGTCGACATCTGCCGTCTTTGTGGTTGTCATCGACTGAACGCTCACCGGGGAGCCGGCGCCGACCGGCACCTTCCCGACGTGTAGCAGGCGGGTCTGTCTGCGCTCGATCATGTGCTTAGACGGTAGCTCCGGGCATAGCTACTAGAGAGAGATCGGGTTGACGACATCGAGGATTATCCCGACCAGGCCGAGGAAGACAAAGAGGATCACCACGGCTGCTGCCACGGGCATCAACTTTTCGATATTCGCCTCGCGATGCGTCAGCTTCTCATAGAGAGCAACGGCGAAATGGCCCCCGTCGAGTGGGAACAGAGGCAGGAGATTCAGGGTTGCGAGTATCACGTTGACCAGGGCGAGAATCCCGACGAAAGCAGCCACCGACTCCATCTGAGTGGTGATGTTCACGATGCCGATCGGGCTGACGGGTCTTATGTTCTGGTCGACATCTGTGTCGCCGACAAAGACCCCAAAGTACTGGATCACGTTTGAGGGACGGACCATCTCACCTATCGAGACGAATGTGCCCTCGATCCCCTTCCAGACGCCCTGCGCGGCCAGGCCGATTCCCTGACCAACACCCACCTCCTCAACAACGACGACCGAGGTGACACCGAGAAAGCCCGTGGTGCCCTGACCATCGGAGGCGGGTTGTTGGATCAGGTCGGTTTCCAGCATCAGAACCTCACCGTCACGGTCGACGACAAGTGTGGTCGGGCCTCCCCCTTCGTCGCGGAGGGCTGCGATCACATCATCCCAACTGTTGACAGTGGAATCTCCCACTCCGAGGATCACGTCACCGCTCTCCAGGCCCGCTAACGCGGCGGGCGATGGTTGTTCGGCCCTTTCGATTTCGACGGTTGCGACGACGTCGTCCACCTCCGTCGTCGGAACCGCGATCCCCTGGGTCAGAGCGATCCCCAGGAACAGAACGAATGCGATGAGAAAGTTTGTCCCGACCCCAGCGAGCACAACGAAGCTCTTCTCCCAGAACTTCTTCTCTCGATATGTGCGACCGAGGTCCTGGGGAGAGACTTCTTCGAGAGGGTTCATGCCCACGATCCGGACGTAACCGCCGAGTGGCAGCCACTTGAAGCCGTATTCGGTCTCGCCACGCTGGGTCGACCAGATCTTGGGCCCGAATCCGAAGAAGAACTGGGTCGCTTTCATCCCTACGGCTTTGGCCGCGAGGAAGTGGCCTGCCTCATGGGCAGTCACAAAAAGCACAATGGCTACTGCGGCGGCGATTCCACCAAGCATCAGGGAATACGGTACAGAGGCGCCGCCGCTAGTGGTCGCGTGCGATCGTTCAACAGGCGCCCGAAATCAAGGACGCGGCGACGGCCCGGCCCTCGCGATCTGCATCGACAACGGCGTCGTAGTCCTCTACTTTCCGCCACTCCACGGTGTCCAGCGTCTGCTCCACAACCCGGGTGATCCCTGTGAACCCAACCCTTCCCTGTAGGAAGGCCTCCACCGCCGTTTCATCGGCTGCGTTTAGCACCGCGGGAGACGAACCAGCCTCCCGGCCAGCCCGATATGAGAGATCAAGAGCCGGAAAAGTGGCTCGATCCGGCTCCTCGAAGTCCAGGGAGAGGCCCGATAACGAAAACGGAGCGGCCAGACCCAAGGCGCGTTCCGGGGCGGTGATTGCGTACTGAATGGGAATCCGCATATCGGCATGGCCAAGGTGTGCCTTCCAGGATCCGTCGACGAACTCCACCATCGAGTGGACCACGGACTGGGGATGGACAACGACGCCGATCCGGTCGTAGCCGACATCAAAGAGGTAATGCGCCTCGATGACTTCGAGGCCCTTGTTGAAAAGGGTTGCCGAGTCGATTGTGATCCGCTGGCCCATCTCCCATGTCGGATGATCGAGAGCCTGTTCGGGGGTTACCGACTCCAAAAACTCGCGATCGCGGCCACGGAACGGACCCCCCGACGCGGTAAGGATGAGCCGGGCGACGGCCTCGGGGTTCTCGCCGAGAAGACACTGGTACAACGCCGAGTGCTCACTGTCTACCGGTATCAGCTCGCCCCCGTAGTCTCTCAGCGCCCCCTTGACCACAGGTCCGCCCGCGACGAGGCTTTCCTTGTTGGCGAGGCCGACCCGGTTACCCGCCTCCAGTCCGGCAATCGTCGCCCGGAGCCCCGCAGCCCCGACGATTCCATTGATCACGACGACGCCGGGCATCGAGGCGACCTCGACGAGGGAGTCCATATCGAAGAGCACGGCCCTGCCCAGTGCCTCCTGAAATGAGGCCCGCTCGGTCTTCGAGCCGCCAGTGACGACAAGCCGGGCCTCTGGATACCGACGCGCCTGGGCCAGGAACGCGTCGCCAGGTTGACGGGCCGCGATTGCTTTGACCTCGATACCGAGGTTGTCAGCTGCTTCCAGAGCCTGTGTGCCGATGGATCCCGTGGAGCCGAGGACGACTACCGGTCGGATCACAGAAGGCCGAACCCCCGAAGGGCGAAGAAAATCGCGGGCACTGCGAGCAGGAAGCTGTCAATGCGGTCGAGCATCCCACCGTGGCCGGGGAGGACCGAACCCATGTCCTTGACCCCGATGGAGCGCTTGATCGACGACTCGATGAGGTCGCCGACAGGGGCAACCACGCCCACGATCGCGGCCACAATCAAACCTCGAGTTATCCCGATCACCTCCCACGCCGGGAAAGTGGTGAGGATCGAGGCAACAACCATCGAGGCTATGAGACCTCCAAAGAACCCTTCGACCGTCTTATTGGGCGACACGTCGACTGCCAGCTTGCGGCGACCGAACGAACGCCCGACGAAATAGCCACCCATGTCATTGAAGGCGATTAGAAGCACCGCGAAGAGGATGTACGCGACAGGTTGGGACCCCTGCGAAATGAGAATCGCGAACGCAAGCAGCCCAACCCAGGCCATGCCCATGACCGTCGCTGCGGTGTTCTCCAGCGCGTGTCGCCGGGGCGCGAGGGAGTAGAAGAGAATTACCGCAACCGATGCCAGAGCTGCCCATCCACCTATGGCAAGGGGCCCCGAACGCGCCGCACCGACACCCATCAGGGCCACACCGACCAACCCGAAAAGTGCGACCGGCCGGTAGCCGACGGTACGCAGGGTTGCGTAGAACTCGCCCAGCGCAACAACCATCACCAGGATCACAAATGAGGCAAACCACGATCCACCGAGGAGGAGGCTGCCCAGGAACAAACCGAAAACAACCAGGCCCGATGCCACTCGCAGCGTGAAGTCGGACGCGGCAGCTTGAGAGGTTACCTCGTGGTCTTCCATCTTGACCCGTGAGCTGGTGCCAGCGACGTCGTCGAAACCGACCATCCCCGAATCGACACCGGCCACCGAGGCTGAAACCGCCTGCTGCTCCCATTCCTCGGACGCGGCGCGCGCTACGTCCTCGGCGAGTCCTTCGTATTCCTGGGTTGAATAAGGGGCATACCCCAGGGAGCCGAGCTCGTCGAGCTCGTGAGGCTCTCCATCGTCGGCGAGGGCGAAGTCGTCATCCTCGCCGTCGTCCACCTCTATGCCCGGTAGACGAACGACATCTGCCTGCCGCTCCGGCTCCTCCTCGGACTCGGTTGAGCCTTCTTCCTCCCAGGGGCGTCCGAAGCGCTTGTCGTCACCGTCGTTAGGGCCGTTTTCGTCCAAGACTTAAACCTCGATCAGCTCTTCTTCTTTGTTCCCGACCAGCTTGTCGATCCGCTCGATGTGCCTATCCGTTAGCTTCTGCAGCTCATCTTCGCCTTTTCGAATGTCGTCATCGGAGATTTCGCCGTGGAGATTTTCCATCTCGCTCTTGGCGTGGCGACGCACATTGCGCACTGCAACCCGACCCTCTTCGGCCATGTGCTTGACCACGCGGATCAGTTCTTTGCGTCTTTCCTCGGTCAGGGGCGGGAAGGCGATGCGCAACACCGACCCGTCGTTGGTCGGGTTGAGACCCAGGTCGGCCTGCTGTATGGCCCGCTCGATGTCCCCGATGGAGCTTTGGTCGAAGGGGTTTACGACCAGCAACCGCGGCTCGGGAACTCCGATCGAGGCCAATTGTTGAAGCGGCGTCAGGGTGCCGTAGTACTCGACTTGTATCCGCTGCAAGAGTTGCGGGTTGGCCCGCCCCGTCCGCACCGTGGAGAACTCAGATGAAACGTGCTCTATAGCACCATCCATCTTCAGCTCGGCATCGGCCAGCAAGTCGTCGATCATGGCGTCTCCTAGTCAGTGAACAATGGTGCCGATCTCGTCACCGCGGACCGCACGAAGGATATTGCCCGGTGTTGTCATGTCGAACACGATGATTGGCACACCATGCTCCTTGCACATCGTAACCGCCGTGGTGTCCATGACCCTGAGCTCACGGGAAATGAAATCCATGTAGGAGAGTGCAGAGATCCTCTCTGCATCCGGGTTAGTGGCCGGATCGGAGTCATAGATCCCGTCGACCTTGCTCGCTTTGAGCAGTGCATCAGCGTCCATCTCGATCGCCCGCAGGGCGGCAGTTGTGTCGGTTGTGAAGAAGGGGTTTCCCGTACCGGCGGCGAAGATCACCACCCTCCCTTTCTCGAGGTGCCTCATCGCCCGAAGACGGATATACGGCTCAGCGAGCTCCTGCATGGTTATTGCACTCTGGACTCGAGTATCAACCCCCTGTTTCTCAAGGGCGTCTCTCAAGGCAAGCGCGTTGATCACCGTGGCGAGCATTCCCATGTAGTCAGCTGAGGCGGGATCCATCCCCTTCGCCGCGGAAGAAACCCCGCGAAAGATGTTTCCGCCACCCACGACGATGGCGGTCTCGGTCCCGTGAGCGACACCACTGGCTATTTCCTCGGCCACTCGGATGACCGTGAGGGGGTCGATGCCATACCCGACTGCAGGATCGGCGAAGGCCTCCCCCGACAGTTTGAGGAGCACCCGTCGTCTTGCGCCCTTAGTCAAAATCCCTCTATTCGCCGACCGCTATACGCGACATCCGCCTCACGGAGATGTTCTCGCCCATTCTGGTGGCAAGCTGAGAAATCATCTCGCCGACCGATCCGTCGAACTTATCACTGTTTACGAACTTCTGGTTGTAGAGAACGTTGTCGGCATACCAGGACTCGATCTTTCCGTCGACAATCTTATCGATCACCTGCTCGGGTTTGCCTTCGGCGACCGCCTGGCGGGAGATCAGTTCCCGCTCCTTGTCAACCGTTTCAGCATCGACGTCCTCGCGCCGAAGCCAGCCGGGATTGCCCCAGCTGATATGCATGGCGACATCGTCGGCCACCTGGCGGAACTCGTCGCTCTTGGCGACAAAGTCGGTTTCGCAGGCAAGCTCGACGAGGACCCCGAGGACAGGACGACCGTTCTGCTCGTGGAGGTAGGTCCCGATGGTCCCTTCATTCGCTTCGCGATCGGCCCTTTTGGCCATTTGTGCTTGACCCCGCTCGCGGAGAAGCTCGAACGCTTTGTCGAAATCCCCATCTGCATCGGTCAAGGCGTTCTTCGCATCCATCATCCCGACTCCGGCAGTCAGGCGCAGGCTCTGGATGTCTTTCGCTGTTACTTCGGACATGTCTCTCCCGTTTCGCTCAGGAC
>Ga0326597_10005135_pt1 | contig 18254 bp, 13 predicted proteins | sample RVTome_12_FD_203789 | JGI IMG/M metagenome (GOLD analysis project Ga0326597, IMG submission 203789) | Soil microbial communities from uranium-contaminated site in the Upper Colorado River Basin, Wyoming, United States - RVT100D185 | ecosystem: Environmental > Terrestrial > Soil > Contaminated >... | reverse complement strand
AACATATGCCGTAGAAGGCATCACTAGTGGTCAAGCCAGGTACGCCATAGAGCGTTCTCTGCGTCTACAGAAAGGAAGCACCTACGTACTGTTCCTCAGACCGGGAACTCCCGGGCGATGGGTACCGCTCGAAGGATTCCAGTTGGAGGGCACAAACCTGCTTCCCACGACGGGCCCGGTCTCGCCAGCCGATTGGGGCGTATCCACTCTCGATGACCTGATCCGGCAGGTAGACGCCCTCCAGCTAATTCCGCCCGCCGCAGCAGACACATCTTCCGGCCCGCAGTAGCCAAGATGGCCGTGCGCCTTGTCCGCGCACCCGTCGCTCGGTATGCTCCGCCTAGAACACAAGGAAGGTCCCGCCGTCGGCGGGGCCAGGGAGGGCAAGGCGAAACAGTGACCCGAAGGCACGACCATCCGCGATACGAGCTTCGTGGCCCAAGAGGTGGCCTCGACAGCGGTTCCGTCGCTGTTTCGCCGTTTAAATATGAAGCAGTGACCCGAAGGCCCGATCGCTCTAGATCATGACCACCGCCGAGCGCTTCGTCATCGAGGGTGGGCGGCCCCTACGCGGCCAGGTGCGTGTCAGCGGCAATAAGAACGCCGCAGACCACGCGATGGCCGCCGCCCTCCTCACCGCCGACGACTGCATCCTCGAGAACGTCCCCGACATCGAGGACGTCAGCTACATGGGCGCCATCCTCCGCAAGCTCGGCGCCGAGGTGGAGCAGCTCTCGTCGTCTCGACTGCGCATCAACGCGGCGAAGGTGGACTCGTTCGAGGCGCCGAGCGAGCTCGTCGTCAACCTGCGCGCCAGCTTCCTCGTCATGGGCGCCCTGCTCACGCGCTTCGGCCGCGCTGCCTCGTGCCCGCCCGGCGGCGACGTCATCGGCATCCGCCCGCTCGACGTCCACCTCTCGGGCTTTCGCGCGCTCGGCGCCGAGGTCTACCGCCGCGGCGACCTCTTCGTCGCCGAGGCGGAGCGCCTGCGCGGCGCCCGCGTCGTGCTCGACTACCCGAGCGTGATGGGCACGCTCAACGTCGTGCTCGCGGCGACGCTCGCGAAAGGCCTCACGACGATCGTCAACGCCGCCGCGGAGCCGGAGGTGGTCAGCCTCTGCGACATGCTCAACCGCATGGGCGCGAACGTCCGCGGCGCCGGCGGCCACACGATCGAGATCGAGGGCGTCGGCGAGCTACGCGGCGCGACGCAGCGCATCCTGCCCGACCGCGTCGAGGCGGGCACCTTCGCGCTCGCCGTCGCCGCCACCCGCGGCGAGGCGGAGATCGTCGGCGCCATCCCGGAGCACCTCGAAGCGCTCTCCTGGAAGATGCAGGAGGCGGGCGTGCGCACCCGGCCCGTCGAGGGCGGGCTCGTGGTGACCGGCGTCGACAACTACCGGTCGGTGCAGGCGCAGGCCGTCCCGTACCCGGGCCTCGCGACCGACCTGCATCCGCCGCTCGCGGCCTTCCTCACGCAGGCGAAGGGCGTCAGCGTGATCCACGAGCGCGTCTACGACAACCGCCTGCTCTACATCGGCGAGCTGCGCAAGATGGGCGCCGACGTGGTGACCGCCGGCCAGACCGCTATCGTGAGCGGCCCGACGCACCTCTACGGGACGCCCGTGCGCTGCATGGACGTGCGCGCCGGCGCCGCGCTGGTCGTCGCGGCGCTCTGCGCCGAAGGCAGGACCGAGATCAGCGACATTACCCACCTGGACCGCGGCTACGAGGCGCTGGACGAGAAGCTGCGCTCGCTGGGCGCCGCGGTCGAACGGCTCTAACCCCGCCGTTTCGAAGCGAGGAGCAACGGCATGCTACCGAAGCGCATCGGCATCGACTTGGGCACGGCGAACGTCCTGGTGTACGTCAAGGGCCGCGGCATCATGATCAACGAGCCCGCCGTCGTCGCGCTGGCCAACCGCGATAACACCGTCGTCGCCGTCGGCGCAGAGGCGCGCAACATGATGGGCCGCACGCCCGACACGATCTCCGTCATCCGCCCGATGAAGGACGGCGTCATCGCCGATTACCTGATCACCGAAGCGATGCTGCGCTATTTCATCACCAAGGTGATCGGCCGCTTCAACGTCATCAAGCCGGAGGTGATGATCTGCATCCCCGCCGGCGTCACCAGCGTCGAGCAGCGCGCGGTCCGCGACGCCGCCGAGCAGGCCGGCGCGCGCCGGCCCGCCCACCTCGTGCCGGAGCCGCTCGCCGCTGCCATCGGCGCGCGCATCCCGGTCAGCACCCCCAGCGGCAACATGATCGTCGATATCGGCGGCGGCCGCACCGAGGCGGCGGTGATCTCCATGTACGGCATCGTCGTCGCCGAGTCCGTCCGCGTGGCCGGCGATCGCATGGACGACGCGATCATCGCCTACGTCAAGCGACGCCACAACATGCTCATCGGGGAGCGGACGGCCGAGGAGGTAAAGATTGGGATTGCCAGCGCGATCCCGCTCGAACAGGAGCTGACGATGGCGGTGCGCGGCCGCGATCAGGTGACCGGCATGCCGCGCACGCAGACGCTGGTCGGCAACGAGATCACGATGGCCCTGCAGGACTGCCTCGCCAGCGTCGTGCAGACGGTGCGCAGCGTGCTGGAGCGCACCCCCCCCGAGCTCGCCGCCGACGTGATCGACCGCGGACTGGTGCTCACCGGCGGCGGCGCGCTCCTCCGTCACCTCGACGTGTTGCTGACGCAAGAGACGGGCATCCCCTGCCACGTCGCCGACAACGCCCTCGAGTGCACCGCCATCGGCGCCGGCGTCGCGCTGGAGCACCTCGACATCATCAAGCGCGCCCTCCCCACCGAAGAGGAATCGCTCGTCGCCAGCGCGTAGCAAGATACCCGTAGGCGAGCCTTTCCAGCCTCGACGTCGCTCCGGCCTGCTATAATCCCCACCACCATGCCGGAACGCGAGGTCCGCTACTGCACGACGGAGGACGGCGTACGCATCGCGTACTGCCTGCAGGGCGAAGGGCCACCGCTTGTCTTGTGTCAGCGCTGGGCGGAGTCGTTCTCTCTGGATAGTCTTGTGCCGACGCTCGACCCGTTCTGGCGTTGGCTGAGGCAATCGAACCGTGTCATTCGATATGACATGCGCGGTTCGGGACTCTCGCAGCGAGATGTCGAGGACGTATCTCACGCCGGCCTCCTGTTGGACTTGGAGGCCGTAATAGAGGCCGCGTCATTGGAACAATTCGAGCTCTGGGCATCAAGGTTGAGCACGCCGCGCGTGGTTGAGTATGTAACCCGTCATCCGGACAAGGTCACGCACCTCATCCTCTATGCGCCGATTGCCCGCGGCGCTGACGTGATGTCGGAAGAAGCATTGGCCAACTACGCCGGTGTTCTCCGTGGAAACTGGCACGTAGGCGCTCAGATGATGACCATGCGCCTGGAGACTCACGGCGCGGAAATACAAGAGGCCGAACGATTGCGGCGATCAGTGTCGGGAGAAATGATGGCACGCTTGCTCACCGAGAACTATACGTCCGCCGATGTCACCGAACTACTTGGAATGGTTCAATGTCCAACGCTGGTTGTCAACCGAATCGATGACCGCGCCTTTCCATTCGACTTGAGCAAGAGCATTGCGGCAAGCATACCCAATGCTCGGCTTCATCCGTTGGAGCATAGCGTTCGCGGAAACGAAGAACCATTCTTCGCCGTGGTTGATGATTTCCTCGGGCGTGTGCCACGTCGCCCGGTGAGCGAAGCGAGGCTCGTTGCGTCGGTAAGAACCGTCCTCTTCACCGACCTCGTCGGCCACAGCGAGATGATGGCGCGTCTCGGCGACGAGCAGGGCAGGGCGGTCCTGCGCGAGCACGAGCGCATCACGCGCGAGGTGCTGCGCGCGCACGATGGCGCGGAGGTGAAGACGATGGGCGATGGCTTCATGGCGTCGTTCTCGTCCGTCACCAGGGCCGTCGAGTGCGCGATCGCGCTCCAGCGCGCCTTCGCCGAATGGAACGTAGGGGCGCATCGCGATGCGCCCTTGCATGTGCGCGTTGGTCTCAATGCCGGCGAGCCGATCGAGGAGGCCGGCGATCTCTTCGGTGCGTCGGTGATCGTCGCGTCGCGTGTCGCTGCGCAGGCGGGCGCGGGCGAGATCCTGGTGCCGGAGCCCGTCCGGCACCTGCTGGCGGGCAAGAGCTTCGTCTTCGCCGACCGGGGCGAGGTGATCCTGAAGGGCTTCGAGGATGTGGTGCGCCTCTTCGAGGTGTGCTGGCGCGAGTAGCGCGCACTTCTTCGATCACGCCTCCCTCCCCGGCCTTGGTGTATACTCTCCCCGCTATGGCGGAGACGGTCACGGTGCTTTTCACCGATCTCGTCGGCTCCACAGAGCTGCTCCAGCGCGCGGGCGACGAGCAGGCCCAGCGCGTCTTTCGCGCCCACCATCGCCTCCTGCGCGAGGCGGTCGACCATCACGGCGGCCACGAGGTGAAGTGGCTGGGCGACGGGTTGATGGTCACCTACCCCTCGGCCGCCGACGCGCTGCGCAGCGCGGTGCGGATGCAGCAGGCCTCCTACCGCCCGACCGCGGGCGAGCGCCTGGAGATCCGCGTCGGCCTGAACGTGGGTGAGGCGCTGCGCGAGGAGAGCGACTACTTCGGCACGCCCGTCGTCGTCGCGAAGCGCCTCTGCGACCGGGCGCAAGGCGGTCAGATCATCGCCTCGGAGCTGGTGACGCGGCTGCTGGAGGGGCGGCAGGAATTCGTCTTCCACCCGCTGGGCGAGCTGGAGCTGCAGGGCATCGCGGGGCCGGTGGCCGCCGTGGAGGTGCGCTACGAGCACGACCCGTTGGCGCTGCTCGCGCGCACGCCGTTCGTGGGGCGTAAGGAAGAGATGGCGGCGCTCGAGCAGGCGCTGGCCGGCGTGCGCGGCGGCCGGGGCACCGTCGTCATGCTCGCCGGCGAGCCGGGCATCGGCAAGACCCGGCTGGCCGAGGAGTTCTGCGATGGCGCGCGCGGCGCTGGCGCCACCGTCGTCCGCGGCGGCTGCTACGAAGGCGATATCTCCGCCCCCTACCGCCCCTGGGTAGAGGCGCTCCGCGAGTACGCCCGCCTCCTGCCCGACGGCGACCTGCGCCACGAGTTGGGACCCGGCGCGCCCGAGGTGGCCACTCTGTTGCCCGAGCTCCGCCAGCGCTTCCCCGACATCGAACTCGCGCCCCGGCTCGACCCCGAGGCGGAGCGCCTCCGCCTCTTCGATAGCCTCACCCAGTTCATGCGCAACGCCTCGGCGTCGGACGGACCGCTCGTCGTCTTCCTCGACGACCTGCACTGGGCCGACAAGCCGTCGCTGCTGCTTCTCCAGCAGACCGCGCGTCACAGCGCGTCGGACCGCCTGCTCCTGCTCGGCACCTACCGCGATGTGGAGCTGGACCGCGCTCATCCCCTGGCGGAGACGCTTGCCGAGCTGCGGCGGCAGGAGCACGTGCAGCGTCTGCAACTAAGAGGGCTGCCCGAGGAGTCGGTCGAGGAGTTGCTCGCCGCCATCGAGCCGTCCGCGGAGCTGGCCGAGGCCCGCCACGGTCTTGCCGAGGTGCTGCAGCAGGAGACCGAAGGTAACCCCTTCTTCATCCGCGAGGTGCTCAGCCACCTGGTGGAGACCGGACAGATCGTGCGCGAGAGCGGCCGCTGGGTCGGCACCGTGGCGAGCGCGGCCGAGCTGGGCATCCCCGAAAGCGTCCGGGAGGTTATCGGCAGGCGGCTGTCGCGGCTGAGCGAGGGATGCAACCGGATGCTCACGCGCGCGTCCGCGATGACGGGCGGCTTCACCTGGGAAGAGCTGAAAGCGGTCTGCGGGGAGCCGGAGGAACAGCTCCTCGACTACCTTGACGAGGCGCTGGCCGCCGGACTGATCGGTGAGCGCCCCGGTCAGCCCGGCGCGTACACGTTTACCCACGCCCTCACTCGCAGCACGCTCTACGAGGAGCTGAGCACGCCGCGCCGCGCCATCCTGCATCGTCAGATCGGCGAGGCGCTGGAGCGGCTGTACATCGAGCCGCACCTGGCGGAGCTGGCGCACCACTTCCTGCGCGCCGCGCCGGTCGCGCCCGAGCAGGTCGAGAAGGCCCTGGACTACTGCACGCGTGCCGGCGACCGGGCGAAGTCGCAGTTCGCCTGGGAGGAAGCAGCGCAGCATTACGAGCGCGCGCTCCAGACCCTGGATTTGAGCGCGGCGCCGGACGAGGCCAGGCGATGCGAGCTGCTGCTGAAGCTGGCGGAGACACAGAACAACGCCGCTCAAGTGCAGCCCGCGCTCCAGGCGTACCGCCGCGCGGTCGAGGCCGCCCGGCGAGTCGGCGACGCGGACCGGCTCGCTCTCGCCGCCGTCGGTTTCGAGGAGGCGGGGAACAGGATCTTCGGCGACATGGGGCTGCGACGCGAGGCGCTCACCCTCCTCGACGAAGCGCTTACGCAGCTGAGCGAGGAAGAGACTGCCCAGCGAGTCCACGCCCTGATCGCGAGGCTACGGCCGGCGGCGGCGCTGTCGGGCGTCGGCGATCTCTTCCAGAGCGGCGGCTTTGGCGCCTGGGCCGGGACGAAGGACCCGGCGCTCCTGCTCCAAGCGCGCGAAGCGCCTGCGATGGCCGAACGCCTGGGCGACGCGGGCCTCCAGGCAGCAGCCTTGTTCTCATTGCACGCCCTCCTGTTCGGACCGGGCAACGCCGAGGAGCGGCTGGTGCTGTCCACGAAGCAGGTACGGTTGGCACAGCAGGCGGGGGACCTCCATTGGGAGCTCTGGGGAAGCATTTGGCGAATGATGGCTCTGTTGGAGCTTGGTGACATCGTCGCGTTCCGCCTAGAGTTGGAGGAGCACGGCCGGCGCGCCCAAGAGGCGAGGCTGCATTTGGAAATCGCTCAGGCTACAGCCGGACGGGCCGCCCTGGCGATCGCAGAAGGCCGCTTCGGCGAAGCCGAGCGGCTCACCTTCGAGGCGTTCCAGCGGGGTCAGGAAGCTGAAAGCGCAGATGCCGTCACAGCGTTCGGTGCGCAGCTCTATATCCTCCGCCGGCTCCAGGGGCGGATCGCTGAGGTGGAGTCGATGTTTCGGGACGCGGTGGAGGCATCCCCCAATACGGCGGTCTACCGGGCGGGCCTGGCGCTGCTCTACGCTGAGCTGGGGCGGCTTGGCGAGGCGCGCGACCAGTTCGAGCGGCTGGCGACGCGTAACTTCTCGGCCACCCCTCAGGACTTCCTCTGGATGATCACGTCGATGCCGCTGGCCGAAGCGTGCCTGGCGTTGGGCGACGCCCCCCGCGCGGAGCAGCTGTACCGACTGCTTCTCCCTTATGCGAAGCTAAGTGCAACCGTTGCCCACGTCCTCTCTGCTGGATCGGTGTCCCGCAGCCTCGCCCAGCTCGCCACAGTGCTCGAGCGCTGGGAGGACGCGGAGCGTCATTTCGACGATGCCATCGCGATGAACACACGCATGGGCTTCCGCCCCTGGGTGGCCACGACGCAGCTCAACTACGGCGACATGCTTCTGCGCCGCGACGGGCCTGGCGATCGCGAGAAGGCGCGCGCCCTCCTGGAGCACGCCCTCGCCGCGGCCGAGGAGATGGGCATGGCGAAGGTGGCGGCGGACTGCCGCGCGCTGCTGACGTCGTAGGCGCTACGTCTTCCCGCCCGCGTTGTTCACGTAGAACGTCATGCTCTGCAGCGACAGCACCGGGTCGATGTCCTTGATCTGGACGCTCGCCGGCGCGTGCGCCGCGATCGGCGCGTAGTTCAGGATCGCCTTCACGCCGGCCCCGACCAGCATGTCGATCACGTCTTGCGCCGTCGCCGCCGGCACCGCGACGATCGCGATCTCCACCTTGCGCCGCTTCACCACCTGCGGCAGCGAGTCCAGGCTCTTCACCGTCAGCCCGTCCACCGTGGCGCCGACGATCTTCGCGTCGACATCAAACGCCTCGACGATCCGGAAGCCCTGCGGCACGAAGCCGCCGTACGCGACGATCGCCCGCCCGAGCTGCCCCACGCCCACCAGCACCATCGGCCACTCCTTGGTCAGGCCCAGGATCTGGCGCAGCTCCTCCAGCAGCCGGCCGACGTTGTAGCCGCGCCCCTGCTTGCCGAACCGCCCGAAGTAGCTGAGGTCCTTGCGGATCTGGGCCGGCGTCACCCCCAGCCGCTCGCCCAGCTCCTGGGAGTTGACCACCTCGCGCCCCTGGCGCTCCAGCGCCGCGAGCGCGCGGACGTACACCGGCAGCCGGTCGATGACGACTTCGGGGATTTCTTGAGGCACCTGTCCCTACCTCGGCCGGGCGCTTCTGCCCGGCAGGAGTTCGTGATTGCGCGCGCGCGCACAATGTAGCATCGACCTGTCGGACGATCAACAGGAGCGCGCAGGGCGACCACCCGGCCTTTAAGCCTGGCGAACATAGCGGGGCCCCCAGAGGTGGGGGCCCCGCTGGACTCCGTCCTTGCTTGGGAACTAGTGGTTCGGGACAACCCCCAGGCCATACCAGGGGCCGTTGCCCGCCGGCCACGCCGGGCCGGTGTCGTAGAGCTCGTGCGTCGGCGTGCTCGTGTCCGGGTCGTGGCCCAGGCAGGGCTGGGAGACCTGCTGCTGCGCGCCGAGCACGTCGCTCGTCACGTCGATGCTGCCATTCGGGCCGCTCTTGTTCCAGCCGAACGGTCCGTAGTTCAGCACACCACGGTCCTTCCGAGGCGCGTAGTTCGGGTTGCCCGCCCCGTTCGCCAGCGACACCTGGAGGACATCGAGCGTGACGCTCACCGCCCCGTCATGGTTGATGTCGTACCAGTCGTAGGGGTTCCACGGGTCGCGCTGCCCGCCCTGGTTGAGCACCGAACGCAGCTCCCGCTCGTCCGTGCAGCCGTCGCGGTCCGTGTCGTCGTCGGCGTCCACGACACCTCCCGGACTGTCGTACACCGAGAACGAGAAGACGTCGGTCGCGGCCGGGTCGTCGCAGTCGTCCGCGTTGCCCTCGATGTTGTCGTGCACCGTGTCCGCCACCACTCGGATCGTCCCGGTGCTTAGGGCAGCCAGCGCAAGGTTGAACTTCAGATTCGTGCCCGGCGTGAACTCTGGGATGCACGGGGACACCAGGCAGAGCGCGATCTCCGCCGTGTTCCCATCGCCGTCACAGTCGTTGGCGTCGCCCTTCGGCCCATCCGTGTCAACGTGGGGCACCGCGCCCAGCAGCACATGGGTGAAGCCGCCGGTACTAAGGAACGGCTGCCCGGCGATCGAGTTCCAGACGTTGAGGTCCTGGCCGATGATGGTGGCCGGCTTCTTCGGGCCGCCCTCGTCGGGCTGGCTCTCCGCGTAGCAGACCGCCGTGACGCCCACGCTCGTCCCCGCACTCTGGCCAAAGGGCTCCTGGATGCCGCCGGTATTCAGGTCGGTGTCCACGCCCGGCTGCTGGATGCCGTTGCGGCAGTGCATGAACGTGTCCGCCCCGGTCACGATCGACGTCGCGGCGTGCGCCGGGAACGTGCACGGGCCGCTGCCGCCGGGCGCCTTGTTGAACGTGCCGGCGTCCGCGCAGCGCTGCGTGATGTGCAGCTCGTTGCTGCGTCAGCACCCGGGCCTCTGGACTAGAGAAGCCAGCGTTCATGCGCCACCAGCCAAACCCACGGCATACTCATGGACCCGTCGGAGTCGCTCCAGTCTGGCCCGGCGTTGGCAGGCCGAACCGCTCGAAGGGATTGACAAACCCCAAGAGCTCGCGCAAGCCCTCGCCAAGAGCCTGTTGACCGACGGCTGGAGTGATGTAGAGCCCGTGAGTGACAGGGATGCACTGGTGGCCCTCGCAGAACGTTTCCTCGATGGACGTTCCGTATCGCTGGTCGCCGAACCAACTCTGGAAGACGTCTGCAGGCACGAAATAGATGTGGACCCGGTGCTGACTCGGGTTCGTCGTGGGTCCGCCAGCCACTCGGCGCTTGCCAGTATCCGGGTCAACGTAGCGATGACCCGAAAGCGCGGCAGCAGCTGGACAGCCCGTGGTTATCACGGTGCCGGCGAGCCGGTCTAGGACCGTCTGTTCATATGACCGGTCAGCAAGTTCTTGGCGCAAGGCCGACAAAGCCTGCGCAACGGCTTGCTCATTGGTGACCGACACGCTAACACCCGAGACCCCGTCAAGACACAGGCTGTAAGTAGGCCGGTTGCTAGTGCGAAGAGCGGAATCTACGGGCGTGACGGGCTCCTCCTGGGCGACACCGTACTCCTCGAGCAGCAGTGCAAGGCCGGCAATGGCGGCCAGCACAACGATTGCGACGATACTCGCGCCAATTGGCCTTCTCACTGTCCTCGACCTCCCGATATGTCCCCAACGGTTTTCCTATCGCCCGCCGTAGGCCAATCGCGGTTTTCCCCGTAGGCGCCGCAGTACGAAGGAGGAGCGTGCATTATGGAGTCAATCCACAGCACGACGCCTGGAGCACCCTGCATCCGACACTTGTCCGGCTTCTCGAGCCCTAGGAACACTCGGCCCCCGTCGTTTGTGTCCGGCCCCGGTGTCGGATCTCCTAACCCGAGCACGTGCCCGGTCTCATGGCTAATCGTGTGCCTATAGCCGTCCTCTCCAATCGTATCGACATCCAACATGACGTAGGACTTGAGGCGGTCAATGTGCCCATCCGCCCATTCAAATGACTCGAAGTGGAAGACACAACTTACGCCGGCATCCGCTGCGTTGCAGAAGGATCCCCTGGTGTCAGTCGTGGCATGATACTCGACGTGAATCTCACTCCTCTTGGGCGTCGTGTTTTCGTTAAACGAGTCGCACCCTCCGACAAGAGTGAAGTTGGTGCGCGCCCCGAAGGCGTCATCCCAGTCCTCGCCGGAATTGCCAGTGAGACTGCCCGCTATCCTTGCACTAACTATTAGGCCATTGGGCTCAGGCGGAGCGGCTGGTACGGGCCATTGAGATGTCATATCGACGCACCAGCCCTCCTCCAGCGGCAACGCCTCGGCCGGGAAGAAGATGTTCGAATAGTGCTGGCTCCACAGGTGGGCGGACTCGATACCAACGTGACATGACGTCGCCACGATCAGGAGAACCATCGCGCCGGCCGTGCCAAGCCAGACGCTTCGTCTACGATCCCTTCCCCGGGCCTTCCCTTCGGAACGACGACCACCAAGTATCGGTCGCCAGGATATTCTCTCTCCCCATCACTTGTCAAGGGCTTGGACGTAAAGATTCCCGCCTTGTCCGCGAGCAGCGCTATGGTCGGTTACGGTACGACAGGAGCGCGCAGGGGTATTGACGGAGTAGGGGCGTTCAATTGAACGCCCCCGGTCAGTCAGAAGCGATGCCTGCCGTCTACTCGGGATCGAGTTGGATCGTCGTTTGCCCGCCGTACGCCAGGCCGGGCTTGCCGATCTGGGGCTTGGACGCTTCCGCGTCCGCCTCCTCCGCCGGCTCCGGCGTCTCGCCCTTCGGCGGCTCCGGCGGCGGCTCCGCGCGCTTCGGCGCCTGCCCGACCGGCGCCGCGAGGAGGCCCGTCAGGTCGTCGCCCTCGATCGTCTCGTCTTCCTTGACGCGGGCGACCACTTCTTCGAGCTTGTCGCGGTGCTCTGTGAGGACCTGCTTGGCCGTGTGGTACGCCTTGTCGATGATGCGGCGCACCTCGTCGTCGATCTCCTCGGCGACCTTCTCGCTGTAGTCGCGCTGCTCGGAGATCTCGCGCCCGAGGAAGATCAGCTCCTCCTTGCGGCCGAAGCTGCGTGGCCCCAGACGCTCGCTCATGCCCCACTGCGTGACCATCTTGCGCGCGATGCGCGTCGCCTTGCCGATGTCGTCCTCGGGGCCGGTGGTCATCTCGTTGAAGACGAGCTCCTCGGCGACGTGGCCGGCGAGCATGGCGGCCAGCATGTCCTGGAACTGCGAGCGAGTCATCAGGTGACGGTCTTCGTCGGGCAGGTAGCGCGTGAAGCCGCCGGCCATGCCGCGGGTGATGATGCTGATCTTATACGGGTTGTCGGCGTTGGGCAGGTACCAGCCGACCAGGGTATGGCCCGCCTCGTGGTAGGCGATGACTTCCTTCTCCTTGACGCTGATCACGCGGCTCTTGCGTTCCGGCCCCGCGATGACGCGGTCGATCGCCTCATTGAACTCGTCCATGCCTATCTTCTTCTTGTTGCGGCGGGCGGAGAGGATGGCCGCCTCGTTGACCAGGTTGGCCAGGTCGGCGCCGGAGAAGCCGGGCGTCTGTTTGGCCAGCACCATCAGTTCGACGCCGTCGTCCAGTGGCTTGCCCTTGGCGTGGACCTCCAGGATCGCCTGGCGGCCGCGGATGTCGGGCCGGTCGAGGACAACCTGCCGGTCGAAGCGCCCGGGCCGCAGCAGCGCCGGGTCCAGAATGTCCGGCCGGTTCGTCGCCGCCAGCACGATCACGTTCGTGTTGGTGTCGAAACCGTCCATCTCCACCAGGATCTGGTTCAGCGTCTGCTCGCGCTCGTCGTGGCTGCCGCCCAGGCCGGCGCCGCGCTGGCGGCCGACCGCGTCGATCTCGTCCACGAACACGATGCACGGCGAGTTGCGCTTCGCCTGGTCGAACAGGTCCCGCACGCGCGACGCGCCCACGCCGACGAACATCTCGACGAACTCAGAGCCTGAGATCGAGAAGAAGGGGACGCCCGCCTCGCCGGCGACCGCCCGCGAGAGCAGCGTCTTGCCGGTGCCCGGCGGGCCCAGCAGCAGGACGCCGCGCGGGATGCGCGCGCCCAGCGCCGCGAACTTCTCAGGATACTTGAGGAACTCGACGACTTCCTGCAGCTCTTCCTTCGCCTCGTCCACGCCGGCCACGTCCGCGAAGGTCACCGTCGGCCGGTTCCCGCTGAACGTGCGCGCGCGGCTCTTGCCGAAGTTCATCGCCTGCGCATTCGTGCCCTGCGCTTGGCGCATGAAGAAGATCAGGATCGCCCCGAACAGGATCAGCGGCAGGAAGCTGATGATCAGCCCCAGCCAGTTGCCGAAGCTGCTCGGCTTCTTCACCTCGACGCGCAGGCCGCCCGGCCCGCCCACCTCCACGCCCTCTTCGCGCAGCGTCCGCGTGAGGTCGGTGTCGGACTCCATGCGCGACTTGTATTCGGCGCCGGTCTTCGGCTTGACCGTGAGCGAGTCGCCGCTGACGACGATCTCGGACAACCGGTCCGCCTTCGCGTCGGCGATGACCGTGCTGAAGGGCTTCGTCTCCGCGCCGTCCGAGTCGCGGAAGAACGAGTAGACGATCGCGACGACCGCGACCAGGATGAGGAGATAGATGAAGCCGTTGCGGAGCCAGCGGGAACCCATGCGCACCTGCTGCTCTCGCCGCCACGTGTTCGACGGCGGCGGAGGCTTTTGACAGTATATCAGACGTAGGAGGCCGGACGAAAGGAAGCGGCTTCCGTGCGCCTGTTGCCAGTATCGGCCTGCCGCCGACCGAGCTTCAGTCCTCCTCCGAAGCCAGCCGCCCGGCCTGCGCCCAGTCCTCCTTTGCGATCTCCTGGAAGACGACGATCGTCGCTTCGGGCGTCGTGTGCGCCACGTTGCAGACGACCTCCGTGATCTGGCGGGCCAGCTCGCGCTTCTGGGCCTCCGTCCGCCCCGGCCACATCTCGACTCTCACGATGGGCATGTGCGGCCACCTCCTTAGGGGAACATGGAACAAGGAATAAGGAACGAGGAACAAGGGCGCAACAGTGGGACAGACCGGAACCTAGCATCCGAGCCCGACCTCGTAGGGACAGAGCTTCAGCTCTGTCCTCCGCGACGCAGTCGCGGGCCTGACGGGCGAAGCCCGTCGCTGTAGGGGCGCACCCATGTGTGCGCCCCCGCCGATTCGACGTTGCTTCGCGCGCCCTCCGCGCCCGCCGGAGGTGGACGTCTGTCCGGCCCCTACCGAGACCCGCCGACAGCGCCGTAGCGACGTAGCTTTAGCTGCGTCCAGTCGAGCGAAGCTCGACGTCTGTAGGGGCGACCTTTAAGTCGCCACGTCGCGTGTCGAAGGCGGCGCCGGGCCATCAGCAAAACCTCGTAGGGACAGAGCGGAACCTGTCCGCCGTAGGCGGAGCTCTGTCCTCCGCGACGCAGTCGCAGGCCACGTAGGGGCGGCCATCCGGCCACGCTGGGCCCCGCGCCGCAGAAGAGCCGCGGGCCCGTCGCAGCCACACGATGCGCCCTTCTGCTCGATCGTCACCGGGGGTGCAGGGGGCGGAGCCCCCTGCCCGCCCGCCGCAGGAGGGGGCGAAGCCCGTCGCCGTAGGGGCGCACCTATGTGTGCGCCCTGCCTTGGCTACCCCTTCGCCTTCACCGGCGCCTGTGTCGGCCACGGCACGAGGCAGTTGCTCCCGAACCGCCCGTAGACGAACTGCAAGTCGCTGACATCGATGTCCTGGTCGGCCTGAGTGCCGGACGGCTCCAGGTTGAAGCGGTCGTTGTAGACGAGACCGCCCTTAGCCGCACCCCAGCGGAAGGCGATCGCCTGCGTATCGAGCGTGTTCACCGCGCAGTCCGGCTCGACGTCGCCCTCGAGGAAGCGGACCGTCACGTCGGCGTCCTCGCAGGAGAAGACCTGGATGGAGTGGCCCTGCAGGTCGGTCAGCTTGCAGGCCTCGTTGTTGAGCTGGACGACCTGGCCGTTGTCTTGGTTGGCGCGGATCTGCGAGTAGGCCTCGGGCTGCGGGCGCACCTCGATCAGCGCCAGCGTGCGGCCCGCCGCCGTGCTGGTATCGACCACCGTCGCCTTGCCCAGCGTCACGCAGTTGATCCGCGCGATGCCCTGGAGCGCCGGCGCGGTCGCGGAGTCCTGGACGGTGCAGACCTGGCCCGTGTTCGTCCAGGCCGCGCCGGGCCGGAGCGTGACGCAGACCTTCAGCAGGTCGTACTTCACCTGGAACGAGAAGCCGCCCAGCCGCTGCGGCTGTGCCGGGTCCTTCGGGTCCTGCCCCGAGATCGGGACGCTGATCGACTCCGTCAGCGTCGCCACGTTCGTCCCATCGAGGCAGCGTGCGGGCGGGATCTTCGTGCCCTGCCGGGTGAGGAACAGGTTCTGGAACGGCGGCAGCTTCTGCATGCGGGGGATGGGTACGGGCGTGGGTGTCGGGGTCCGAGTCGGCGTGTGCGTCGCGGTGTTCGTAGGGGTAAACGTGGGAAGGAAACAGTTGACCGTGAAGGTGTCTGACGCCGGGTGCATGGTACCGGCGGCATCGAACAGCGCCGCGCCGCCCCCGCCCGTCAGCGGGTCAAAGGGCACCAGCGTGATGTCGTTGAACGAGGCGCCGCTGCTGCAGTTGAAGGCTAGCTCAACGACGTTGCCCTTGAAGGTGCTGAGTGTGCTACCGGCGCCCGCCGAGAGATCACCGTGCTGGATGCGCGTCGACGAAACCAGGTTGTTCGTCGTGACAAGGTTGCCGCGGTCAGGCCAGACGACCTCCGCGCTGTTGGCCCGCTTCTTCAACGTCAGGCTCGTCCCGGTCCAGTCGACGTCCGTCTGAAGTGCGATGTAGCCCTCGCCCAGCGGACCCGTACCGTCCGGGTCAGGCGGCCAGCTGTTGACCGCCACTGACAGTATGAAAGTGCCGCCGAACGGAACGAAGCACTTCGGTGGCTTTGGGGTGGCGGTGGGAGTCGCCGTCGGCGTCACCGGGGGCGTTGCCGTGGCCGTCGGCGGCTTCGGGGTCGGCGTCGGCCAGGGCAGGCACCCTGACTTGACGTGTAGCTTCATCGCACTCGTCGGCTCTGGCACGCAGTTGATGGTGATGCTGTCTGACGCCGGGTGAACGGTGCCGGCGGCATCCTGCAGCGCCGTACCTTTGTTGTTCGTGACTGGGTCATAGGGCACCAGCGTGACCACGTTGGTCGAGGTGCCGGCGCTGCAGTTGAAGCTGAGCGACACGACGTTGCCCTTGAAGGTGCTGGGTATGGTGCCCACGTCCAGCGAGAGGTCGGCGTGTCGGATGCGGGTCGCCGAAAAGGGGTTGTTCGTCGTGACCAAGTTGGCGCGGTCAGGCCACGGCACCTCAACGGAGTTGGCCCTCTTCTTGAGGGTGAGGCCCGTGCCGGTCCAGTCGATGTCCGTCGCCATGGCGCTGTAGCCCTGAACCAGCGGGCCGGGGCCGTCCGGGTCAGGCGGCCAGGTGTTGACCGCCACATTCAGGATGAACTTGGTGGCCGTGCGGACGCTGCACTTGGCAGGCTTCGCGGTCGGCGCGCAGTCGGTCGAACCCGACTGCACGCGGAACTGCATACTGATCGGGCTACCCGCGGTGGCCTCGGTCGTGTCCGACCACGAGAACCCCCGGGCGAGCAGCAGCGCCGCCAGCGCGATCCCTACGAGCGGCAGCGCTAGCACGACCCTTCCCCAGGGACCGCGCACTCTCGCCGCACGCATTCCCAACCTCGATCGTGACGATTCGTGCCGTGCTAGCCGGTTCGGAGGTAAGTGCGAAGACATCCCTGCTCCCCCTTGCCAGGGAGTCAAAACGCGGGCGGGGACAGCGCTTGACAGAGGATCCCGTACGGATCCGGAACCACCAGTCGCCGCCAGTATACGCCTCGGCGGGAATATGTCAAGCGGTCCCACCAGGAAAAACACGTAAAGATTTCGGAAGAATGACCGCTGTCAAGCTGCCATGCCGGGCCTGTCCGCCGCAGATATTGTAGGGGCGCACCCATGTGTGCGCCCCCGCCGATTCGACGTTGCTTCGCGCGCCCGCGGCGCTGGCCAGCCCCCGCCGTTTGACCCCCACCCTCCCCCCTGCGTAGCATCCAGCGTATGACGCCCTATCGAGGCGCCCCGACGCTCAGCGAGGAGATCCGCGCCTGGCGCCTCGGCTTCCGCCACGTCGCCGGCGTCGACGAAGCCGGCCGCGGCCCGATGGCCGGGCCCGTTGTCGCCGGCGCCGTCGTCCTCGACCCCCAGTTCGCCCAGGTCTGGTGGTCGCAGCTGCGCGACTCCAAGCTGCTCACCGCCGCCCGCCGCGAGGAGCTCGCGCGTCTCCTGCGCGCCGGCGCCGTCGGCGCGACCGGCCTCGCCAGCAACCAGGAGATCGACGCGCTCGGCCTCGTCGAGGCGACCCGCCAGGCGATGCTCCGCGCCCTCGCCGCGCTGCCCATGCGCCCCGACCTCCTCCTCATCGATGCCGTCGTGCTGCCGGACGGCGCCGGCCTCCAGCGCGCGATCATCCACGGCGACACGCTCAGCGTGTCGATCGCGGCCGCCTCCGTGCTGGCGAAGGTGGAGCGCGACCGCCTGATGGACGAATACGACGCCGTCTACCCGGACTACGGCTTCGGCCACAACCGAGGCTACTGCACGGCCGGCCACCAGCGCGCGCTCGAGCGGCTCGGCCCCTGCGCTATCCACCGCCGCTCCTTCGCCCCCGTGCGCGCCTGGCTCGAGCAACGAACGACAACGTAGGGGAGCCCTTTAGGGCTCCCGCAGCGCCTCTTCCTGGCAAGGCACAACACGTAGAGGCGTATTGAACGCCCCTTTCGGGCTCCCGCAGCGCCTCCTCCTGGCGAGGCACAGCACGTAGGGGCGTTCAATTGAACGCCCCTGCAGGCCTGCCGCGACAACGCGTAGGGGCGGGTTTCAAAACCCGCCCCTACCGACTGATCGCTGAAGACTGAAAACTGAAAGCTAAGGCGCTCTAGGCTGCCTGCCGGACCGGCCGCTCGAGGGCGGCCTGGATGCGCGCCCGGATGCGCTCGATGGCTTGCGGGTTGGGCTGCGCGGCGACCTCCCGTTGGACGTCGGCCAGCAGCGCGTGGAGCCAGACGGTCTCATCCTGCTCGATGTGGAGTCGCTTGTCGGTAACGGTCCTCGTCATCATGCTCGAACCTCCACCCCTAACATCGACCGCCTCCGCGCAATCTGCGTAGGGAAACCCCCGAAGCTGGAACCTCAAAGCTCAACGTTGGTCAAATGACCGCTACCCTCTGCCTCCACCCTCCACCCTCCACCCTCTGCGCCGCCTTGGCCCATGGCCTCCCGACCCCCGCCCCCCGACCCCCGACCCCCGTCAGGTGCCGCCGCGCCCTTGACGGGAAGCGAACGCATGTTCTATTCTCACACCGATGGTCTGGCCTCTGCTCATCGTGGCTGAAGACGCGGCGACGGGCGCTTGCGCGCTCGGCAACGCCGCCTACTTCGCGGGCTACTGCCGCGCCGCGCGCGGATGGAGCCGGCGCGTCGCCGCAGGCGCACTCGCGCTGGTGAACGTCGCCGTCCTCGGCGAAGCAATGTTGTCGCAGGGGCTCTACTGGTGGTGGCAG
>Ga0326597_10005134_pt1 | contig 18254 bp, 15 predicted proteins | sample RVTome_12_FD_203789 | JGI IMG/M metagenome (GOLD analysis project Ga0326597, IMG submission 203789) | Soil microbial communities from uranium-contaminated site in the Upper Colorado River Basin, Wyoming, United States - RVT100D185 | ecosystem: Environmental > Terrestrial > Soil > Contaminated >... | reverse complement strand
GGCGGTCGGCGCGGCGACCGCGCCCTCGGCGCGGGCGAACATCGTCTGGTAATCGGTGCGGTCGCTTTGTTCCCCGCGCCCGAAAACGCCACGGGGCCGCTTGATGTAGGGCGGCAGCGGCATCGCGCCGTGGCGGGCGAGCGCCGCCCGGAATACCGGTCCCTCGCAACCGAAGCGCAGCGTCACCGCGCCCTCGGCGCTCTTGTCCACGATTTCCGCCGAAAAATCCGCGGCGAAATCGATGCGGTCGCCGGGATGCAGGCGCCGGGCGCCCCTGGCATAGGCCCGCCACGCGCCGCCGCCCAGATCGTGCGCCAGGGTCAATTCGATCGTCGCCAGGCCGCGCCGCCCGACGAGCCGCGCCGGGATCACCTTGGTGTCGTTGACGACGACGAGGTCGCCCGGGCGCACCAGTTCCGGCAGGTCGGCGATGTGCCGGTCCACGAGACCACCGGCCGCGGGCAGCACCAGGAGGCGCGCCGCCTCGCGCGGCTCGGCCGGCCGGTCGGCGATCAGCTCGCGCGGCAGCTCGAAGTCGAAATCGGCAAGATGCATCGCGATCGGTCATATGGGGAGCGGCGCGGTTCTTGCTATGATCGGCCGATAACAGGCAAGCCACAACTCGCCAGCCGCAACTCGAAAGCCCTGGGAGGCCTCGATGGTTGATCATTTGACCCGCCGCGATTTCGGTATAACGGCAGCCGGCGCCGCGCTCGCCGCCACCGTGCCGCTCGCGCCGGCGCGTGCCCAAGCGTCAAACAAGAAGACGCTGCGCTTCATCGCGCAATCCGATCTCAGGGTGCTCGACCCGGTGTGGACGACGGCCTACATCACCCGCAACCACGCCTATTGCGTGTTCGACACGCTGTTCGCGACCGACGCCGAGTTTGTGCCGCAGCCGCAGATGGTCGGCGAGCATCAGGTTTCGGCCGACAAGCTGACCTACAATTTCAAGCTGCGCGACGGGCTCGGCTTTCATGACGGCAGCCCGGTGCGCGGCGCCGACTGCGTCGCCTCGATCAAGCGCTGGATGGCGCGCGACGGGCACGGCCAGGCGCTGAAGCCGGTGCTCGACGAGATCAAGCCGGATGGCGACAAGGGCTTCACGATCAAGCTTAAGGAGCCGTTCCCGCTGCTGCTCGAGGGCCTCGGCAAGGTGTCGAGCCTCGCTCTGTTCGTCATGCCGGAGCGGCTCGCCAACACCGACCCGTTCCAGCAGGTCACCGAGATGGTCGGCTCGGGCCCCTTCAAGTTTGTCAAGGAGCAGTTCGAGCCGGGGCATCGGGTGGTCTACGTCAAGAACACCGACTACGTGCCGCGCAAGGAGCCGCCGAGCTGGGCCTCGGGCGGCAAGGTGGTCAAGGTGGATCGCGTCGAGTGGCTCTACATCCCCGATGCGACAACCAAGCTCGCGGCGATGAACGCGGGCGAAGCCGATTGGTGGGAGAACCCGCCCGCCGACGTCTGGCCGGTGCTCGCCGCTAATCCCGGCCTCGCGCTCGCCCGCGTCGATCCGCTCTCCAACCCGCTGATCGTGCGCTTCAATCATCTGCACCCGCCGTTCGACAATCCGAAGATGCGCCAGGCCGTGCTGGCGGTCACCGATCAGTCCGAGTTCCTGGCGGCGGTGGCCGGCGACAAGAAGAACTGGCAACTGTGCCCCTCCTTCTTCACCTGCGGTACGCCGATGGCGAGCGATGCCGGGTCGGCGGCGTTGAGCGGCAAGCGCGATTTCGACAAGGCCAAAAAACTGATCGCCGAGGCCGGCTACAAGGGCGAGAAAATCGTCGTGCTCGACGCCGTCGATCAGCCGGTGATCCACCCGCAGGCGCTGGTCGTCGCCGATTTGTTGAAGAAGCTCGGACTCAATGTCGATTTGCAGTCGATGGATTGGGGCACCGTGGTCACTCGCCGCGCCTCAAAGGAGCCGAACGACAAGGGCGGGTGGAATATCTTCCCGACCGGCTGGGTCCGGCGCCGACATGCTCGACCCGGTGCTCAACCTGCCGCTCAAGGCCAATGGCGGGAATGGGTGGTTCGGCTGGCCGAGCGACGACAAGATGGAGAATTTGCGCATCCAGTGGATGAAGGCGACGACGCTCGACGAACGCAAGAAGCTGGCCGTTGCGATCCAGGAACGCGCCTTTGAGGTCGTGCCCTATCTGCCGACCGGGCAATGGATGCCGATGACCGCCTATCGCAAGAGCGTCAAGGGGGTCATCCCGGCGCCCGCCTACCTGATGTGGAACGTCGAGAAGGTCTAGACTAAGTGATTCTCATCGCTTGCTTTTGTGCGCCGGGGGATACGGTAAGTAAGGGGTTAATGTCCCCGACATTGGAGGTAAATACCGAGCTATTCAACTTGCCCGATCGATCGGACGTCGGATAGCTTGGTAAATATTGCGTTATGTCCGGTGTCCCGGTGCGCTAGTCCGGCAGCTTGATGAGGGCTTGGCGATGGGTTCGTTCGAATGGATGGAAGTCGAGACGCTTTCCACCGAAATCACCGCCCTGGAAAGCCGTCTCGCGGCCGCGAAGTCTCGTCACAATTACGGCCTCGTCAAAGTGGTCAAGGAGCAGATCGACGCCGCGCAGCAACGGCGCGCCCGCTACCTCGCCCACATCACGACAAGCCTTGCCGAATCTCTCGATCCTGCGGCGCCGGCCGAGACCGCACCAGAAAAACCGCCCCGTCAACGCGGCACTGCCCAGAAAAATCCCGAGGAAATCGCCGCGCCGGATCAGCCCGAAGCAGCACTTGCCGACCCTGTCGCGACGGCAATCGAGGAAGAGCTCGCCGAGCTGGGGCAGTCGGGCGCCCTACTCGCAGCTCCGGTCGCCGACGACGCTTCGGAAGAACCTGCCGACCCCATCATGCCGGAGGTTCCCGCAGCGCTGGCCGAGCCGGACCAGACGATCATCGAGCCTGCCGGCCCGATCGCCGCGGCGCCTGATGCCGATACGATTGAAGGAGTGACCGATTTGTGGGATCGACTGACGCCAGGGCATATCGAGCGCGCGAAACACGAACTCGGTAATCATCGCGCCGAGATGCTGGCGCGACACGCCGAAGAGCTCAAGGCATTGGAGGCCGACCAGAGCGAAATCGATGCTTTGGCGCAGGCAATCGATGCGTTTGTCCGGAAGTTCAATGCGCCGTCCGCGGCCCCGGTGGTGCGGCTCGAACGAACCGCGTGACCGCCTGCAAATCCCGGCCCGAGCAAAGTCAGTAGTAGGGCGGGTGAGCGAAGCGTAACCCGCCATCTGTCGGGCGCCGGCATGGCGGATTACGCTGCGCTCATCCGCCCTACGACCCCATCAATCGACGATTCCGTTGGTCCTACACCCGAGTTACCTCTCAAGTAATTTGGCGCCGGGCGGGGTCGGCACCTCGAACACGTTGAGGGTCACCGAAACGAACGAATAATAGCCGATGAGGCCGGCGAGATCGACCAGGCCCTGCTCGCCGAAGCGCTTCGTGACGCGCTCCAGGGTCGCATCGTCGACCCGGTGGTCGTCGTAATAATCGTGGCAGAAATCATAGACGATCTGGTCGCCGGGATCGCTGAAATGCGGGGTCCGGCGCTCGCCGATCGCGTCGATCTGCTCTTGCGCGATGCCGGCCTGCAGCGCGAGGCGGACATGCGCCGCCCATTCGAACTGCGCGGTCCAATAGCGCGCCGTCACCAGGATCGCGATCTCGGTCTGCTTTGGGGTGAACCCGGTGCCGAACCGCACATGGGCGCCGAGCTTGTGGGCGTGGTCGGCGAGCCCGGGGCTCTTCAGCCAGACATGCACCGGCGGCGGCACCGAGCCGCGCGGTCCCGCCTTGCACTCGTTCCAAACCCGGCGCTGCGCGTCGTCGAGCTGACTTTCTTCCATTTGCTGGTAGCGCGGCATATCGGCTCTCCCGGGTTGGCATGGGTGAGCCCGGATCATACTGTGCGTCGCGAGACAGGAAAGGGAGGAACAGGATGCAGCGGCGCAGCCTCGGCGGGTTGGAGGTGTCGGCGGTCGGGCTCGGCTGCGCAACGATGACACCGTTCTACGGCGAGCCCGATCCGGATTCCGGCATCGCGACGATCCGGCGGGCGCGCGAGCTCGGCGTCGATTTTCTCGACACGGCGGACGGCTACGGCGCCGGGCGCAACGAGGAACTGATCGGCCGCGCCATCGCGGGGCATCGCGGCGACTACGTGATCGCCAGCAAGTTCGGCAATGTGGGCCTCGTCGGCAACCCGCGCTTTGCCGACGGCCGGCCGGAATACGTGCGCGAAGCCTGCGAGAAGACCCTCCAACGCCTCCAGACCGAGGTGATCGACCTCTATTACATCCACCGGGTCGATCCGACCGTGCCGATCGAGGATACCGTCGGCGCCATGGGCGATCTCGTGGCCGAGGGCAAGGTGCGCCATCTCGGCATCTGCGAGGCCGGCGCCGCGACGATCCGGCGGGCCCATGCGACCCATAAGATGAGTGCCGTGCAGGTCGAATATTCGCTGTGGACGCGCGATGTCGAAGCCGAAATCCTGCCGTTGTGCGAGGAGCTCGGCATCGGCTTTGTCGCCTACAGCCCGTTGGGGCGCGGCTTCCTCACCGGCACCGTGACCGGCCTCGACGCTCTTCGTCAGGGCGACGCGCGCCGCAACATGCCACGCTTTCAGGGCGACAATCTCCAGCGCAACCTGGCGCTCGTCGACGAATTGAAGGGGCACGCCGCCGCCGAGCGCTGCACCCCGGCGCAGCTGGCATTGGCCTGGCTGTTGTCGCGCCGCGAGTTCGTCGTGCCGATCGCCGGCACCAGCCATTCGCGCTGGCTTGAGGAAAACGCCGCCGCCGCCGGTCTCCATGTTTCCGCCGACACCGAGGACGCGCTCGATCAGGTCTTCGCGCCCGGGGCGGCCATCGGCACGCGCTATCCGGCGGGCCACCTCGCGCGGCTGCTGATCTGAAGCAGATTCGCGTTGCGAGCCGGGCGCGGGTTACGCGTTCAGGCGGCCCGTTGGATCTCGCACAGATACGAGCGGTGCGATGCCGTGCCGCTGACCGGATCAAGCGCCGTGCTGCCGATGAGCAGGTTGAAGTTGGCGCCGTCCGGCCCGAACGGGTCGTAGCCCGGCGCACCGATCTCGGCGCAGGGCTGCCACCAGCCGTGCTCGCCAACCACCACGCGCGGGTCGAGATTGTCGTTGAACCGGGCACGGGCGCGCACGCTGCCCTCCGGTGTCGCAATTGACACCCAGTCGCCATTGGCGATGCCGCGAGCCTGAGCCGCTGCGGGATGCAGCTCGACTTCCGGATTGAGCGCGCGCTTGCGCAGGCTGGGCAGCGCGCGGTGCTGGGTCTGGCAGAACAGCGTCGGCTTCGCGCTCGTCAGGATCAGCGGGAAGCGCGCCGCCAGATCGGGCCGCGCCACCGGGCCGACCTGCGGCTCTTCGAACTCGGGCAATGGCGCGTAGCCATGATCGAGAAAGGTTTGCGAAAAGAGTTCGATCTTGCGCGAGGGCGTGGCAAAGCCGCGCGGCGTGCCGTTGGCGTCCGGTTCGGCATGTTTGGCGTGGCGGGTTTGCAACGGCACCCGCACGCCGCCGGGGGCGGCCCGCAATTCTTCCAGCGTGACGCCGGTGGGCGCGAGCTGGTGGCGGTAGGCAGCTTCGATGTCGCCGTTCCAGAACTGAGCGGCCAGGCCGAGGCGGGCGGCAAGTTCGAAGATGATGTCGGTATCCGGGCGGGCTTCGCCGGGCGGCGGAATGACCGCTTGGCGGAACTGGACATGCGACTGCGCCTCCAGGCTGACCTCGAAGCCGAACTTCAGCGCCTCCCGTTCGAAAGATGAAGCGACCGGCAGCACGACGTCGGCGAGTTCTGCGGTCGGAGTCATGAACAAATCGGCGTGCGCGTAGAACTCCAACGCTCTTAGCGCTTCGCGCCCGTGTCCGCCGTCGGCATGGGCCAAGAGCATGTTGGAACCGAAGCCGATCAAGGCGCGCACCGGGTACGGCTTCCCCTCCAGAATGGCGGCGTAAAGCTCGCGCGTGGTGACGCTCCCCGAGCGCGCCGGTCCGAGCGGGCGCTCGGCGAGGCCCAATGTCGCGGCCATCTCCTTTGCCGACGGCAGTTCGTCGCCGGTGATCGCCGCAGCCGGCGGCGCCGGGAACACGACATTGCCTCCGAGCGCGTCGAAAGAGCCGGTGAGGGCATAGAGCAGCGACATCGCGCGGGCTGTCTGCGTCGTGTTGGCGTGCTGCTCGTGACCGCTCCAGGCGTAATAGGAGACCGGGCGCGCATGCCAGATCAGCCGGGCGGCTTCCTCCACCTGGGCGCGCGGTATCCAGCAGATCGCCTCGATCGCCTCCGGCGGATATTGGCGGCAAAGTCTTGCGTAAAGCTCGAAGGCTGGGTGGCAGATCACCTCGCCGTTCGCCGTGGCTACGCGGTATTCGCCTTCCAGCGCGAGGTTCGCGCTGTCGCCGTCGTAGCGCCCGGCGGCGGTGTCGTACGGCACCAAGTGCGCCGCCGCCGGGTTCCAGGCGAGACAACGGCGTGCATCGCCGCCCGGCGTGAGGTCGGCTTCGGTCAAGAGGCGGCCGGTATCGGCGCGCACCAGCAGCGGCCCGTTGCTCCAATGTCGGATGAAGTCGCGGTCGTACCAGCCGCGCTCGATCATCAGATTGGCGATGCCGAGGGCGAGCGCGCCGTCGGTGCCGGGCCGCACCCGGAGCCAGAGATCGGCCTTGCCGGCGAGGCCGACGTGGCGCGGATCGATGACAATGAGGCGCATGCCGCGCTTCAGCGCCTCGACGATGGCGGTCGCGTGCGTGAGGCGGGTGAAGCTCGGGTTGTAGCCCCACAGGATCAGGCAGCCGCTGTTGGCGATGTCGGGCATCGCACCGCCGCCGGAGGTGCCGACACTGCCCACGCCATAGGTGAAGCGGGTGGCGCCGGCGCGGCCCCAGCCGCAGATTTCCGTGCTGGTGACCGCGTTCGGGGTGCCGAAGGCATTCATCAGCCGGCGGACGAACCCGACGGAATCGGCGATCGCGGTGGTCGAGGGCGAGGACATGCTGAAGGCGACCGCTTGCGGCCCGTGCCGCTCCGCAACACGGCGCATCGCGGCGGCAGTCAGGTCGAGCGCCTCGTCCCAGCCGATCGGTTCCCAGCCGGGGTCGGGATCGCCCTTCGGGCGGGTGCGGCGCAGCGGGTGGGTCAGCCTCTCCGGGTGATAGACGAGTTCGGGTGCGGCGCGACCCTTGGCGCAGAGCGCCTGGCCGGTCGGGTGCGCGGGATCGGGTTCGAGGCGCGTGAATCGGCCGTCTTCGACCACCGCGATCGTGCCGCATCGGGCGATACAGAGCCCGCAATAGCCCTGAATGCGCTGCGGGCCGGGGTCACCAGCCATGGCGTCTCGCTTCCTGTCGTTTGCCGACATCCCCGAATGGCCGGGGAACCTCCGTCAGGATGCGCTGCCCCAGCTTTGTCGGCAAGACATTGCAGATCAATGGGTCGCGGCCTTCGCCCGGTCTTCCCCCGGGGCCAAGTCAGTGGCAGCTTAAATTGACTGATTCCTCGGAATGGCTCTGCTAGCCTCAGCCGGCAACAGGAGTGCGCTCATGGAATTCGGCATGTTTCACGAGTTTCCGTCGATGCCGGGACGCGGCGAGACGGAAATGTTCGACGAGGCGATGGCGCAGGTCGACGGCGCCGAGCGCTGGGGTCTCGACGTCATGTGGCTGGCCGAAATCCACTTCGCGCCCGAGCGCACCTACCTGGCGGCGCCGTTGGCGATTGCCAGCGCCATCGCGGCGCGCACCAGCCGGATGAAGATCGGCATCGCGGTCCAGGTCCTGCCGCTGTGCCACCCGCTGCGCCTCGCCGAGGAGGCCGCCACGGTCGATCAGGTGAGCCGGGGCCGGCTGATCTTGGGCATCGGCAGGAGCGGCGTCGTCGGCACCTATGACGCCTACCAGGTGCCCTACGCCGAAAGCCGCGAGCGCTTTGCCGAGATCTTCGACATCGTCAAGCTGGCGTGGACCGAGAAGCGGTTTTCCTACGACGGCAAATTCCACAGCTTCCGCGATGTTGCCTGCGTGCCGCACCCCTACCAGAACCAGCTGCCGCCGATCCGCATCGCCGCCAGCACCCCCGACACCTTTCCCCAGATCGGCGCGCAGGGCTATCCGGTGTTCGCCAGCACCAGGCACGCCACGTGGTCCGATGTCGGACCGCAAATCGCCAGCTACCAGGAGGGCTGGAAGGCGGCCGGCCACCCCGGCAGAGGCAAGGCCTACGTCGCGGGCCCGATGTATATCGCCGAGACCGAGGAGCGCGCCCGGGCCGAGGCCGAGGCAAGCGTCACCCACTTTTACCGTCTGCAATACGAGCTGATCGCCGATTCGGCGCGGCGCTCCGGCCGCCAGGCCTTCATCGACCGGGCCGAACGCCTGCGCACCCTGACCTACGCCGATGTGCTCGGCGCCAATGTCATCGTCGGCACCCCGGACAGCGTCGCCGCGAAGCTGCACCAGTTGCAGGACGAGATCGGCTTCGACGGCATCCTCGCCGAGCTGAACTGCGGCGGCCTCATCCCGCACGACCGGGTGATGAACGCGATCCGCCTCTTATGCCAGGAGGTCATGCCGCGGTTTCGCTAGCCCGCGCGCGACGCCATCAGAAGCCCGCCTGGTGACTGACGGCTGTGGCTGCCCACGCCTAGGTGAAGTTAGGCCCGTCATTCCCGCGAAGGCTCAGGGCTGTCCGGGGAATGAAATACGGTTGTAAAAATGCACACCGCCGCAACTACAGATACCCCTTGGCCGGGCCTGGCCCGGCCACCCACGTCTTTTTTTCGACCTACACCGCCGCTTCAAGACGTGGATGGCCGGGCCAAGCCCGGCCAAGGGGAGTTTTTGTGAGGCCGAATCTGCGGTAAGTCCGCAAGCGCCAGCCTCACCGAATTTCCCCGGACAGCCCTGGCGCGAACGCGGGAATCCAGAGTAACCACGGTGCCGCTTTCCTGGCCCCCCCCTTTTGCGGGGTGACGACTGTAGCGAATTACGGCTTCATCACGATCTTGCCGATGACCTCGCCCGCTTCGAGCATCCGGTGGGCGCGGGCCGCCTCGGCGAGCGGCAGGCGGGCGTGGATCAGCGGCCTGATCTCGCCGGCGGCCAGCCAGTCGACGAGCGCCTTTGTCGCGGCGGCGCGGATATCGGGCCGGTCGTCAAAGCTGTGGATCGTGAAGAACCGCACCGCCGGGCTGACCGCGTGATGCTCGCGCATCGCCGCGACAAAGCCGGGATCGGGCGGGCCGTCGAGGCGGCCATAGGAAACCACCAGGCCAAGCGGCGCCAGCATCGCGAAATTGCGCGCGAACCCCTTGCCGCCTATCGGATCGAGGATCAGGTCGGCGCCGCGCCCTTCTGTCGCCTCGCGCACCCGGGCGGCGACGTCCTCGGTGCGGTAGTTGATCGCCGCTGCGGCGCCGAGCCCTAGCACCGCGCGGGTCTTCGCGTCGGAACCGGCGACCCCGATGACGCGCATCCCGGCGATCCGGGCGAGTTGCACCGCGGCGCTGCCGACCCCGCCGGCGGCGGTGTGCACCAGGACGGTCTTTGCCTCGACCCCGCGCGCGGCGGTGTGCAGCACGTGGTACGCCACCTGGTAGTTCGACAGGCAGGCCGCCGCTTCGAGATCGCAGCCCGGCGGCAGGAGGTGCGCCGCGCGCGCCGGCACCGCGATGTATTCGGCGTAGCAGCCGGCGCGCTCGGCCAAGTCTCGGGCGCTGACGAACACCTTGTCGCCGACCGCGCGGCCGGCAACACCGTCGCCGCATTCGACGACGCTGCCGCTCATCTCGATGCCGGGGATCGCCGGCAATTGCGGCATCCAGGCGTAGGCCCCTCGGCGGACCAGGACTTCCGGCATGCTGACGCCGATCGTATCGGCCCGGACCAAAACTTCGCCCTCGCCCGGGCGCGGCGTCGGCAGCTCGACATACTCCAGAACCGACGGATCGCCGGTGCGGTTGATGAGAATGGCCTTCATCGGCGGCTCCGTAGAATCCGTCAGTGCGAGGGGAGCGAAGCAATCTCGATCCAGCTTGCATCAATCGGCACGAGATTGCTTCGCTTCGCTCGCAATGACAACGCGGCCTGGGGTACAGTCTCCAATAAATCCGGGGAGGAGGAGTCGCACCATGCCGAGGTCACGCAGCACACGGACCCATCTGAAACTCGCCGCGGCGCTGATCGCCGCTGCCGGCTTCGCGTTGCCGGCCAGCGCCGCCGAGCCGATCAAGATCGGCTTTGGCATGGGGCTGACCGGGGGCCTCGCCTCGAGCGGCAAGGCAGCGCTGCTCGGCATGAAGATCTGGGAGGAGGAAACCAACGCCAAGGGCGGGCTCTTGGGCCGTCCGGTCAAGCTGATCTATTACGACGACCAGAGCAATCCGGCGACCGTGCCGGGGATCTTCACCAAACTGCTCGATGTCGACAAGGTCGACATCACCATGGGCGATTACGGCACCAACCTGCTGGCGCCGGCGATGCCGATCATCATCCAGCACAAGATGACGTTCTTCTCGCTGTTCGGCATGGACGTTAATAAGGAGTTCCAATACAAGAGGTATTTCTCGATGCTGCCGACCGGCACGATGGATCCGGCGGTCAGCTTTACCAAGGGGTTCTTCGAGGTCGCGGCGGCGCAGGATCCGAAGCCCAAGACCCTGGCGATCATCGCCGCCGATGCCGAATTCCCGCACACCGCCGCGATCGGGGCGCGCAAGACCGCCAAGGCGGCCGGCCTGCAGATCCTCTACGACAAGACCTACCCGCCGACCACGACCGACTACACCCCGATCGTGCGCGCGATCGACGCGGCCAACGCCGATGTCGTCATGAGCCTGTCCTATCCGCCCGACGCGGTCGGGATGATCCGTGCCGCCAACGAGGTCGGCCTCAAGGCCAAGATGTTCGGCGGCGGCCTGGTCGGCACGCAATACGCCTCGATCAAGCAGCAGCTCGGGTCGCAGCTCAACGGCATCATCAACTACGATTTCTGGCAGCCGGCAAAGACCCTCGTGTTCCCGGGAATCGATGAGTTCCTGAAGAAGTATCAGGCGCGCGCGGCCGGCGAAGGGGTCGATCCGCTCGGCTATTACCTGCCGCCCTTCGCCTACGCCAACCTTCAGGTCATGGCGGCGGCGGTCGAGGCCACCAAAAGCCTCGACCAGGACAAGATGGCGGACTGGCTGCACAACAATACGATCAAGACCATCGTCGGCGACATCAAATACGGCCCCAACGGCGAATGGGTCGAAGGCCGCGTGCTGATGGTGCAGTACCACGACGTGCAGGGCAGCGATCTCGAGCAGTGGAAGAACGACAGCCGGCAGACGATCCTGTGGCCGCCGCAATACGCCACCGGCAAGGCGATATACCCGTACGGGAAGGCGAAGAAATAACCGGCCGGCGATACGCCGCCGAGGAGGGGGAAAATGGAATTCGGCATGTTTCACCAGTTCCCGGTGGTGCCGGGCGGCAGCGAGGGCGATGCGTTCGCGCGGGGCTTCGAGCAGGTCGACGCCGCCGAGCGCTACGGCCTCGACGCGATGTGGCTGGCCGAGCTGCATGTCGATCCGGCGCGCTCGGTCCTCGCGGCGCCGATGACCATCGCCAGCGCGATCGCTTCCCGCACCGAGCGGATCAGGATCGGCATCGCGGTGCAGGTATTGCCGCTGTGCCATCCCCTGCGCATCGCCGAGGAGGCCGCGACGGTCGACCAGGTGAGCAAGGGAAGGCTGATCTTCGGGGTCGGGCGCAGCGGCCTGCCGCGGACCTACGAGGCCTATGGCATCCCCTATGCCGAGAGCAAGGACCGCTTTGCCGAGACCCTGCACGTCATCGAGCAGGCGTGGACGCAGCCGCGGTTTTCCTATGAGGGCCACTACTACAGCTTCGACAATGTCGCGCTGACGCCGAAACCCCATCAAAAGCCGCTGCCGCCGATTCGCGTCGCCGCCAGCAGCCCCGATACCTTTCCGGCGATCGGCAAGCTCGGCTATCCGATATTCGTGATGCCGCGCGGCACGTTCTCCGACATGCTCCCGGCGATCCTGAGCTACCGCGCGGCCTACCGCGAGGCCGGCCACCCGGGCAACGGCCAGGTCTACATGCGGGTGCCGCTCTATGTCGGCGATACCGCCGAGCGGGCGCGCTCCGAGCCCGAGCCGAGCATCATGCATTTTTTTCGCGAGCAGGCGGCGCGCCTCCGGGCGTCGGCCAACCGCCCCGGCACGTCGGCCAATGACGGCCGCACCGAACGCGCCGCGATGCTCGACACCCTCACCTACGAGGATGCGATCCGCGGCAAGATCATCATCGGCACCCCCGATCAGGTCGCCGCGCAGCTGCACGCGCTCAAGGAGGAATTGGGCCTCGACGGCATCCTCGCCGAGCTCAACACCGGCGGGCAGATCCCGCACGATTGCGTCGTCAACGCCCTGCGCCTCCTCTGCCAGGAGGTGAAGCCGATGTTTCACTAGCATCCGTCATTCCCGCGTAAGCGCAGGGCTGTCCGGGGCAATGAGGTAGACTGTCGTTTGCAGCACCGTCGACGTGTATGTCAACGGCACATTGCTGACATCGGTACGAAATGCTGGCGGTAGGAATAGCCCCAACCAGGTTTGGAAGAAGTTCTCGGCGACTTTCCGGGCAAACGCAAATACCAGCACCATCGCGTTTATCAATGCCGACCCCTCGTCCGATTCCCACAACGGCCTCGACCTGGTGTCCCTGGTAGCCCAATAACGGCCGCATCGCCATGCCGCCCGCATCGTCGCGGCCGGCACGAAATCGCCACTGCCGCAAATTGCGCATGCGGTAGAGGCCCTACCGGCCCGCGTTGTGCGTCCGAATGAAGGCCCTGACCTTGGGGTAGGCTTCGTTGTGCCAGCGGCGGCCGTGGAAGACGCCGTAATGGCCGACATTGAGCTGCAGGTGGTGGGTCTGCTTCGCCGCCGGGAGGTTGCGGCATAGGGCATGCGCAGCGACGGTCTGGCCGGGCGCGCAGATGTCGTCGCGCTCGCCCTCGATCGTCATCAGCGCGGTGCGCTCGATCGCGCCGGGATCGGCCAGGTCGCCGCGCACCCGGAACCTGCCATGCGCCAGGTCGTGCCGCTGAAACACCCGGTCGACGGTCTGCAGGTAGAAATCGGCCGGCAGATCCATGACCGAACTGTATTCGTCGTAGAAGGCGCGGGTCGCCGCCGCGCTGTCGCCATCGCCTTCGGCAAGCTGGCGGAACATTCGCCAATGCGCGTCGATATGGCGGTCGGGGTTCATGCTGAGAAACCCGGCCAGCTGCAGAAATCCGGGATAGACCCGGCGGAAGGCGCCCGGATAGCGGGCCGGCACCGTGGCGATCGCCATGTGCTCGAACCATTGGAGCGAATGCGACGCGGCAAACCGGTTGACTTCGGTCGGGCTGGCGTCCGGGTCGATCGGCCCGCCCATCAGCACCATCGAGAGGGGCTTGCAGGGATCGCCCGCCGCCGCCATCAGCGACACCGCCGCCAGCACCGGAACCGACGGCTGGCACACCGCCATCACGTGACAGCCCGGCCCCAACCGGCGGATGAAATCGACGATCAGCAGGGTCATGTCGTCGAGATCGAACCGGCCATCCTGCACCGGCACGTTGCGGGCATTGACCCAGTCGGTCAGGTAGACGTCATGATCGGGCAGCACCGTCGCGATCGTGCCGCGCAGCAGCGTCGAGAAATGCCCGGAGAGCGGCGCGACGACCAGGAGCTTCGGCTGGTCCGATGCGGTCGCCTTGCGGAAATGCACCAGCCGGCAGAACGGGTGGAGCGCCACCGCCGCTTCGCTGACCAGGGTCTCGGCCCCGTCGACGGTGACCCGGTCGATGCCGAAGGCCGGGCGCTCGTGCGTGATGCGGGTGCGCGAGAACACCTCCATCGCCGCGGCGGCGCCGCGCACCAGCGGCAGGTCGCCGAACATGGGCCAGGGCAGGGACCAGGGATGATCGAGGAGGCCACGGGCGGTTTCGGCAAACAGCCGCAACGGGGCCAAAGCATCGCATTGTGCTTGATAGGCGTAATAGAGCATGGTCCCTCATGGACTGACATCGCCGCACCTCGGGAAGCGATACAACGAAGCACTCAAACCAGCTAAAAAATCAATAAGATAAAACGCATGCTGGCCCATCATCGGGTTAGGCGGTCTGCTCCACCGAAGCAGACCGTCTTCTCCCGACAACTATCGAAATTCCGTCCCGTCGAATGCCGGACGCCTCGATGTATCCCTCCAACTCACTCAAATCCCCTTGCCCGGGCTTGCCCCGGTCAAGCCGGGTCAAGCCCGGCCACGGGGTATCGCAGTCGCATATGAATGTGAAATTCGCGCCAACGAAGGGACGATCCGTGGTCAGGAGGCTGGCGCGTCTCAGCGCGGCGGGGCGGCGACGCCGCCGCGCAGCTCGTGCACGACGACGCCGAGCCGGCGCGGCGGCGGCGCCAGCCACAAGGGATGCGCCAGGCTGGTCGCCACGTCGGTTTCCCCGGCCTGCCAGCGGCGCAGCACCGAATCCGGGGAGAAATCGCCGATCTTGCCGGCGAGCTCGTCGGCATTGCCCTCATGCACCAGGTGCAGGATCGTCATCGTCGCGTCGCTGGCTTCGGCGAGGCATTTCTTGATGTCGGCATCGCTGCGCAGGCCCGGCGGCACCCGCTCGCCCAGGAGGGCGATCATCCGGCGCAGATCATGATTGCGCCGCAGCGCCGCGATCTCGCGCGCCGAGCGGCTGACCCCGCCGCGGCCGCCGGGGACCGGGTCGTATCCGTCGACCACCAGGCACAGCGTGTCGGCGGGGCGCGCCTCGTCGAGCGCGGCAACCGAAACCGCGCTCCCGCCATAGCGCTGATTGTCGATCACGGTCGGCGGCATTCCCGGCAACGCCGTGCTGGCCAGCACGTGGTCGGGCCCCAGCACGTGGCGATCGTTGTCGAAATAGGTCTCCGCCCCGGTGCCGAGATTGATCGCCCCGAGCACGATCCGTACCGAGCCGGAATTGACCCGGCCAAAATCGACCGCCGCCTCTACCAGCTCGCGCAGCTCGCCGGGCCGGATGAGCGGCCTGTCGCGCGCCGTATCGTCACCCGCGTCGCGCCGGCCGGGGGAATGGCCGGGGATGCGCCCAGGGGTATGACCCGCCAACCAGCGACGCAGCGTGCCGCGGAGCCCCCGCTCGCCGCGCGCCCCGACGCGCCGGCTCAACTCCTGCCAGAACTGGCGCAGCCGGAAAATCCGTTCGTGCGGCAGGTTGCCAGCGATGATCGCGGCATTGACCGCGCCGATCGCGGTGCCGGCGATCCAGTTGGGGCGAACCCCACAATTCTCGAGCGCCGCATAGGCGCCCGCCTGATATGCCCCGAGCGCTCCGCCGCCCGACAGCACCAGCGCGATCCGGTCGAAACGGGCCAAGCTCTTGTCGGATCGCGCGCGCGCCAAACTCCGCTCCTGCGCTCTGCCGATGGCCGGGAACCCGGTTGGCCGGAACACCGACGATCGGCAGTGTTGGTTCAGTGCTGTTTCACCGGGGCCCGGCACCCTTTGGGCAAGAGAGACACCCGACACCCGATTCCATCGTAACCGGGCTCATCATAGGAGGTCGCGGTCGAGCGTCCAGTGCCGAAACGCCCGATCAGCTATCTGGCGGCTATTTCTGCTCAGGGCTTGACACGGGCGGGACGGATGCGAGGAAAACGGCGATCGCCCGGCGGTCTTCCTCGCTCAGCCGCGCGGTGTTCTTGACGATCTCGGCCATGTTGCCGCCGACCTCGTCGAAATTGGGCGTGTTGCCGTCGGTCAGCACCCGAACGATATCGTCCTCGGCCCAGTTGCCGATGCCGGTCTTGCGGTCGGACGTGATGTTCGGCGCCTTTCTGCCGCCGTCCGGAGCCGGCGCCCCGGCGAGGAATGCAGCCCGATCGGTCGCGCCCAACCAGTTGCGCGGCGTGTGGCATTCGCCGCAATGGACGACCGCGGTAACGAGGTAGGCACCGCGATTTTCGGCCGCACCGGCTTCCGGGTCCGGCCGGAGCGGCCCCGGCGTGAAATAAAGCCATTTCCAGAAGGTCAGCAGAAAGCGCCAGGAGAACGGGAAGGACACGTCGTGCGTTCGGTTCGGCTGGCGCACCGGCGGCAGCGAGAACAGGTAGGCCTTGATCGCTAGCGCATCGTCGTCGGTGATCCCGGTAAAGCTCGTATACGGGAAAACCGGAAAATAATTGGCGCCGTCGGGGCGCACGCCCTCGCGCAATGCCCGTAGAAATTGTCCGTCGGTCCAGCGGCCGATACCAGTCTCCGGATCGGGGGTGATGTTCGGGCTGTAGAAGGTCCCGAACGGGGTCGCAAGTGCGCGCCCACCCGCCAATGACTGCCCGCCCGCAACGGTGTGGCACGTCACGCAGCCTGCCGCAACGGCGAGATACTCGCCCCGCGCAATCGCGGCGTGGTCGGCGGCGGCGCCCGGCGAGCGCGACCCGAGCAACAGCAACGCGGCCAGCGCGATCCGCCGCCCGGCCGCGCGGCTAGGCAAATTCGGAAAGGCTTAGGTCTTCTTTGCGCGGAACGGGGTGTGGCACCCGCCGCAGCCTTCCTTGCCCATCGCGCCGAAGGCGGCGGTGATGGCGGCCTTGTCGCCACCCTTCAGCGCGGCGTTGAGCGCGTCGGCCTTGGCCTGGGAAGCCTTTACCGCATCATTGAACTTGTCCCACTGCGCCCAGATCTCCGGCTTGGCGTAGGATTTTCCCGGATAGTCGGCCATGCCGGTCTTCTGCGCGAACAGGCTGGGAATCGTCGGAACGATCTTCACCAGCTCGGCGCCCCCCGCCTGGGCGGCTGCCAGATCACCCTTGCCTTCGGTGAAGGCCTTGATCGCGCCAAACGCCTTGCTCTGCGCCTTCATCGTATCCTGGCGCTTGGCGATGACCGCCATTGCGTCCTGCGCCCAGGTGGTCCCGACGCCGACCCAGGCGATGCCCAGGGCCGCCGCCAGCGCCAGCGCGATTGTCTTTGACCTCATGTCCCCCTCCCGTCCGTGGTCACGAATTTGCCGCACAGTAGAAAGCAAAGCGGCTGATGCAACAACTGCTTTCTCGCCTCGCGATTATGTGATCGGCACCTCGATATGAGTCTTGAAGCCGGGCCGCTCGCGCAGGCGGTCGTACCAGGCGCGCAGCTTGGGCATCGCCGGGCGCTCGACCGGGAAGGTGAACCAGCGATAGATCTGCGTGCCGAGCACGATTTCGGCGAGGCTGAGGTCGGCGCCGGCGAGATACGGCCGGTCGTTCACCGCATCGTCGACGATTCCCCAGGCGGCGAGCGCCCGGCGCCGCGCCGCCTCGATCGCGGCCTGGTCGCGGGTCTCGGGGGTCGAGCGCACCAGCCCGAACAGCAGCTGCCCCATCGGGCCGCCGACCACCGACAATTGCCAATCCATCCAGCGCTCGACGTGGGTGCGGGCGGCCGGGTCGCGCGGGTAGATCCGTTCGCCGTTGCGGGTCGCCGCCAGATAGCGGCAGATCGTGTTCGATTCCCACATGACGAGGTCGCCGTCGATGACCGTGGGCACCAGCCCGTTCGGGTTGAGTTTCAGGTATTCGGGATCGCGATTGCCGCCGAACGGACCGCCGTGATCGACCCGCTCGAACGGCAGGTCAAGCTCGGCGCAGCACCACAGCACCTTCTGCACGTTGGAGGAGCTGGCGCGTCCCCAGATCTTCAGCATGGCTGGAATCCTCCGGTCCGAGTGCGATATGGAGCCTCAGATTGTCGGAGAGCGCAACCACCATGGCCGATCCCGGTATATTCTCGAATCCCTCGTTTCGGACTCCGATCGCTACAGGAACCGCATGAACCGCGTTGGCATGGTTCTCCTCATTCTCGGGCTCCTGCTCGCGCTGGTTCCCGCCCGGGCAACCCAGCAAGGCGTCGGGGCGATCAGGAACTGGAAGACGATGGATCTGTGCGCGAAAGAGGCGCAGGCCGCCTTCCCCGACTTCACCGCTGAAGCCCAGGCCAAGCGCGACGCCAAGCTGAAGGACTGCCTGGCCGGCAAAAACCTGCCGCCGCGCGACCCGCTCCCCCCGGGGCGGTGATGCCCAAAATGCTGTGAGCGCGGGCGGCCGCCGCTCTTGCCTTGTCATCCCGGCGAAGGCCCATACGCGCGGACTT
>Ga0326597_10005133_pt1 | contig 18254 bp, 25 predicted proteins | sample RVTome_12_FD_203789 | JGI IMG/M metagenome (GOLD analysis project Ga0326597, IMG submission 203789) | Soil microbial communities from uranium-contaminated site in the Upper Colorado River Basin, Wyoming, United States - RVT100D185 | ecosystem: Environmental > Terrestrial > Soil > Contaminated >... | reverse complement strand
GCCGGCGAGAACATCATGTTCGGCGGCGCACACGTCAACCTGGTCGGCGCGATCCCCGCCGACATCACGGTGGAGGACAATACCCTGGCGAAGAACCCTGAGTGGCGGGGATCGCCGTGGACCGTGAAGAACCTATTCGAGCTCAAGAACGCGCGGCGCGTGGTGGTGCGGCGCAACATACTCGAATACAACTGGAGCGGCGCCCAGTCGGGCTACGCCGTCGTCTTCACACCACGCAACTCGAGCGGCAGGACGCCCTGGGCGGTCGTCGAGGACGTCGAGTTCAGCGGCAACGTGATTCGCCACAGCGGCAGCGCCTTCAACATTCTCGGGCACGACGACACCGCCCCGAGCGGGCAGCTTTCCCGCCTCTTGATACGAGACAACCTTCTCTACGATATCGACGGCCGCGCCTGGGGCGGGGCGGGCGTGTTCGCGCAGATTGGGGGCGAACCGCGGGGGCTCACGTTCGACCACAACACGGTCATCCACACCGGCAACGTCACGACCTTCTATTCGGGCCGTTACGTCGACGCGAACGGCGCGAGGGTGACCGGCGGCCCCGTGAGGGGCTTCGTCTTCACCAATAATCTGTTAAGGCACAACGCCTATGGCGTCTTCGGCAGTGGCGCGGGCTATGGAAGACGCGCCTTGGACCGCTACGCGCCCGACGCAGAGTTTCGCGGCAACGTGCTGGCCACCGACAACGGCTCGCTGGCCCGTTGGTATCCGCCAGGGAACACCTTCCCGACCCTTGCCGAGTTCTACGCCGGCTTTGTAGATCCCACCACCAACCGGTACGGCGTCATGACCGGCAGGCACCTCGGCCCGACCACGGACGGGAAAGCGCTCGGCTGCGATTTCGGCAAGCTTCCGGCCGACCTCTAGAGGCTTGCCTCCGCGGCTCGGACTGAGGACGGACCAGTCGGGGCCCGGAACAGGCGGCCGGGCTCGGAACAAACCGGCGGGCTGCGTCAGACACGGCTGCCACACCCCGCACGAGCCAGCCACGACGTTGCCATTACCGGGCACGCAACGTGCTCATGGGCTTCTCGCGCCAACCGAGAAGACGTGGTTGCGCGAGTATTCGCGGACAACTTTGAAATTGCGACCTGCTCGTCAGTACAGAAGCTTACGGGGGTGAGCGGGTGTAGTGTATGAATTCCTGACAGTTTGCGGCCGAAGGGCTACACAGAGGGCCAAGGAACATGAAGACCACAGAGGAGATTCGGGTTCTGGTCGTTGATGACGACCACGATACGACAGAGTGGATGACGGTGCTGCTGACGAGCCGCGGGTACAAGACAAAGCATGCCGCCGATGCGCAGACGGCCGAACAGCTTCGCGAATCGTGGCGACCCCATCTGGTCTTGATGGACCTGATGCTCCCCGATATCGAAGGCACGGAGCTGCTTCAGCGCTTCAGGCGCGCGGCGCCGAGCACCGAGATCATCATGATCAGCGGCTATGGCACCGTGCCCAAGGCGGTCGACGCCATGAAGGCCGGGGCCTTCACCTTTATCGAGAAGCCGGTGGACCCGGATGTGCTTCTGGCTGTGCTGGAAATAGGGGTCGAGCGGCCGTTGCTGGCCGCGGAGAACCGGCACTTGCGCGAGCAGCTTCAGGGGCGCGATGGATTCGCCAACATCATCGCCAAGAGCGCGAAGATGCGCGAACTGTTTCAGATGATGCAGCTTGCCGCCCCGACCGACGCCAACGTGCTTATCCAGGGCGAGAGCGGCACCGGCAAGGAGCTCGTGGCGAGCGCCCTTCATCAGCACAGCAAGCGTGCCAACGGTCCGTTCATCCGCGTCAACTGCGCGGCGGTCCCGTCCGAGCTGATCGAATCGGAGCTGTTCGGACACAGGCGCGGGGCCTTTACCGGGGCCGTCTCCGACAAGGTCGGGCTGGTGGAGCTGGCCCAGGGGGGGACGCTTCTGCTTGACGAGATCGCCGAAGTGCCTCCGCAGCTCCAAGTCAAGCTCCTCCGGCTGCTTCAGGAGCGGGAGTTCAGGCAGGTCGGGGGAAGCCGGCTCATCAAGGCCGACTTTCGGCTGATTTCCGCCACCAACGCGTCGCTCGATCTTCCCAACCGGCGGCTGCGCGAGGATCTGTTCTTTCGGATCAACACCATCACTCTGGAGATCCTCCCCCTGCGCGACCGGCCCGAGGACATCCCTCTGCTCTGCCAACACTTCCTCACCAAGTTTGCCAAGGAGCACGAGCGAGAAATACTGAACATCAGTTCCGACGCGTTGGAGGCGATGATGAACCACTGGTGGCCCGGCAACGTGCGCGAGCTCGAGCACGTGCTGGAGCGGGCTGTCATCGTGACGGCCGGAAAAGAGATCACCAGGGCCGATCTTCCGGAACCGCTACGGCAGGCGAGCACGGCGCCAGTCGCCGCGCAGGATGAGGCTGCGGGCCCCCAGACGCTCGCCGAAATCGAGCGGCTGACGATCCTGAGGGCTCTGGAGCGGACCAACTGGAACAAGCGCGCGGCAGCCGATCTGCTCGGGGTGTATCGGCCGACGTTGTATGGCAAGCTCAAGAAGTACAAGCTCGGCGAGTACCGCCAAAGCCGGGAGGCGGTTTCGAGCGCATCCGCGGATGAACGCAAGCGCCGGTAGATTGGCGACGTGCTGGCGATTGTCGAATGGCTGAATCTACTTCGGCGCCGTTCTTCAGTCGCCCAAGAACAGCGACAGCGACGACCATGTCTCTAGCGACCCTACCACCTGGACAGACTTCATCGACCGGGCTCGTCGCGTGCTCGATCGCGTGCTCGACAAGGGCCTCATCGTCGCCGGCGACACCCGGGTGTCGCTTGCGGAAGTCGAGCTCCTGACGATCCGGATCCGCCTGCTCATCTGCTCCATCGACAAGGCGGAAGAGATTGGCCTGGATTGGTGGAAGTGGGACCAGAACCTGTCCCGGGGGCGGTCGCAGCTCTCACGGGAGAACAGGTCCCTGAAGAAGCAGGTGCGGAGGTTGGAGCGCCAAGTCGGGTCGCTCGTCGCAAAGCGTGCGGTGACCGTGCGGCGGCCCACGGGTATATCTCGACGGCGGGGTGGCGGCAAGGACAAGTAGGGAGGGGGGCAAATGCCCGTTGAACGAGCCGCGAGCGGCACAAGTCTGATCGATGTTCTGGACCGCGTGCTGGACAAGGGCATCGTCATCGACGCCTGGGTGCGGGTTTCTCTGGTCGGCATCGATCTCATCACGGCCGAGGCGCGCGTGGTGGTGGCATCCATCGACACCTATCTCAAGTACGCGGACGCCGTCGCCGGGTCGGTTCCCGTCGCGCGACCGGCCATCGAAGGCCGCGCGCCGGAGGCCCTGCCACCGGCGCCAGTGGCGCTGAGGCCTCGACGGCGCGCCACCGCGTCGCGGGTTTCAGCGTCACGAAAGAGACCACTTCGATTCCGAACGGTGAGCTCACCTAATGACTGTTCGGGCGAAAAGGACCTGGCCCGGTTCCGAGGGACGAACGGGAAGCCGCCGGCGATCGCGGAGGAGCTCGCATGCATAAACGTCCCGATCGGCGCGTGAAAGAAGAGAGCCACGCCGCGGCGGCTCGGCTCTCGAAGCGCCGGGCATCGCAGCGCCCGGCGGAGGGCCGGCGCCTGGGGGGGCCGCGCATCGCGGCAGCGGTGCGCGGAACAGTCCCAGCTCCCCGTCGCCGGCCGCCGATTCCGCCGCCGTCGGGGACACCCGGGGCATGTACGTGTACTGCGTCATCCGATCGGACACGCCCTTGCGCTTCGACATCAGCGGGATTGCCGACGAGTCTTCGGACGTGTATACCGTGAGCTACAAGGATCTGGCGGCGGTCGTCTCGGACGTGCCGATGGGGGTCCTCGACTCGACGCGCCACAACGTGCTGGCGCACGAACGCGTGAACGAGACGGTCATGCGGGACCACACCGTGATTCCGATGTCGTTCGGCACGGTGTTCAAGACGAGCAAGGACATCCAGGAGCTGCTCCGGTCGGCGTACAACGCATTCAGCGACGTGCTGGCGAAGATGCAGAACAAGCTCGAGTTCGGCCTCAAGGTGCTGTGGGACCGCAGCGCGATGATCAGCCTGATCGAGCGGGAAGACGAAGGAATTAGGCGGCTCAAGACCGAAATCCGGGCGCAGCGGGGATCGACGTACTTCGCGCGCATGCAGTACGGGCGCCTCGTCGAAACCGCCTTGGGAGAGCGGGCAGAGCGAATGGTGTCGGATATTCTCGAGGCGCTGCGCGATGTCTCGGTGGCCGCCCGCATCAACAAGCCGATTTTCGACAAGATGATCATGAATGGGGCGTTCCTCGTGACCAGGAACCGCGAGAGCGCGTTCGATCAGCGCATCAAGCGCATCGCCGCCCAGCACGATGCGCTCACCTTGCAGTACACCGGTCCGTGGCCGCCCTATAATTTCGTCAACATTCGGTTGAAGCTGGAACGCGCCTGATGTTCATCCTGGACTCCCTTTTCGTCGGAGGCCTTCGGTTCGTCCTCGACAAGATCGCGGTCGTCGCCGACGCCGAGATGGACGACGAGGCCGCCTTACGCGAACGGCTGCTCGATGCCCGGATGCGGCTGGATCGGGGCGAGATGCGCGAGAAGGACTACGACGCGCTCGAAGCCGAGATCTTCGATCGGCTGCGAGCCGTTCGCCGGCGACGCGGTGAGCCCGAGCGGGCAGACGGCACCAAGGTTGTCGGGGCGGACGTGGAATTCACCGGCGACGACGACACGAGCGGAGCGGGGGGCGGACGCCGGGAGCCGCCTGGATGTCGCGAATGGGATCGACAGTCACCTACGTCTGTTGCCTCGTCGACGCGCCCGGACGGCCGCCGGACGTCTCGAACATGCCGGCAAGGCTTCCCGGCCTGGGAAAATCTCGCCTGCTGCCGCTCGGGCGCCGCGGCTGGCTCGTCGTCGCCGACGCGCCGACGGCGCGATATGGCGAGGCCGCCCTAGAGGTCCGACTCCAGAACATGGCGTGGCTCTCGCGATGCGCCCTGGCGCATCAGGCGGTGGTCGCGCACTGTCTGTCGGCGGCGGCGGTCGTGCCGATGAAGCTCTTCACGATCTTCGAGGACGACGACCGGGCGCTTGCCGGGATCGCGCGGCGGGGAAAGGCCCTGGATCGGATTATCAGGCGGGTGAGAAATCGGGTGGAATGGGGCGTGCGGATCAGGGGCGTGCCGGCGGCCCGCCCGCCGAGACCGCAGGCCCGGCCCGCGACGGGCACCGGCTACCTGACGGCCAGGAAGCGTGCCCGAGATACCGCGAGGCAGCGGCGTTCCCGCTCCCGGTCGGAGGTCGAGGGCGCATTTCGCCTGCTCGCCCGCGTCGCGGCGGAGGCGAGACATCGCGAGATGCCCGGCGGGAGGGAATCGCGCCTTCTGATGGACGCCGCGTTCCTGGTCGGCGCAGCCGACGCGTCCCGGTTCCGGGCGGCGGTGCGCAAGCTCTCGCGGACGCTCGAACGCGGAGCCTGCTCCGTGGAGGTGACGGGACCCTGGCCGCCGTACAACTTCATCGAGTCGTGAGCGACATGCCTCGCCGCCGCCCGAGGAGCCCGGCGCCAGCCGGAGCGACCGACATGTTCGAGACAGCCGACGCGTCCCTGCTGGACGTCATCGACCACGTCCTCAACCAGGGGGTCGTGCTCTCCGGCGACATCATGCTGGGTGTGGCGGACGTCGATCTGATCCACCTGCGACTGATGGCGCTCGCCTGTGCCGCCGACCGCACCAGGCCCATTCCCGCCGGACGACCCGGCGGCCGCCGTCGGCGGAGAACATGAAGCGGCATCGTCAGGCATCGGCCGGTCCGGTCTACGTCTACGCCGTCGTGCGGGCGCCCCTCGGCGGCCGTTCCCCGTGGCAGAAGGGGAAGCTTCGATTGGTGCGGGAGCGGTCCACGGCGGCGATCGTCGCGGATTGTCGCCGCCGTCCCGCGATCACGCCCGGCGTGCTCCGCGCCCACGATACCGTCGTCCGTCGAATTGCCCGGAGCGTCGGCGCGGTGCTGCCCGTCCGGTTCGGCACGCTCGCCGACGGGGATCGCTCGGTCCGCGATCTCCTCCGCGCGCGGAGGAGCAGGTTGTTGGCGGCGCTGCGCCAGGTGGAACAGCGCGAGCAGATGACCGTGAGGCTCTTCGGCCGCCCTCGCAAGCAGCCGCGCGGCCTCGGCGTGGGCGGCGGGAAGCGTCGGGGCACCGCATACCTTATGCAGCGTGCCACGGCGCGCGGCCTGGCGGCGGATGACCCCGAGCTCGAGCCGCTGCAGATCGCGCTTCGGGCGCTCGTGACCGCGGAACGGATTGTGCGCCACGACGCCGGCCCTCTCCTGCTGACCGCATACCACCTGATTCCCCGCGGCACCGCCGCCGCTTACCGCCCTCTCCTTCGACGGCATCGCCTGCCGGAGGGGTTGCGCGCCTCGGTGAGCGGCCCCTGGCCTCCGTATGCTTTTGGCCCCGAGTTCTGATCAATGAGTCCGCGCGTGGTGTCTCAACGGTCCCGCCGCCGGGCCAAGAGCTCGCAGGAGGGCGGACCCCGGCCGAAGAGAGCGCGGAGTCTGCGGCCGAAAGAGATCGCCGCGCTGCGAGGCGAGTTGAAGCGTCGGGCGGCTGCCTTCGAGCCTGTCCGCCTGAACGCCGATCCCGAGGACGTGCAACGCTCGGTCGGGAAGCTCGTGTTGACGCTCGTCGAGTTCATCCACAGGCTGCTGGAGCGGCAGGCCATTCGTCGAATGGAAGAGAAGACATTGACGCCGGCCGAGATTGAGTCGGTGGGGGAAGCGCTCATGCGCCTCGACCTCACGATACGTCGAACCGCGAGACAGTTTGGTCTGAGGCCGGAAGACCTGAACCTCGACCTCGGCCCGATCGGTCGCCTGATGTAGCGGGACACTCACCCCCGCGGGACGCCGACGACCTTCGCCAATCGACGCGGAGGTCACCTCAGCCTGTCTGAAAACCGTCCAGCCTGAGACCCACGCGTTGTCGGGATCGTTGACAACTCGTCTGAGAGCGCGCGAGGGCGGTTTCCGCTTCGGCCCGGAACCGCGCCTCATTGGTCCACCGACAGCCGTGACCACCGAGCGACCTGCTCGGTACGCGCTTTGCTCCCTCATGGCATCACGTGGCGACGCCAAGCTGGCTCGGCATGGAGGGAAAATTGATGAAGAGATTCTGGCTCATTCGTCCGATGCTGCTGCTCGCGCTCACCGTGGCGCCCGCGACGGGGCAAGCCCGACCGGCGGACAACGACGAACTGGTCGAGCGCGTTCGGCAGTCGATTGAAGTCCTGCAGGCGCTGACCAGCGCGCCCGACGATGCCATTCCGGAGTACATCCTCGAACGAGCGGAGGCGATCGTCGTCGTGCCGTCGCTCGTCAAGGGCGGCTTCATCGTGGGGGCCGAGCACGGCAGGGGCATCATGAGCGTGCGCGAGCCCGCCAGGAATGCATGGTCGGCCCCGGCGTTCGTCAGCATGTCCGGAGGCAGCTTCGGCGCGCAGATTGGCGTGCAGTCCGTGGATCTGATGCTGATCGTCGTCAATCGCGACGGCATCGACGAACTACTCAAGGATGAGTTCACGCTGGGCACCAGCGCCTCGGTGACGGCAGGCCCGGTGGGGCGGAGTACCAAGGCTGCCACCGACCTGCTGATGTCCGCCAAGATCCTGGCCTACTCGCGCGCCAAGGGCATCTTCGCCGGCGCCACGCTGGAAGGATCAACCCTCAGGGCGGATCGGGATGCCAACGAGAACTTCTATGGCATGCGTTTGGACACGAACGACATCGTCATCGAAAAACAGCACCAGGTCTCGCTGCCCGCGATGGCACAACAGTGGCGGGACACTCTGGCGCGGATTACCGGGTCCCTCAAGCGGAACTGACTACCGACTGCTTTCGACAGATTCTCCCCTCCTCTGTTTCAGACCGAGGAACACGCCCCCGCCCCCGCGGCAGAGAGCACAGTGCTCTCTGCCTCCCCGCCCTGCCGTTCGTGAATCGGCGGTCGCCGCGAAGCTTCTCTGAGCTGGCGATGGCACATCACTTGCTCCGTTGTCGCGCAGACGAGTCATCAATTGACTGCCGACCAGTCAGCTCAACGGCCGACGGCCAACGCTCCCGAGGAGCCTCGGCACACTCGAACGACCAATAAATCGGGCGGTCGTGCCGACGCGCCGACCGGCGACCCACGGTCCGAGCCCCTGCCAAAGTCCCTCATCGGGCTCATCACACATATCGGGCGGGTCCTCGGGCCGCACGCCATGGAGTGCGTCGCCGACGCCGTCCAGTCCGTGGAGGCAGAGCACAAACGCGTCGTTGCGGCCAAAGACGAGGTCATCTCGCGCTACGAGGCGGAGCTGACGGACCGCGGGGCTCCGCTCGATCCGCAGTGCCGGCTACCCATGCGGGTCCGATGCGACGAGGAGGTGACGCGAGCGCTGATGACGGAGCGGCGCGGCGGGGGTCTCGCCTTCTTCTTCTGGGACTTCTTCCGATTTCGCTGGTACAACAATCGGGATCGCGACCATCAGCTCGGCGATACCGTCCTGCGATGTCACGGCGACATCCTCCGCACGTGCATCCGCCAGAATTCACACGTGTTCCGGTTCGGGGGCGACGAGTTTCTGGCGCTCGCGCCGGACGAAGACAGCCTGGACGCCGCGCTCGCCGTTGCGTCGCGCATCGAAGACGCCATCCGAACCTACCCGTGGATTGGCACCGACCACCGCCTGAGCGATCACCTTCCCCAGGTGAACATGGGCGTGCTGTACATCCCAATCCCAGCCGAGGTCGAGCGGCTGGCGATGCGGGACACCCCCGGACTGGTCGATCGGCTGCGGCACGATCTGTACAAGATTCTGGACCTCCTGATGTACGGCGCGAAGGCCGACATGGAGCGCGGCGAGAGTCGCGTGCATTCGCGGATCGGCCACATCGTCAACGGGCTCATCCTGGACGAGCAGTCGAAAGATCTTCGCCAGCAGCTGGAGCAGCAGATCGGCCGGGAGAGATCAGAGTTCTAGAGCGCGGCGCCGCACGGTCTGCCAGGCAGCCTGCCACAAATGACGATGCTGATGGCGAGGCAGAATCGTCAGGCACGCGTACAGGTTGTACTTCACCCGCGGATTGTATGGTGACGTGATCTTGATCCGTCTGATCGGCGGCCCATCGGATTCTCGGACGAGGGCGATTCTGTTCATCCTGCAGCCGGTCGGCTTCGGCAATCAACCCGCCCGGCGAGTCGGCTCCGGCTGGAACGAAGGGCGCCGTCGTGCTCACCCGGAACCGGACGGGAGGGCCGGCGGCCACCCACAAGAACCACCCGACAGGGTCGCGGCGGTACCGCCGTGGCGCCGAACCCTTCGAGCGTCGTACCCGCGCGATCCCGTCGCGAAGAAGCGGGACGTATGCCGCCGGGGATGCATCTCGCCTGGCGCGACGCCACCTATCATCCTCCTTCCGTTCGTGTGAGATTGCGTGCACGCGGACCGCGCGTGTTCGGCTACACTCACCCGATGCTGGTTCAAGAGGTGATGAGCCGTTCCGTCATAACGCTCACGCCCGAACAGACTCTTGCCGAGGCGATCGCCCTTCTTCGCACCCACCGCATTCGGCATCTCCCCGTCGTCGACGATTCCAAGCTCATTGGGATCGTGACCGATCGCGACGTGAAGCGCGCCACGCCGTCGGTGCTGTCGGGCGTCGATAAGACGGAGTACGATCGCGTGCTGGCCACGACCAGGGTCGCGCAGTTCATGACGCGCGAGCCGATGACGGTCGCGCCCGGCGCCGGGCTCAAGGCGACCGTCAAGATCATGATCGAGGCCAAGGTCGGGGCCCTGCCGGTCGTCGAGGCGGATCACCTCGTCGGGATCCTGACGGAGATCGACGTTCTGCGCGTCGTGCTCAACCTGCTGCCCGAATAGAGCCCGCCGTCAACTCCTCGTCACCGATAGCCGCGCTTCAGCAGCATCTCCGCGCCAATCGCGAACCCCTCGGCGTCCGGCACGTCGAAGTCGAGCGCATCGGCGATCCGATCGTACATGTTGAACAGGGCGCAGACGTGGATCGCGTCCTCGATGGCTTCGTCCGACAGGTCGACCGATCGGAGCGGTGCAATGTCGGCCGGGGAGACGTTGAGCGGGTCGAGCGTGAGCTTCTCGAGGAACCCCAGCATGGCCCGCAGTCGATCGTCGATCGGCGCGGTGCGCCAGTTCTCGAGCACCGCGTCGACCAGCTGCCGGCTTCCGAGCGCCTTCGACGCGACCGCGCCGTGAGCGCCCGTTCAAAAAGGACACCGGTTGAGCCGCGACGTGAAGGCCGCGAACAGCTCCCGCTCGCCGACGGTCCAGTCCGACGGCCCGCGCATCACCGCTTGAGTCCACGCGCTGGCGGAGCGTCCGAACAGCTCCGGCCGGTACAGCAGCGTGCGCACGATGTCCGGCGCCCGCCGGCGGCTGATCAGCCGGACGAGGCCGAGCTGTGCTTTCTGCGCCAGTCGATGTCCGCGCTCGACGGTCTTGAGCCTCACGACCGAGACCCGCGCAACGCGCCCATGCCGCGCTCGAGGCGTCCCCGCGCGGCGCCAAACGCCGCGCTCAGCGTGATCTCGAAGATAGCGTCTTCCGAGTACGCGACCGCTTTGAGCGCTTCGATATCCGCATCGACAACCGTGTAGGCGTGGAGCGCCACCCTCTCGACGTACCGGTCGAGCGATGCGGGCACGGCTTCACTCGCTGGCTCGGCGGTCCGCCCCCCGAACGCCGCGCAGCGCATCTCGACGGCCCGCCGCACCGGGGCATCGGTCTCGCCGGCGGTCTCCAGAACCGCCCGAGCAAGGCGTTCGACGTGTACGCGGTAACGCCCGACGACGTCAGTCATTGAAGCCCCCTTCTCTTGATTGAAGAACGAGCGAGATGCGGCCGGCGGCCCCATTGTCTCGTCCGGCGCCGCCCCGGTGCAAACGCTGGTGGAGGGACTGGATGAGTTAGCGATCCCGGCTGACAGCCCCAGCCCGCGCCGCTCTGCGGGAAAAGCGCCACGCCGAGAGCGAAGAGGCCCGCCAGATTCCCCGGGACGTCGTCCGTGCGGTCGTAGCCTCTGTAGGCGAACAGGAACCAGCCGATGGCGAACAGCGTGCCCACGAAGACATCGCGCGTTCTCAGATCGTAGTAATCGCTGATCGAGAGCTGGACCTCGGCGCAGCGACACAGCGCGAATCCCCACAACACCGGCACGGCCGGCCGCGCGACTCCGAGGACGCCGACGACCCGCCGCAAGGTCAGGTACGAGACGATGATGTATTCGTGATCCCGTCACCTGGCATGGCGGCACTCGACGCTCGACTCGGAAGCCACCTCGCCCTGGCCGCGGCTCGCATCCGGCGAGATCATGCGCCAATCCTCCATCGGCCGCAGTCCTCGAAGAGCGCCCGGGCCAGGAGGTCTCCTATCAACGGCAGCTCGGAGGGAGGAAGGAGCCGTCGAGCCACCGCAGGACGAACTGACGCGCCGCCTCGCTGCAGCGCTGTCCGTCGAAGACCGCAGGCCCGATCGCTCCCCCACCGATGGCGTACGCGAAGCCAACGGGCATGCCGCCGACCGCCACAGACCCGACCGCCAGGCCGCCCACCGACAGCCCGAGTCCCATCGCGGCCCCGCCGAAGGCCAGGAGGATGCCGACCGCGCCGCCGCCGAACGCGAACAGGCCGCACGCCAGCCCGCCGAAGGCAAGCGCCCCAACGGCGATGTTTCCAATGGCCACGACGCCGCTGGCCACCTTCGGCCGCAAACTCACCGGATCGACGCCCGTGCAGATGTGGATCAGCGGCCAGCCGCCCACGGTTGCTGCCGATCTGTACTCGAACCCGAGAATGGCGCCGCGCTCCGCGCATGGCCGGCACACCAGCCGCGGCGTTTCGCTGCCGACGCAGTCTCGACAGATGGCTTTCTGACAGACGACGCACATGCCGACGGCGGTGCGGTCGTGCGTGTAACAATTCATCCGCCGCCGATTGTAGAACATCGCGCGGGCTCACGGCCTACGCTCGTCGAGGGCCGTCAACCGCGGCCGGCGTTCTGCCGTTGTCCGAAGACGCCGGTCAGGGCGCAGAGAAATGCTCGCGATTGCGGTCGACGAAGTCCGTCAGGAGCTCGTCGATGTTCTCGGTGGAGTCGAAGAACCGGGTGTCCAGGGCGTCGAGGGTGCCGATCGCGCTCGCACCCAGTCGTTCGAGGGCCTGCTGACGCGCGTCACGGTCCGCCGGCGGCCCCGACGGACCAAACACGCTGTTGGCCTCCTCGGCCATGGCAGCGGTCCGGGTGGCTCCGATTTCACGGAGGGCGCCTGGCGTTTCGAGCGCGTTGTCACCGGCCGAGTTGATGAAGAACTGCTCGAAGCCGCCGTTGTTGACCTCGGCTTCGAGGTTCCACACGCACAGGAAGACCCGTTCCGCGGGAGTGAGGCTCTCGATACCGCGCGCGGCTTCCCGCGCCCACACGGCTTCGCTGATGCGAATGAGATCGATCTCGCCGTCCGCGGGCAGCGGCTGCCCCGTCATCGGGCCTCCGCCACCGCCGCCGCACCCGGCCAGCACGAGAACCGACAGGCAGATGAGGGCATTGCGCCACGATTGTGCTCGCATCTCTCGCTCCTTCTTGCCGATCGCTCAGACGCGAACGGCGTTCCCAATCGTCTCGAATCGGCCCGGTCGGCCCTGTGCCGCCTGTCGGCGACGGTGGCCGGCTAAGTGGCCTGGGCCGCCCGCCGTTCTTCGATCTCGTCCAGGTGATGCCGCAGATGAACCACGTATCCTCGGGCTCGTTCGAGCGGTGCGCAATGCCGCCGAAGGAACCGAGCAGCACTCGATGGTCCTGACACAGGGACGCCGGTGGCTGTGTCGAGGGCAATGGCGAGAGCCATGCGCACGCACCGCCTCCTAGCGCGTCCACGTGAGAAGGAGGTAATGGTCAGGAGCCACCGCGACGGGCGTGACGGAGGCCCGGTTCAGGCGGTTCGCCAGGATTGGGAGCAGCTTCGAGAAGTCGGGCGACGTGGGGGCCCAGGCGCCCGGCGGCCTCGAGGTGCCAACCTCTGCGCTCCGGCCACGCGTCCGAAACCAAGGGGCGGCCTCCAGGAACTCCTCCCACTCCGCGTTCATCCGTCACGCTCCCTTCTTCTCCCCCGCGGATCGCCGGTCGCGCTTTAGAGGGGAACGCGCAATTCCCGTGCGGCGACCTCAGCAATCGGGGCCGTAGAACCAGGTGATGTCGATCGTGTATCGGGCGCTCTGTTCGGGATCTCCAACGACCCACAGCTTGTACTCCGCGGGGGAGCCCAGGATGTCCGGGTTGCCGCGGCCGTTGGTGATGATGAGGGTCGTGGCGATCTGACCGTCGATCGAGCCGGCGCGGCCGAGCAGCGCGCACGCATCGCCGTTGGTCGCCGGCGGCGGCCGGAAATCCGCGCAGCCGACCTTGGTGGCATACACGCCGATGCGGGGTCCATCCGCGGCCGCCTGCCCCACCCAACTGATGTGCGCGTCGTTCTGGCTGCCCTCGGTTCCATAAGGGACCTGATGGACGACAATCCGGGCCGGCGCCACCTCACCGACAATCGTCGTCACCGGCCCTGTCTTCTGTCGATCGAGGCAGCTCGGCCCAAGCAGCCCGCAGCCCCAGGGGCACAGCAGAAACAGCCCGAGCGCTGTGATTCGTATCATTGATGCCTTTCTCCCTATCCCCAAATGCGAAAACACGGGGAGGAAAGGCTCAGGGTCCCATCCCGGTAAGCCTCCTAATCGAAGGCCGAAAATTCGGGCCCGTACCGGACCACACCGGCGCGTCCGGCGAGGGCGCCCGTCTCGAGCTCGATCACCATGAACGCGTCTCGCGGAACGCGGGCCTCGTAGTCCAGGCCCTTCGTATGTGCCGGCACGAATCCAAACCGCGGGTAGTACTCGGGGTGCCCGACGACCACGACGGCGCCAAACCCGCGGCGGCGACACTCGGCAAGGCCGGCGCGTACCAGGCGGCCGCCTACACCCGACCGCTGGCACTCCGGGCGCACCGCCATCGGCGCCAGGCCGGCGACCCGGATGTCACCCGGCGGCGGCACGATGCCCACGGGCGTGAAGAGAATGTGGCCGACCACGCGGCCGTCAACGGTCGCCACAAGCGAGAGCGCGTCCGCCGAGGCTCGTAGAGCATCCACCAGCCGCGCCTCCTGAGGACGTCCGAATGCCAGCTCGTTGACTTCCCGAACGCCGGCGGCATCACAGGGCTGCTCCGGCCCGACCGAGACATTCATCGACGTGCCGCTTCCCGCGGAGGGTACGCCCATTCCCAGACTTCGCCGTCTTCCGGATGCACGACATCGCCTCTCAGCCTGAAGCCCAGCTTCTCGAGGATCCGAGTCGAGGCGCCAGCTTCGCGAAGGGTCTGCGCCGTGACGGTGATCCCGGAATCTGAGGCCACGGCCAGCGCCATCAGTGCTCGCGCCATCGCCGACGCGATGCCGCGGCCCTCGAATTCTGGAAAGGTGAAATAGGCAATCTCGACCTCCCCGGAGACTGGCGGCGACTTGAAGCCACAGGTGCCGACGACCTGCCCGTCCGAGAGCGCCAGATAGCCCAGCCAGGGCGGCACGAATCCAGCCGATTCGTACAGAGACGCGGTGGCCGTGCACACCTGCCGGGCGATGTCGGGAAGCTGAAGGCCGGTGTCCGCCGGCGTCCCTGAACGTTCGATTGGGACGAGGCTGAGTTTCATGTGAGTTGTGTGGCCCTGCGCCCGTGTTTCAGCCGTTTCCCCACAAGCATTGTTACGCACGAGGTGGCCAATCCGAGCAGAGCGGGAGTCGCGGTCAGGATGCACCAGTCCTCAGCATGGTCATCAGTCGCCAAAGCAAGAAATGCCAGGAGCAGCGCCGCCAACAGAACGGCGTCGCCGGCCTGATTCGCGCTCGAAGAAGGGGCAAAGGCAATGGCCTATGACGCGGCTGCGACCACTATCGGGTCGAAGCCAAGCCCCTGAACACGTTCGTCGCGAAGAAGCGTCCGCGCCCGCTGAGACACGATGAGCCAGCGTTCTCCGCCCACGCACCTTCGCGGGGGACCGGGCGGCAATTGCCACTCGCCGAAGTACTCCCACGTCAGGTTCCAGTCACTCGCCGTCGCGGGAACCGCGGCATAGCGGAGCTCGGTGACCTGTTCGGACAAGTCGAAGTGGCCGCTGCGCCCGCAGCGAGGGCACATCCGGGCTCGGTGAATGCGCGCCCCGGCCGACAGCGGCGGCCACTCAGCGGTAATCCGGAGCCAACGATACGCTGAATCGGGCTCCTTGCCGCGTTGACGCTGGACCGGATTGATCTCCACGCCGGTAAGGCCGAGGGCCTGAATGCGCCCGGCCAGGCGCTGCGAGACGACGATGTGCCCGTCGTGAGCCGTACGATCGAGCTGCTTCTTCCCCATTCTGGCGAGGTCGGCCAGCAGCGGCGCCATCGGCACCGCTCCCGCCCCGCACTCGCCGCACGCGTGGGAGTGGTCGTATGGCTGGCCCATGTTGATGCCCCCCATCAGGCCGGCCGTGCCCACGCGGAGCAGAAGCCACTCGCGCGCATCGAGTTCGCGGTCGCTGTAGATGCGCTCGGCCCGCACGAGAGGGGATTGCTCGAACCTGGCTTGAATCTCCTGGCACAGGCGGTCGAGCCGAACATCAGTCGCCGGCAGCGTCACGTGGCAGTTCCCTGCCAGGAGACCATCGCCCACGATCTCGGCCTGATCGGCGAGGGTGTATTCCGCGAGGAATGCCCGGGCGGCGCCGACGCCCTCCGGCCCGACATTGAAGAAGATGTGGCGGAGCTCCTTCACCAGAACCCAGCCCGCTCGGCCTTCACCACAGCGGGCCGGCCTTGGCGCACTCCTCGGCAACCGTCAGGAATCGGCTCACGCCGGGATTGTCAATGACATACGGATGCGGCTGCCCCGGGCGGCGCTGGCCCATCATGGGCAGCTTGGTCGTTGAGCCATCGTACTGCGGGTGGTTCGAGAGCAGCACGTCGGCGCCGGCCTTCGCCGCAATCTCCCGGAAGCGTCGCGCCGAGCTCGCGTACTGGTCGTACCAGAATGTCGCCGGGCGATCGGGCCTGATGTAGCGCGGCGATCCGCTTCGCCAGTTGAAGCCGGTCCCTCCCCAGAGGGCCGCCACGTGCGTGCGGTCGCCGTCCTTCACCGGAATGATGCTGGAGATCGTGCCCAGCGTATGGCCCGGCGTCACGTACAGCACGAGCGTGGTGTCGCCGAGCGTGAGCTTGTAGCCGTCGGGCGCCACCAGGTCGCGCTTCGCCTTCGGCCAGCGCTCCGGGTCGGTCGCGAGCAGCTCCCAGTCATCGGCGCTCATGACGACGCGGGCCCCGAACCGCTCCTGCAGCAGCGCGGCGCCGGCCACGTGATCGCTGTGCGCGTGGCTGACCACAACGTATCTGATGCTCTTGGGATCGAGACCCAGTTTGCTCAGCCCGTTGACGACTTCCTCTTCGACCGAGTACTCGAAGAGGGGGTCGATGACGATGATGCCGGCTGACGTCGTCACCGCCCAGGCCGTGTAGGCGCTCTGTCCGACGAAGTACAGATTGTCGAACACCTTGACGGGCGGGGCATACCACTGCGAGCGTGGAGGCGGTCCCTGCGGCTGCGCGGCAGCCTGCGCCCCCGGCTGCTGAACCCTGGGGGGCGGCGTGCAGATGGTGTTGAACAGCGCGAGATGCTCCTGCCCTGCCGCCGCCTTGGCGGCCGCCACGTGTGGTGCCGCCCGGCCCTGCCCCTGAGGCCTCTGCGCGGACGTCGCCATGAACAGGACGAGCAGCGCGAATATACAGGCCTTCATGACACCTCCTGTGGATCACGACAACGGGTCCAACCTACCGTGGCTCCTGAAAGGGCGGCGGCGCGCTCTCCGGCAACGGATAGCGATCCAGGTTCAGCACCATCGACACCAGGTCGTAATAGCCCATCGCGGCGACCAGGTCCACGACGCCCTTCTCGCCCAGCACGTTCACCGCCGCCTTGAAGGTCGCGTCGCTCACGCGGCGATTCTGCCGCATTTCGGTGGAGAAGTCGTAGACCACCGTCTCGTCGGGTCGCATCCGGGCCGGGCGCCGTCCGGCCTGAATATCGTCGATGACCGCCGCGTCCAGGCCGGCGCGCAACGCGAGCGTCTTGTGCGCGTACCATTCGTATTGGGCGGACCACCATCTGGCTGTCATCAGAATGGCCATCTCGTTGAGGCGCTGGGGCACCGACGTGCGGAAACGGACATACTCGCCGAGCTGCTGCGCTCGATTGCCCATGTCGGGGCTGCGCAGCAGTGTATTGAACGGGCCGTCGAGCGATGTCCGCGTGCCCGCCAGCAGGTCGTTCACCATCGTCTTCTGTTCCGGCGTGAGTTGCTCGAACGTGAGCGGCGCGAACCGATCGCCGCGAAGATTGAGGTCACGCTTCTGTTGGCCCAGTGCAACGACCGAGCCGGTCAGCAGGACTGCCGCAATCAGAATGCTCGTACGCATGTCGATCTCCTGACGATATTCGACCCGTGGGCTACCTGGGGCCCACCCTCGTGCTGTGGGTTGACACGCTCTGCCACCTGCCGTCGCGCATCACCCAGACGTCGGTGTAGCGCAGCGTCACTTCTGCCCGCTGTCCCTGCCGGATGCCGATCAAGCGTAGCGTAAACCAGACGACGGCCGTGTTCTGGTAGACCTTTACCGTGAAATCGTCCTGTACGGCTGACTCCACCTGTTGGTTGAACTCAGCCACGAGTGCCAGCTCCCGTGCCTTGTCGCCCCGGCTGCCATCGTCGTAGGTGGCAATGAACTCGTCGGCGAGGATGCGCTCGATGAAGGCGACGTCCCTGCGGTAGAACGCCTCGTTCCAACCCTGCTCGAGCTCGATGAGGACCTGTTGATCCGATTTGACCGCCGGCCTCTGCGAGGCGGACGCGGTCACGGCGCAGCCGGCGACGAGGACGCAACACAGCGAGTGGCGCAATTCCATCCGGAGCCCCCTTTCAGGTCCTATTTCCCCTCGCGTTCCTGCCGTAGCTGATCCAGAAAGACCGGATGATGATGCACCGTGATCTCGGTGTCACCGAGCGGGATCGTGTCGCCATCCTTCAGCCGTCGGAGAGGCGCGAGTTCGAGCACCGCCTGAGCGGTTCCAGACGAGTACTGGTGGCCCC
>Ga0326597_10005132_pt1 | contig 18256 bp, 13 predicted proteins | sample RVTome_12_FD_203789 | JGI IMG/M metagenome (GOLD analysis project Ga0326597, IMG submission 203789) | Soil microbial communities from uranium-contaminated site in the Upper Colorado River Basin, Wyoming, United States - RVT100D185 | ecosystem: Environmental > Terrestrial > Soil > Contaminated >... | reverse complement strand
ACGGCTCTCGCCACGGAGGCGAAACGGCTCCGCCTTCCCATCCACCCCGAGGCGCGGGTCTACGGCCTTCCGCTTCTCGGAAGCCACGTGGGCGCGGACGCCGCCGCCTGCCTTCTCGCGACCGGCCTCGCCGAGCGAGAGGGTGTCTCCGTGGTGATGGACATCGGAACCAACACCGAGCTCCTCGTAGGAAATCGGGACAGGATCGTCGCCGCCTCCTGCCCCGCCGGCCCCGCGTTCGAAGGGGGCGGGGTTCTCTGCGGCATGCCCGGTCTCGACGGCGCCATCGAGCGCATCGGCATCGCCGATGACGGCCGGGTCTCGCTCCAGGTGATTGGCGGAACCGAGCCCCAGGGAATCTGCGGCTCGGGACTGGTGGATCTCCTTTCCGAGCTTCTGCGCACGGGGCGGATGAATGCCCAGGGTCGCCTCGGCGAGGGAGTCGACCGGTTTGTGGTCGATCCCGACCACGACATCTTCTTCACGGAAATGGATATCAACGAGCTCGCGCAGGCGAAGGGCGCGAACGTGGCCGGACTCCGCATCGCCCTCGACGTCTTCGGGATTCGCCTCGAGGACATCGAGCGCTTCTATCTCGCGGGAGGCTTCGCCCGGCACATCGACCCCGATGCCGGGCGCCGTATCGGTCTTCTTCCGCCTCTTCCCGAGGAGAAGCTGGTCCGTGTGGGAAACGCCGCCCTCGAGGGGGCCGCGCGAGTCCTGCTTTCGGAAACGCACCGGCAGGAGCTGGAAGAGCTGGCCCTTCGAGTGGAGCACATCGAGCTCGAGACCCACGAGACGTTCTTCGATTTTTTCGTCGAAGGCTGCCAGTTCGTTCCCATCGGAGCGGAGGTGCTGCACTGATTCACCTCCACGAATACGCTCGGCTTTTGGGCTACCCCGCGGGAAAGCCTCTCGAAGGCGAAATCCTCGCGCGAGCCGAAGAGGCGATCGGTTGGTACCGTCGCCATGGAAAACCGAGGGTCTACTCCCGCGTCGTCGGGAACGAAACCATCGCCGCCATCACCGCGGGCGCGGAAGTCGAAGACGAGGTCGCGAAACTCTGGGAAGCGGACCGCGTCGACGAGGCCTATTTCCTCGACCGTCTCGCGGCCGCAGTCGTCGAGCACCTCGCCGCCTCGCTCGGAAACGGAAGGAGCCCCGGCCATCGGGGGTTTCCTTTCGAAGAGCAGTTGCGACTCCACGCTCAATTGGAGCCCCTCGAGATCGAGCTGCTTCCCTCGGGGATGTTGAAACCCAAGAACTCACTGCTCGCGGTCTACGACCCCCCGGACGAGAGCGTCGAGAGCGTGTCTCCCTGCTCGCGCTGCTCCTTCCGCTGCAGCTTCCGGAGGAAAGCCGCGTGAAACTACTCGAAGCGGTGAAATACCGCGTCCTTCTCGGAGACGGCGCCATGGGAACCCAGCTTCAACAGGCCGGGCTTCCCCCCGGCGGTTGCGGCGAGGCCTGGAACCTCGACGCCCCCGAGAAGATCCTCGCGATCCAAAGGGCCTACGTGGACGCGGGCTCCGATTGCCTGATTACCAATACCTTCGGCGCCTCGCGCATCATGCTCGAGCGGCACGACGAGGGGCCCCGGGTCCGCGAGATCAACCGGGCCGCCGTCGACATCGCGCGCCGCGCGTTCTCTTTGGGCGGAGAGCGGGAGGGGTACGTCCTCGGCGACATCGGTCCCTTCGGGGGACTGATGGAGCCTTACGGCGAGATTACCGTCGCCCTGGTGGAGAAAGCGTTCGCCGAGCAGGCGGAGGCGCTGGTCTCGGGCGGGGTCGATGCCATCATCATCGAGACCCAGACCGCGCTCGAGGAGCTCGGGATCGCGATCGCGGCGGCGAAGGCCGCCGGTGCCCCCGCGGTCGTAGGCTCGATGGCGTTCGACGAGATGCAGGAAGGCGACGAGGTCCGCACGATGATGGGAACGAGCCCCGAGCAGGCGGCGAAGTTCATGGCGGAGGCGGGGTGTGACGTCGTGGCCCTCAACTGCGGGACCGGGATCGACCTGCGCCTCGCCGTCGATATCGCGAGACGCTATCGATCGGTGGCGAGTCTTCCCATCATGGCGCAGCCGAACGCCGGACTTCCGGTCCTCGAGAACATGAAGGTCCTGTACAAGGAAACGCCCGAGGAGATGGCCCGAGGTCTCGAGGAGCTCCTCGAAGCCGGTGTTGCCATCGTCGGCGGCTGCTGCGGGTCCACCCCCGCCCACATTCGAAAGTTCCGGGAGGTACTCGATCGTGTCAGGACTCAAAGTCGAGCTCGGGCCTGAGAACCAGGACGCGGAGAAGCTCCTCCCCTCCGTCAAGGACGACGGTTCGGGGGTAGGCATCAACTACACCGACGCCTATGTGAAGACCATCAAGCTCACGCTCGAGGATGGCCGGAAGGTCTCGGTGAAGCGCCGCGGCCTCAAGCTCACGTTCACCATCGGCGATCGCACCGGAGACGGCCTCCTGCGGCGGCTCCAGCACGGCCCGGACGAGAAGAACATGCTGCGCGAGGCGCTGAAGGAAGCGGCCCGCAACGCGGGCGCTGCCTTCGACGTCGAAGGCCGGGTGATGGTGCTGGAGCTCACGTAGGGAGCTAGCGAGGGGAGCGAGCCGAGCGAAGAGCGAGGCGAGCATTTAGAATGTTACGCCGACCCGGACCCCGAGGAGGTGGACTCCCGAGCCTTCGAAGCGGTCCCTCACCTCGAGCCGGAGCGCCATGCCGTTCTCGAACCAGTAATTGACACCGCCTCCGACGCTCGCGAGGCCGGCGCCGCCGTCTCCGAGAACCACCCCTCCGACGCCTCCGAGCACGAAGGGAACGAGACGTCCCGAAGAGGGAACGAAGTGGTACGAAGCTTCGAGCGAGCCGTGCGCCAACCCGCAAGGGAAGCAGTCCGCGATTCCCATCAGAGACGCGTCGAATCCGAGCCCGAGCCCGCGGTAGACGAGCCACTGCATTCCGCCGCCGAGCTCGAGAGTGGCGGCGATGCCCTCGGCGACGACGAACGCCCCTGGCGCGGCGAAGACGTATCCCTGCCGGTGCAGGTCCTCGTCAATCTGGGCCGTCGAGAGCGCGGGAACCGACAGAAGCATTGCGAGCGCGATCCATCCAGCGTTTCGCATCCTGCACCTCCTTGCGGTGACGCAGGAGGGAGGAGCAAGAGGGGTGCCAGGAGAGAGGCGTACCTTTTCAGCAGAAACCGCGCTCTCGCCGGGCGACTCTCGCCTTTCGGATAGACGGCGCCGACTTTCGGATTGGCCGGGCCGGAAACCCGCGGCAGGCTTCAGTCCTTCACCCGCGACAAATAAAACCGATTGGCCCCGTCCTCTTTTCCGCCGTTACTAACATGTTGCCCCCGTGAATTTCTCGCGAAAGAATGGACGCTGGTTCCATGATGGAAGTGAAGGAGGAAGGACCCTCCCCCCTGGAGAACCGCGTGCTTCGAGCGCGGGCCCGAGGAGAGATGTCCGCCGACGCCGCCTTCGAAGCGCTGTTTCGGGAGTATCGGCGCATCGTGGCCTCCTGGCTTGCGGTGCGCGTGGACAGTGGTTCGGTAGACGACCTCGCGCAGGACGTCTGGCTGATTTTCTATGGCCGGTTTCGTCGCTGGGAGTTCGGCACCGAGATGGAGTCGGCCGAAGCCCGGCCGGTGCTGAGCTTCTTGTTTCGCACGTGCCAGTTCGTGGCCAGAGGCCACCAGCGGCTTGCTCGATCGCGAAGAAGCGACCCTCTGGAGAAAGTCGAGGAGAAAGTCGCCGCGAGGGGTCCCGATACCCTTCTCCGCGAGCTAGACGCGGCGAAAGCCTTGTCGCTCGCCCGCCGCGTCTGTCCGGAGGAAGAGCTCGACGTCCTTCTCGCGAAGCTCGCGGGAATGTCGGCGCGGGAGGTCGCGAGGTCGCTCTCCATTACCGAGGCCGTGGTCGATCACCGATACCGCGACGCTCTGGCGCGTCTGCGCTCGAAGCTGAAGGTCGGGTCATGACGGAGCGGAAGGACATGCCCGAGGAAATCGGAGCTCGTCTCGAGCTCGAGTGGCGCTCGCTCCTCGAAGCGATCGCGGCCCCCGAGCGGAGCCCGCTCGATCTTCCGCCGGATCGGCGGATGGCGGTCTCCCGCGTCGCCCTCCTCGCTCAGCTCGAGGAAGTCCGGGAGGAATGGAAGGCCCTCCAGAGCCTCGTCGACGAGGAGACGAGCGGGAGGTTCGCGAACGCCGCCTGGACGCTGAAGGATCTCCTCGCCCACCTCGCCTCCTGGGCCCGGGAGTTCGGCAGCGAGATCGCGACCGCCTCACGGAAGGAGAGCTTCGACTACGCCATTCCGTTCGCGATGTCGGTCCTGGGTCCGAACGAGTGGAACGAGCGGGAGGTCCAGTCGCGCAAGGAGCGCACGCTCGAGGAAATCTTCCGCGAGTTCGACGAGGAGACCGCCCGGCTCCAGGACCTCGTCGTTGAGATGGAAGAGCCCGTTCTCTATCAACCGGCTCCGTTCCCGCTCGCTCCTTCAGGAAATCAGAGGGAGCGCTTGCCCGTCCCGCCGGCGTTGCTGGTCTCGGGCAAGTGCCTCCACGACCGCTATCACTTCGCGCAGATCCGGAAGCTCCTCGATCGCCTCCGGGAGTAGTCGGGGCTAAACCGTCTCGAAGCCGAGACGTCTCGAGACCTCGTCCGCCCGCGCCTTCACCAAAGCCCCCAGCTCTCGAAGGGCCGACTGCTGGAGCCGGGCGCTCGGACCACCGACGCTCAGGCTCGCGTACGGCTCGTTCATGGGGATCCGAATGACCGCTCCGGCGGCGGCATAGCCCTCCTCGAGCTCCCCGCTGACAGTGGCGAAGCCGTCATCGCGCACTCGCGAGAGCTCCTTCTCCAGATCCTCGAGGGTCACGATCGTACGCTCGGTGTAGCGCGTGAGCGGCTGGGAAAGGAGCTCGGACGTCCTCGCTTTCGGAAGCTCCGCGAGAAGCGCCTTTCCGGTCGACGTGGCGTGAAGGGCCCAGGACGTCCCGAGAGACGGCGAAGCGCCCACGAGATGCGCTCCCAGAACCTCGTCCAGGATCAGCATCTTCCCCTGGGAGAGAACCTCGAGTGTCGCCGTCTCGGCCGTTTCCTGCGCGAGCGCCTCTAGCTCCGCATGGACGGTGTCCCGAATACTGACGGCCCGGAGAGCCCGAGCCCCGAGGACCACCGTCTCCGGTCCGAGTCGATAGCGCGCGCTTGCCGGGTTGCGTGCAACCAGGCCCTCGCTCTCGAGCGCCGCAAGGAGGCGATGGGTCGTGCTGCGGCTCAGGCCCGCCTCGCTTGCGAGCTCGGCGATGTCCCGTTCCGGCCGTTCGGGGGGGAACGCCTTGAGAAGGGAGATCGCTCTCAAGACCGCCTGAGCCCCGGAGGGCGGGCCCTTCTTCGCCATTCCCGATGTTACAACGGAACGAGAGTCGGGTCAGGCGCCCCGCAGGTAGAGAGAGCGGGCGGTGAGCTCCCGGTGATCGAGCCCGGAGGCTCGATCGAGCAGAGCGAGAGGCGGCGGGAGCTCGGTCGCGAAGCGCCACTCGTCGGCGCGGCCCGACGCCTCGAGGAATTTTTCCCGCCACTCGGGCCACCACGGGGAGGCCCTCCGGGCGAGCGGCTCGATGACGAGAACCGAAGCGCCCCGTTCTCCTGCCGAGAGAAGGCGGTCGAGAAGCTTCTCCCTCCCGGTCGCCTCGAGCTCGTTCACCGTGTACGCGGCGACGATCGCGTCTCCCCTTCCCGCGGGCGGCGCCTCTTGAAGTGGCTTCTGGTGGATTCGACCGCGCAGCCCGAGCCTCGCGAGGAGCCACCGGGCCTCGTCCGCCGCCCATGAACTCTGCTCGAACCCGACGACCTGGGGTCTCCGCTCGCAGAGGGTGGCCCACGCGGCGGCGGCAACGGCAAGTCCGCAGCCGAGGTCGAAGATTCTTCGCGGTGGCTCCCGCTCGGCTCCGAGCGCCAACACGATCTCCCGAACCAGCAAGAAGTGGAGCGGGCTGTAGAAACAGGCGAAGGCCGCGCGCTTTCCCGCCCCGTCGAAGGCCGCTCCCCGGTCGATCCGCCGCCGCTCCTCCACGTAGATGCGCGAGAGCGCCACTACACCCTTCCGGATCTCGGGAAACGTCAGGGTTCTCCCGTATCTCTCCTGGATTTCCGCGATCCAGTCGGTGGGGAGCATGGACAGGCATTGTAGTGCCAAAGTCTCGGTGTGAACTGCACTTGCGGACACCAAACGAGTCGAGTATTCTCGGGGGCGAGCGAGGTGAGGGGCGATAGGGATCCAGCAGCAAATGATGCGTCTTGCCCTCGAGGAGGCGCGCAACGCTCTTCACCTGGGCGAGGTGCCGATAGGCGCGGTCATAGCGCAAGAGCAGGACGTCATCTCCGTCGGCTTCAATCAGCCGATACGCGCCGTGGATCCCACCGCCCACGCCGAGGTGGTGGCGATACGGAAGGCGGCCCGCGAGCTCTCGAACTACCGGCTCTCGGGCCTGACCCTCTACGTCACCGTGGAACCCTGTATGATGTGCGTAGGCGCCATCGTGCAGGCGCGGATCGGGACTCTGGTCTATGGAGCTCCCGAGCCGAAGTTCGGCGCGGTCGAGTCGCTCGTCGATCTGAGGCAGATCGGGATTCCCCATCGGCTGGCGATCGTCTCCGGCATCCTCGAGCAGGACTGCCGGAAAGTTCTTCAAGATTTTTTTCAGTACCGGCGCGACAGCGACTGAAAGCACCGGACTCGAGAGTTCACGGAGAGGTACCGAAGTGGTCGTAACGGGGGCGCCTCGAAAGCGTCTTGTCGGGTAACCGGCACGTGGGTTCGAATCCCACCCTCTCCGCCAATTTCGTTACTCTGAAACCGCAGTTTCGCTGAGGCGATTGCCTCGGCGCCGAGAGGATTCCCCGAGCCTCCTTGGTGATCGTCGTACACGGGAACTGGCTTCCCAAAACGAGCCGCTTCTTCATCTGGGGCGAGACGCAGGGTGAGGTGTGCCCGTCCGCCCCCGATCATCCCTATCAGCTCCCCGTGGAGCGAATGGAAGAGAGTCTCCTCGCGCCCCTTTCGGATCCCGACTCCCGGCCGGATGCGACTCCGGAGCGCGTGACCCTCGTTCTTCCGACCGCCGGCGACGCGCCCATCCCGTCGCCCGAGCTCCTCTTCGAGCGCGAGGTCGGCTCGTCACGGGAGCGCCGCCTCGCGCCCTGGCGGGTCTCTGGCCTGACGCTTTCCCCCGAAGCCGCCCTCGACTGGCTCGTCATGCTCCCGACCCCGGACGAGCTGGACCCCCACCGCTTCCGCCTGGGCGCGGGAATTCGCTACTGGTCGGTCGCCGCCCGCTTCGCCCTCGAGCTCCTGGCCCGCCAGAGATTTCTTCCGGCGCTCGTTCCCGGTGAGGAGACGGCGCTCTCCCGCTGGGAGCCGCTGGTCGAACAGGAGATCGACCGGTTCGACGCGCTTCGTGAGGCCATGCCCCCGGTGTGCCGGGCGCTTTCCGCGGCGGAAGAGGACGAGCTCACCTCGGAGGCGCTCTTGCGTAGCTTTCTTGGCGCTCTCGTCGACCGGTTCGTTCGCCGCGCGGCCTCCCGCCTCAGGCTCAGGCCTCGTTTCGTGGAGTCGACGGGCGAGGAGCTCCTCTCCTCGCTCGTGGACGGAGGCGGTGTCTTCGAAGGTGGAGAGGGGCCGGCGGAGATGCTCCTCGACTGGAAGGCGCAGCTCGAGGAGGAAGAGGTATCCCCCTTCCGCATCGCTTTCCGCCTCGACCCGCCCCTCGAGCCCGATGCGGCTTCGGGCGGCGACGAACCGGTCGCGGAAGCCTGGGAGCTCCGCTTCTTCTTGCAAGCGGTCGACGACGAGAGCCTCCTGGTTCCCGTGGCCCGCGTCTGGGAGCACGGAGGGACCACCTGGCGCTATCTCGAGAGGTTCCTCTCGCGGCCGCAGGAGATGGTGCTCGAAGGTCTCGGCCGCGCCGCGACTCTCTTTCCTCCCATCGAGGAAAGCCTCAAGGAGTCGAGACCGGAGTCCTGTCCGCTCGATCTCGATCAGGCCTACGCCTTCTTGAAGGAAGGCGCCTATCTTCTGCGCGAGAGCGGTTTCGGAATCCTCCTCCCGTCGTGGTGGGGCAAGCGCGAGCGCGGCGTCGGATTGAGCCTCCGCGTAACTCCCTCGCCGAGCGGTCCCAGAAGCGTTCTCAGTCCCCTGGGTCTCGAGGCGCTCGTCGAGTTCGACTGGCAGGTGGCCCTCGGCGGACAGAGCCTTCCGCGCGAGGAGTTCCTCGAGCTCTCGCAAATGAAGCAGCCGCTGGTCCGCGTGCGGGGGCAGTGGGTCGAGCTCTCGCCCGAGCGCGTCAAGGAAGTTCTCGAAGCGCTTCAGGCCCGTCCCGAGGCGCCGAAAATGACTCTCGGAGACGTGCTCCAGCTCGAGCTCGGGAGGCCGCGGGACGGAAGTCTCCCCGTCACCGACCTCGAGGCGACTGGATGGATCGAGACGCTTCTCACCCGGCTCGTGGGACGGGAGGAGCTTCCTCATCTCGAGGCGCCCCGATCGTTCCACGGGAAGCTCCGGCCTTATCAGAAGCACGGTCTGTCGTGGCTCTCGTTCTTGGGGCGGTGGAACCTCGGCGCCTGTCTCGCGGACGACATGGGCCTCGGAAAGACCATCCAGGTCCTGGCGCTTCTGCTCTATCTCGAAGAGAACGGCCAGCTCGACCGTCCCGTGCTTCTCATTTGCCCCACCTCGGTCGTCTCGAACTGGCGGAAGGAAGCGGAGCGTTTCGCTCCCACGCTACGGGTCCTGATCCACCACGGCCAGGAGCGCCACGAGGGAGAGCGGTTCCAGAGAGAGGCCGCGCGCCACCACCTCGTGGTGTCGACCTATAGCCTCGTGCATCGCGACCTCGAGCGGCTGAGCGGCGTCGAGTGGGAGGGGCTCGTTCTCGACGAGGCCCAGAACATCAAGAACCCGCAGGCCAAACAGACGCGCGCCCTGAGAAAGCTCGTGGCGCCGCGGCGAATCGCTCTCACGGGAACCCCGGTCGAGAACCGGCTCTCAGAGCTCTGGTCGATCATGGAGTTCCTGAATCCCGGGTACCTTGGCTCCGAGGCGGCGTTCCGCAGGCGATACGCGCTCCCGATCGAGCGCTACCGCGATCCCTCGGCCACGATGGAGCTCCGCAAGCTCGTCGAGCCCTTCGTCCTCAGAAGGGTGAAGACCGATCCCACGGTCATCAAGGATCTCCCGAGCAAGAACGAGATGAAGGTCTACTGCAGCCTCACGCGGGAGCAGGCGACGCTCTACCAGGCGGTGGTCTCGGAAAGCATCGAGAAGATCGAGGCGTCGGAGGGCATCGGGCGAAAAGGTGAGGTGCTCGCGGCGCTCACCCGGCTGAAGCAGATCTGCAACCACCCGGCGCACTTTCTCGCCGACGGAAGCTCGCTCGGGAACCGCTCGGGAAAGCTCACGCGGCTCACCGAGATGCTCGAGGAGCTCCTCGCGGAAGGCGATCGGGCGCTGGTCTTCACCCAGTACGCGGAGATGGGAAAGCTGATTCAGAGGCACTTGCGCGAGGCCCTTTCCGTCGACGTGTTGTTCCTCCACGGCGCCGTCCCCGCCACCGAGCGCGAGCGTCTCATTGGCGCCTTCCAGGAAAACCGCGAAGGTCCACCGGTCTTCGTGCTCTCGCTCAAAGCGGGGGGATTCGGGCTCAACTTGACGGAGGCCCGGCATGTCTTCCACTACGATCGCTGGTGGAACCCCGCGGTGGAGGACCAGGCGACGGACCGGGCGTTCCGTATCGGCCAGAAGCGATCGGTCGCGGTCTACAAATTCATCTGCGCCGGCACCGTCGAGGAACGGGTGGACGAGCTCGCGGAGCGCAAGAAGGAGCTCGCGGAGGCGGTCATCCAATCGGGCGAGGGCTTCGTCACCGAGCTTTCGACCGAGAGCCTGCGGGAGCTCTTCGAGCTCCGCAAGGAAGCGGTGGAGGTCTAGGCCTGTGCCGGAGTCGACCAGGTCTCATCGTCGTTGGTGGGGAGATCGCTTCTGGGCGGTCATGGAGTCCATCGGCGTCGCTCGCAGGCTCGAGCGCGGCAAACGATACGCGCGCGCCGAGAGGGTGCTCACGGTCTCGATCGAGCCCGGTCTCGTCACCGCCGACGTCCAGGGCTCGCGCTACGAGCCGTATCACGTGGAGATGACCCTTCGGGTCTTCACCGACGAGGAATGGGAGCGCGCCGTCGAAGCGCTCGCGTCCCAGGCGCTCTTCGCGGCGAAGCTCCTTTCGGGCGAGATGCCTGAGAACATCGAGGACGTGTTCGCGGAAATTCATCTGCCGCTTTTCCCCGCATCGACGCGCGAGCTCGAGATGGCCTGCAGCTGCCCCGACGAAGTCGTGCCCTGCAAGCACGTCGCTGCACTCTACTATGTGCTGGCCGAGCGGCTCGACGAGGATCCCTTTCTCCTCTTCCGCTGGAGAGGGAAATCGCGGGAGCTGTTGCTGCGGGAAATCCGGCGCCGCCGCGCGGCCGAAGCCTCCGGCCGGCCGACGGCGCGGGCCGCGGAAGCGAGCCTCGAGGAGTCGATGGACCACTTCTGGAAGCTGGGCGAGGGCTTCGACGCCATCACCATCGTAGTCGAGCCTCCCGCGGTCTCGGCCTCGCTTCTCAAGAGGCTCGGGCTTCCCGACTTCTGGAAGCCCCATCCCGAGATCCGCGGATCGCTCGAAAGGCTCTACGATAAGGTGACGGAACGAGCGATGGCGCTGGCGTACTGCGGTCGGGGGCGCGAAGGAACTTCAGAGGAAGAGTAGACTCGAGCGCCGTGGACCCCATCGAGGGATACCTCCTCGACGCAAGCATTCCTTCCCTCCTCGGCCTCGGCGTCGTCTGGCTCGTCATCGTCCTGCGGGTGAGGGCTGGGAGGTGACCGATACGGTGGCACCCGACGTGGAATCACCGCTGCTCGACCGATGCAGACGGCGAAGGGGCTTCTGGTGATCGGCGCTCTCGTGATCCTCTTTCTGGCGACGCCCTTCCGGAGGGATGTCGTCGCCCTTGCCGCCGCGGGGATCCTTCTCAGCAGCCGGCGTATGGCCTCGCGGGAGATTCTCGGGCTCGTGGACTGGCACCTTCCTGGTCCTGTTCATCGGCCTCTTCGGGGTGAACGGGGTTCTCGGGTCCTCGGTTTGGTGGACTTAAAGGTCAAATTGGGACGAGGCGGATTTCTGGGTGCGCCTCCACCAGCGTGGGATTCCCATGTCAGCCGAATTTGATATAAGATACCGCTTTCTGACAGGTCGATAAAAGAGTTGGTCGTCGACGCGGAGGCCGAGGACCGAGTGGTGCTCATCATCGCTGGAATGCACCGCTCCGGCACGTCGCTTGCGGCGAGTCTCCTCCACCGGGCGGGTCTCTCTTTGGGCGAAAACCTCATTGGCCCAGACCGAGGCAATCCGCACGGCTACTTCGAGGACGTCGAGATCAATCGCTTCCATTCGAGCCTTCTGGAGCGGCTGGGACAGAGCTTCTTGTCCGCTCGGCCGGCGTCCTCCCAAATCCTCCCCCGGGAGCGGGAAGAAGCTCTTCGGCTGATAAGCCGCTCGAACGGCAATCGGCTCTGGGGTTTCAAGGATCCGAGAGCTTGCCTCTTTCTCGACCTGTGGCTGGATTTGCTTCCGACGGCTCGTTTCGTTCTGGTCTACCGGCATCCTCTGGAGGTGGTTCTCTCGCTTTGGAGGAGAGGACGCGACTACGACATGGAGGCGCTGGTCGATCCTAGCGCTGCCTTGGAGGGCTGGAGGACCCATAACGAAGCGCTGTTGGGGTTCTACCGCCGCCACCGCCGTCGTGCTTCACTAAGCCATATCCGCGCTATCGTTTCCGATCCCGTGGTTTGGATCAAATCTGTCTCTCTGAAGCTCGCTTTGCCCCTCGATGCTCGTCGTACCCGCGGTGTCTTCAAGCCGGATTCGCTCCGCGCTCTGGTCATCCCCACCGCCATCCGCAACCGATTCCAGCGGATGGCGCCTGAAGCCGTCGACCTATACGAAGATCTCGAACGACACGCCGATCTTCCGCTTCATCGAGAACGCGCGGCGAGAAAGAGAAGGCGCCGGACGGGGCCCCTTCCCGGCCCCTCGGTGAACACGGCGTTACCTTTACTTCTTACGGAGCTCGACCCGGAGGCGAGTCAGGCGAGCAAACGCGCGCTCGACCGCATTCGGACGCAGAACATAGCGAATCTGACGTCCCTCGTGGAGTCGTTGGAAACCCAGGTCGCCACCGCTGAAGAATGCGCGGAGGGCATACGGAGAGAGTCGTTGACACTGAACGAACGGTTGCGCGAGCTCGAACAATGCTCGAGCGAGCTCCGAACGACTCTGGCATTGGAGACAGCCCGCGCCGAGCGGCTCGAAGCGCGTTTGAACGAATTGTCGCGAGAAAACGTGGAGCTCGAGCGCAAGCTTTTCGAGGAAACCGCGCGGTCGTCGTCCCTGGAGAGGGGCCTCGACGGGAAACGCTCCGAAATCGCAGCGGCGAAGGAGCTTGTTGAGGGCAGGGAACAAGAGCTCGAAGAAGCGAGAGCTCGCGAGGCCAGGTTAGTCGACCGAGTTGGAAGGCTGGAAGGGGCGCTGGAAGAGCGAGCTCGGCTCGTTGGCAAGCTCGAGAACCACGCCCTGCGGCACCTCGAGGATCTCACGAAACGCACCGTCGAAAGCGAGGCGCTTCGCTGGCGGATCCGAAAACAAGAAGAGGAGATCGCGAAAGCCTCCGAAGAGAAAACCCAGCTGCGGGCCGATGCTGAAGCAAAGGAAAAAGCTCTCCAGGACGCCAGAGCACGATCGCAAGAACTCGAGACGCTGGTTGGGCAACAGGAGCTTCGGCTCGCTCGCCTTGAGGCGGAGGCTGGAACCGTTCAGCTCCACCTTCGGGGGAAAGACGACCAAGTCAAGGCGGTTCAGGCTCATGTGGGGGCACTCGAGCAGCTTCTCGTCCACCAGGAAGCCCACTCGATGAGGCTCGAGCTGAAGCTCCAATCTATCGAGAGTACACGTGCATGGCGTTGGGCGCTCAAGTGGTACCGTTTCAAGCGGACTCTTGGACTCCAAGCAGCTACCGAGGAGCCCGTCGAGGAGCAACCCTTCGAGGAGCCAGCTCCCATGCCGGTCTCTGCAAATGGTGCAAATGGTGCGAACGGTCGTTCTAAGGTGCTTTTCATTTCCCATGACGCCCGAAGACACGGCGCCCAGATTCTGCTGCTTCATTTCCTCAGATGGTTCAAAGCGAACACCGACATTGCGTTCGAGATCGTGCTCAAAGGGGACGGCGAGCTTCGTCCCGAGTTCGAGGCGCTCGGCCCGGTCGTCGTCTGGAACGAAAAAGCGGTGGTCAAGGACATGGTGCGGAAGCTCAAGCTCGAGCCGTTTGCCAAGCGCGCCGTCTCGAGCTTGCGTCTGGCTCCGGTCAAAGAGGAGCTCCGCGGTCGGACGCGGCATCGAGCCATCGCCGAGAACGGCGAGTTATTCCGGGAGCGCTTTCGTGAGGCGAAGATCGATCTGATTTACTCGAACACCGGAACCAACGGCAAAGTATTGGAGGCGCTATCGAGCCTCAATTGTCCGGTTATCTGCCACGTTCACGAGCTCGACTACTGCTTGAGCTATCAGACGGAACGGGATAACACCGAGCAGGTGAGGAAACACACGAACCACTACGTCGCGGTTTCGCAGGCGGTTAGAGAAAACTTGGTTCGTCAACTGCATGTGTCGGAAGACCAGATCGACGTGGTGCACGAGTTCATTCCTACTCCGTCGCGCATCGACGCCGAGCGCCCCCCTGACATCCGTCGTCGGCTCGGGATAAACGAGGACGCGCTCATTGTAGGCGCGTCGGGCACGACGGACTGGCGCAAAGGCCCAGATCTGTTCATCCAACTCGCTCAGTCGATCCAAAGAAGAAGACTTGTCGCGCCCTTGCACTTCATCTGGGTCGGGGGGGATAAGGAGGGCCCCACGTTCGCGGCGCTTTGGCATGACGTCGTTCATGCCGGGCTCGAGCGATTCGTTCACTTCACCGGCGCCGTCAATAATCCCCTCGAGCATTTTGCCCTGTTCGACGTGTTCGTCCTCACCTCGCGAGAGGATCCGTTTCCTTTGGTCAATCTAGAGGTGGCATCCCTGGCGAAGCCGATAGTCTGTTTCGACGGCTCCGGCGGGGCGAAGGAGTTCGTCGAGGACGATTGCGGTTTCGTCGTGCCCTATCTGAATATCGAGGCTATGGCGGACCGCGTGGTCGAGCTACTCGAGTCCCCTGCCCTCAGGAAACGGCTCGGTGAGGCGGCGGCGGAGAAGGTCCGGGAAAGACACGACGTGGCCAAGCTTGCGCCCAGGCTCTTGGGCATCATCGAGCGCTTCAGGAAGAACGGCGCAGTTAGGGCGGTACGATGAGCGCCTCGTTCGAAGGCCTGGTTTTCCTTCCTGACCGCATGCTCCTCGGCGACCTCGTCTTTCGCCTTGAGCACTACCGAAACGATGAATGGGAGCTGGGGGACGATTGCTTCGTCTTCTACAAGATCGAGCACCTGGTTCGCCAGTACGAAAAGTTCTTCCAGGCGCGACCGGAGTTCGAGGCGCGACGGATCCTGGAGCTCGGCGTCTGGGACGGAGGAGGTCTCGCCTTTTGGAATGAGGTCATGCGGCCGGAGAAGATCGTTGGCGTCGACATCGCTGACAAGGAGGACAGCGGTTACCTTCGAGAGTACCTTCGCCGACGGGAGCTTTCGGACCGAATCAAGACGCACTGGCGCACCGACCAGGCCGATCGGAAAAGGCTTCGAGAGATCGTCGAGGTGGAGCTCGGCGGGGAGATCGACCTGGTAATTGACGATGCCTCGCACCAATACGATCTCACGAAGGAGAGCTTCGAGATTCTCTTTCCGTACCTGCGCCCCGGCGGCCTCTACGTCATCGAGGACTGGGGGTGGGGGTACTGGGAGGAGTTCCAGGCGCCCTCGCACCCCTGGACGGGGCGAGAGAATCCGGGAAAGCTCGTTTTCGAGTTGATGGAAGCCACGGCGAGCTTTGGCGCCCGGACGGACGGACCGCCCACGGTCGCAAACGTCGCGGTCTTTCAGGGTTTTGCCGCAATCGAACGACGTGGAGAGAAACTCGAGTCTGAAAGCGAGTTCAAGCTCGAGGCTCATATCCGCCGGCCGGAGCCGACGTCGGCCCCGCCGCTCGCGAAGGGGGAGCCACGTCTCGTCGCTTTCTACCTTCCCCAGTTCCATCCCACCCCTGAAAACGACGCCTGGTGGGGAAAGGGTTTCACCGAGTGGACCAACGTGGCCCGTGCCCGGCCCTTGTTCTCCGGTCATTACCAGCCCCGTTTACCCGACGAGCTCGGCTTCTACGACCTCAGGGTTGCCGAAACCCGTCAGGCTCAAGCGGACTTGGCGAGGGAGCACGGCATTTTCGGCTTCTGCTATTACCACTATTGGTTCGACGGCGAGATGCTCCTCGGTCGGCCATTTGAAGAAGTTCTCGCGACCGGCAAGCCCGACTTTCCATTCTGTCTGTGCTGGGCCAACGAGAACTGGACGCGGAGCTGGGATGGTCTCGATCGAGACATTCTCATCGAGCAGCGCCACAGCGTCGAGGACGACCGCAGTCACTTGCGCCACCTTGCGAGAGCTTTCCGCGATCCACGCTACATTCGTGTGGATGGGAAGCCACTCTTTCTGATTTATCGAATCTCGAAGCTCCCCGATCCCAAACGCACTGCGGACGTCTTTCGTGAGGAAGCGCACGCGCTCGGAATCGGCGATCTGTTTCTCGCAACGGTGGAAAGCCTGAGGGACGACCGCCCCGACCCGAGGCATCACGGCTTCGATGCCGCGGTCGAGTTCCAGCCAGACTGGCTTGCGCTTCCAGCTCCTTCCAAGCGACTGCAGGGTGAAACGCTCATCTATGACTACGCCAGAATTGCGGAGACGATGCTGGCGAAAAAGCCATCTCCCTACAAGAGATATCCCTGCGTGAGCCCCGGATGGGACAATACGGCGCGGCGCAAAAAGAACGTCCTTATCGTCGAGGGCTCGACTCCGGAGCTCTATGGGTCGTGGCTCCGGGAAGTCGTTGGCCGAGCGCGCACTTCCGGCGAAGAGATCGTCTTCATCAACGCCTGGAACGAATGGGGCGAGGGGGCTCACCTCGAACCGTGCCAAAAGTGGGGAAGAGCCTACCTCGAGGCCACGCGGGCAGCGCTCGAGCGGGCCACGAAACCGCCCCAGCCCAGGGCGGTTACAGTAAGTCGAAAGGCGCCGGCGAGCGTGTGCATCCCCACGTTCAACGGCGCCCGCTATCTCCGAGAGGCCATCGATAGCGTGTTACGCCAAACGCACGCTGACTTCGAGCTGGTCATCGTGGACGACGCCTCCGAGGATGGAACCGAGGATATCGTCCGGTCCTTCTCCGACGACCGTATCCGTTTCAAAAAGAACCCCGAGCACCTCGGCATGGTGGCGAACTGGAACCGCTGCCTCGAGCTTTCGACGGCGTTTTATGTCACCGTCTTCCATCAAGACGACGTCATGCTCTCGGAGGCCCTCGAACGGAAGATAGCCGTAATGGAGGAGAACCCCGCCGTTGGCATGGTGCACTCGAACGTGCAGCAGATCGACGCTTCCGGAGGGGTCCTCTCGAACTGGTGGTACTCCGAGCCGCGACCGGAGGATGGCGGCGTGCATTCGGGACGTGTCCTCTTTGACAGGCTCCTCTGGGGAGCCAACGTCGTATGTTGCCCGAGCGTCCTGCTCCGTCGTGAGTGCTACCAGCGTCTGGGAGGTTTCGACGAGGAGCTGCCGTTCACGGCCGATTGGGAAATGTGGATGCGCGTCGCGCTCCACTACGATGTCGCCTATTTGACCATGCCGCTGGTTCAGTACCGACGCCACGACGAGAATGAAACGAATCGTTTTCTCGGCGGGCGGGGGCTCGAGCACTATTACCGCGCCAAGACGCGGATCCTGGAAAGATTCGGCGAGTGTCTCGGCGACGTCGAAGGCGTGAGGGCTCGGCTCGACCATCTTCACCTTGATGAAGCTGTGAGAGAGGCGCTACGCTCCATTGAGCGGGACCAGCCCGAGGAAGCGAAGTCGTTTCTTTTGTTCGCCAGCAGCCTCAATGGTGCGAATGGGAAGACGGATGCGGGCGCGAACCCTTCGCCAGCGGAGCTATCGGGGGAAAAGCTCGCCAAGCTCCTCTCTTCGCGCAAGCTCGTCAAGACCGCATGCTTCAAGCTCGCGGACCATTCGGGGCTCCGTTGGCTCCACCGATTCCGCGATTGGGGAAAACGTATTCTGCCCGGTTAGGATTTCCTCAGGACCACCGCCGACTGGTAGCCCTCGGCGTAGGGTTTGATCTCAAGGACATCGAAATACTGTCCCCACTCGCGCTCGATCCACGCATCGCTGAAGAACGTGTACTTGCCCCGCCAGTTGCCGGATTCGATGCGGATGTTGATGATATCGTGCTCCGGGACTTGGTTTAGATTCAGGTCCTCCGGGATCCAAGGCATGCGGCCGTACTGGAGCATCCACCGGGCCGTGTGATCGTCGTGGACGGTAAAAACAGCAAGCCCGCCGCCCTTCATGATGCGGCGGAGCTCGAGCAGCCAGGTGTCCACCAAGTGCTCGAGGTGAGTAAGAACAGAGATGCCGTAGATGAAGGAGAACTTCGCGTCTTCAAAGGGCAGATGGGGGTAGGACGTGCAGGTGACGAACCGAAAAGGAGGAGACAAGTTGGCCTTGGCCCACCGGATGGCGTCTTCGTCCCGATCCACGCCCCAGACCTCACCTTGTTCTGCCTCCCCCTCGAAGTGTCGAAGCACGCGACCCGTCGAGCAGCCCCACTCGAGAAGGGACTTTGGCCCCTCGAACTTTTCTCCGTGTTCCGCCAAAAGCTCACGAAGTGCCCGCGCGGTATTCCGCCCGGACTCCAGATAGCTTTCGTCCGAGTCCGTTCCATATCCCATTCGTAGCTCGACCGGAGGAACACGACGCTCCTGACCCGGCGAGGGCTTTCCAATAGCGTAGAATGGCGCATGGACGCGTGACGCGGATGGAGAGTAGATGCTTCGCAGGATGGCGTCCTCCCCATCTGGGGAAGGGGGTACCCTCTTCTTGAGCAATTCCGTCAGTCTATCTAAGCGGATCAGGGTGGAGCAAACCCAATGAGTCGCACGACGGCGCCGCA
>Ga0326597_10005131_pt1 | contig 18257 bp, 18 predicted proteins | sample RVTome_12_FD_203789 | JGI IMG/M metagenome (GOLD analysis project Ga0326597, IMG submission 203789) | Soil microbial communities from uranium-contaminated site in the Upper Colorado River Basin, Wyoming, United States - RVT100D185 | ecosystem: Environmental > Terrestrial > Soil > Contaminated >... | reverse complement strand
GGACGCGTCTCTTCAATCAGGCCTCCTGGTCGGACCGGCGACGGAGGGGGAGGCTACCACGAGCCTTGGGACCCGCCGTCGGCATATCATGCGCGGAGCAGGATCCCGGGGCCATGGGCGAGTCGCCGGGCGCGCCGCTCGCGCGCAAGCCTATCGCCGGGGACGAGCTCTTGGGCCGTCTGCGCCAGGTCATCGAGGCCTGAAGCGCGGGTCCTGGTCAGGAGGGTCGGCCTTCCAGGAGCTCGAGCGCCTGCGCGCAGAACGTGGCGATCGCCTTCTGCTCTTGTGCGGGAGTATCGATGAACTGGGCGCGCTCGAGGGCGTAGCGAAGCAGGCGCACCTCCCTCGCCTCGAGAGTCACCCGCACGACCTCACCCTCGCGTTGCACCTTCATGAGCGCCCTCGCTTCGCGAGGTATATCACGGACGGAAGAGGACCTTGCGCTCGCCGGTGAGGGCGTCGTAGCGAACGAGCTCTGTGGGCCCCCGCAGGAGGACGGTTCGCGAGCCGGAGCCATGGTCCGCATCGGTGAAGGCTAGGCCTTCTTCGATCCTCGTCAGCCGCAGCGCGGCCGTGTCCACGACGGCGAGGCGGGCTACGGCCCAGGGGAAGTTGCGGAGAGAGACGAGAGCGCGGTTCGGCTCCGCCCCCACGACCACGGCGTCGAAGGCCGTGGGAAGCTCGACCACTCCCATGGGTCGGGCCTCCGACGTGAAGAGACGCAGACGAGTCCCCTCTCCGTCGGTCTCCGCCAGCGCGATTCCACCCTCCTCGAGAAAGGCGGCGTCGGCGGCGGTCGCGCCGGGGCTCGTGGGCAGATCGAGGGCCTCCCCGCCCACGCGCGCGTCGGCGAGAGCCACGCGCAGGGGACGGCGGTTCAACACCACCATGCGTCCGCCGTCGCGGTCGAAGCGCAGGCGTGGACCCCGCGATCGGAGCGGCTCCTCGAGCCGCAGGGGCAGGCTCACCCGCCCCCTGGTGACGGGTCGTCCGACCGGGAGGTCGGCCTCGAGGATCTCGATTCCGTCGGGACCTGCGTGGTAGGAGCGCACCCGCCCGGGATCGACGAACGCGGCCGCCAGAAACGCATGGCCCAGGCCATCGGGGACGAACAGCTCTCGGCCCCCGGTTCTGGCGTTGTAGACGCTCAGCCCGGGGTCGACCAGAAGCACCCGCTCGGCCCCCGGCCCGAGGACGAACTGGCGCGGCCACGAAGTGGGCGGAGGAGGAGTGAGGACGACGGTCGTCTGCCGGAGAGGCGCTGCGCCCAGGTCCGACAGGACGAGGACTGGCTTCGCCGCGTCCTCGGCGTGCGGGAGCCAGGCGACCCGCGTCCCCTCCTCGGCAAAGGCGAGCGGCCCGACGCCGCCGTATCCGACCCCGCCGGAGATTCGATGCTGCGCTCCCGTAGTCGTGTTCACGAGGAAGGCGGAGACCATGCCCCCTCGGGTCGGCCCCGAGAGATAGACCCACTCGCCGGCGGGAGCCGGCCGCACCTGCCAGGCCTGGGTCAGGTCCTTCGGGGTGGCTCCCTCCAGCCACCGGAGATGGAGGGCGAGGCCCGCCGGAATCAGGAGGAAGAGAGGCCAGAAGGTGAGCGAGGCCCCCCGATGCCCTCGCGCGAGATCGGTCCGTCCCACCACCACCTGGGTCAGGCCCGCGGCGAAGAAGGCCGCCGCAACTGCCCAGGCCAGCGTCGTCAGCGCCTGAAACTCATCCCCCGGAAGCCGGCCACCGATCGTCTGAAGCCGATGGACGAGCTCCACCAGCGTCCAGGTCGACAACGTCAGCATCGCGACGTCGAGCACCAGCCAGGGCGAACGCGCGCGTATGACCACGCCCAGGAAATGGGACGCGCCCAGGACCAGGAGCGCCACCCCCACGTGAAGGGCACTCACGGACATGAGGTGCGTGGGGCGAAGGGGACGTCCAGCCATCGAGAGCACGGGGATCGCGGCGAGCACCCCGGAGAGGAGCGTGAGCAGGATCGCCGCGAGCACCTTGCCCGTGAACACGGACGCTCCGGACAGCGGGCGGGAGAAGAAGAAAGACAGCCGACCCGCCCCCAGGTCGCCTCCGATCACGGAGGCGCCGAGGATCGCCGCCGCGACGAAAACGAGAATCCAGGCGACGATCAGCCCCATTGCCTGGACCCCCGCGGGCGGCAGCTTCAGAAACGGGCTCACGGCGAAGGGCATGAGGCCCACGACCACGGCCGCCGGAAGCAGGAGGATCCGACGGGCCATCTCCAGGGATGCGACGCCCAGAACGCCTCTCATTGGCCCGCCTCCTTCTTCGACATGTCGCCCGACGTATTGCCCGCCACGACCGCGGTGAAGATGTCTTCGAGGGGTCGCGCGAAGCGCGCCTTCAGGGGCTCGAGCTCCTCGCTCACGGCCAGGGCGCCGTCCTTGAGAATGGCCACGCGGTCGGCGACCCCTTCGACCCCCAGAAGGTCGTGGCTGGTCAGGAAGACGGTGGTGCCCCGGTCGGCGAGGTCGCCGATGATCTCGCGGAAGACTTCGTGCCGGGCCACCACGTCGAGGCCGAGGGTGGGGTCGTCGAGGACGAGCAGCTCGGGCGACGGCCCGAGAGCGAGGGCGAGCATGCAAGCACCCTTCTGGCCCTTCGAGAGCCGGCCGAAGGGCTGCGAGGGAGACACGCCGAAACGGTCGAGGCGGCCCGCGAAGGCGGCGTGATCCCAGCGCGGATAGAGGCCGGAGCAGAACGCCGCGAGGCGCCTCGAGCTGAGCTCGGGCGGAGCGTCCGGCTGCTCGGGCACGACCCCGACCCGGGCCAGGAGCGTCCGTCTCTCGCCCCACACGTCGCGGCCGAAGAGACGGACGGCACCCGCGGTAGGCTTCTGTTCCCCGAGGAGACACCGGATGAGGGACGACTTGCCTGTGCCATTGCGCCCGAGAAGGGCCGTGACCGACCCCCTCGGTACAGTCAACGAAACCCCTTCCAGCACGTGGCGACGGCCGTAACGGACGTGGAGCCCGGAGATCTCGATGGGGGGCGGCTCCGTGCTCTCTGCCTCGGGCGCGGCTACCTGGGGGCTGGCGCTCATCGCTCTTCTCCTTTGGACCGGCCGTGAAGCGTGGCCCAGACGGCCCGGAGCTCGTCTTCGGCCTCGTCGCGACTGGCACCGATGGTCAGGGCGAGGCTGGCGTAGCGGTGCGCGGATTCGTTGAGGGCCCGCTGCCGCTCCGCCCGAGGCCGGACCGGGGGGGCCTGGGCCACGTAGGTCCCGTCGCCCCGACGCACTTCGAGCACGCCAAGATCGCAGAGCCGCTTGAAGGCCTTGGAGACGGTGGCCGGGTTCACCCGCAGCTCCCGCGCCAGGTCGCGCACCGAGGAGACCGGGTCCCCCGAGCGGAGGGCGCCCTGGGCCAGGAGCCGCCGCAGCCCTTCCTCGATCTGGCTCCAGATCGGGACCGGGGAGCGTGGGTCGACGTGAAGGCTCTCGCGTTTCATTAGTGTACTAGTGATATAGTACACTAGAACACTAGAGAGATCAAGGAAACCGTGCGTCCGGCGATGAGGCCGCCCGGACCACCCCGCTCCGGCCAGGGTGGAAGGCCCGAGAATCAGCGGGGGTCGAGCCGCCCGTCGAGCAGCAGAACGGTGCGGTAGAGGACTTCGGCGCCGCCCGCGATTTCGGACGAGGGCGTGAACTCCCGGGGCGAATGGCTGATGCCGTCGCGGCTCGGAACGAAGATCATCCCGATGGGGGCGACCTTGGCCACCTGCTGTGCATCCTGCACCGCGCCGCTGGGTAGATCGGAGGTGGCCAGGTCCGCGGATCGTGCCGCCTCACGGATGGCGGCCTGGAGGGCGGGGTCGGTGCGCGCCGGGGCCACGTCCTCGAGCTGCGCGCATTGGGTGGAGACTTCTTCTTCCCTGTCGATCTCCCGGAGTCTCTCTTGAATGCGCTGCCACACCCGGTCGATGGTCGCGGTATCGAGATCGCGCAGCTCCACCGGAAATTCGGCACGCCCGGGGATCACGTTGATGGCCCCCGGCTCGGCCTTCATGTAGCCCACGGTCCCGACCTGACGACCGGTTTCCGCGCGAACGGATTCCCGGACCGCGAGCACGGCGCGGGCGGCGGCGGCGAGGGCATCCTTCCTGCGATTCATGGGGGTCGTGCCCGCATGGTTGGCGAAGCCGGTGGTCTCGCACTTCCAGCGCTTCAAGCCCACGATGCCCTGCACGATGCCGATGGGGACCCCCGTCTCCCCGAGGATCGGTCCCTGCTCGATGTGCAGCTCGAGATACGCGGCCAGGGCTCCCCGCGGGATGCGTGCCTCCGCGAGACGCGAAGGATCCTGGCCATAGCGGCGCAGCCAGTCGGCCAGAGTGAGGCCCTGGTCGTCCCTGCGCTCGAGGATCTCGGGGCCCAGCAGCCCGGCCGCGACACCCGAGCCCAACGTGCCCAGGCCAAAGTGGTGGCCTTCCTCATTGCTCCAGACGACGACCTCGAGCGGGTGGCGCGTCTTCACCTGGCCGTCGTTCAGGGCGCGGACGACTTCGATGGCGCCCATGCTGCCCACGTCCCCGTCGAAGTTGCCGCCGTGGGGTACCGAGTCGATGTGGGAGCCGAACAGCAGGGTCGGGAGTTTCTCGGAGCCGGCCCGCCGACCGAAGAGGTTACCGGCGGGATCGACGCGCACCTCGAGACCCGCCTCCTTCATCAGGCGGGTGACGTACTCCCGGGCGGCCAGATCGGTTTCCGAGAAGCCGATGCGGGTGACGCCGCCTTCGGGGTTGCGGCCGAACGTGCTCAGCTTCTCGAGGGTGGTCTGCAAGCGGCTCGCGTCGACATGCGGTCTCGAGCTCGCGGTCTGGGCGTGCGCCGGGGGATGGGCGAGCGAAGCCGCACACAGGATCGCCGGGGCAAGAGGGGAGAATGGCAGTGGCCTTCTCATCGTGGCGGGCTCCGCGGGGTTTCGGGTTCACGGAGACACTACGTGCGCGGCGGGGAGAGCGTCAAGAGATCGAGTCGGGGCCGGCATGGATACGTGGGGAGCCGGCGCCCGTCACACTGCGGGAGGCACCGGAAGCGTAGACTCACCTATCCACTCATGAGCGACCGGCTCGCGGGAGATCTGAGCCCCCTGGGAGAAGAGCTTTCTCTCGCGGCGGGGACCCTCCTCTGGCGCGAGGGCGACCCCGGCGACCACGTGGTCTTCCTCCTCGACGGCACCCTGGAGGTCACCCACGAGCCCCCGGAGGGCGAGCGGCTGGTGCTCCGGACGATGTACCCCGGCGCGGTCGTCGGCGAGCTGGCCGCCCTCGACGGACAGGCGCGGTCCGCCACCGTGCGCGCCCGATCCGCGGCCCGCGTCCTGCGCATCCCCGCGGGACGCTTCCGCGACTTCATCCGCGCGCGGCCCGACGTGCTGGAGGAGCTCTTCTGGCTCCAGCTCGAGCGCGTCCGCAACCTCACCTCCTGGGTGACGCGCTCGCACCGCCGGGCCATCACCGATCCCTTGACCCGCCTCTACAACATGGGCTTCTTCCGCGAGCGCCTGGAGCTCGAGATCGAGCGCGCGCGGGCCACCGGGGACGCGGTCTCCCTCGCCCTCTTCGACCTCGACCACTTCAAGAACTACAACGACACCCGCGGCCACGAGGAGGGCAACGAGGTGCTCCAGGCCGTGGCGGAGATCCTCAAGAGCACGGGCCGCCGGGGCGACGTCCCCGCCCGCTACGGCGGCGAGGAGTTCGTGACCCTGCTCTACGGGGCCAGCCGCGAAGAGGCCGCGGGCTTCGCCGACGTCGTGCGCCGCGCGCTCTGCGGGCGCTCGTTCCTGGGCGGGGTGACCCAGCCCCTGGGCCGGGTCACGCTTTCCGCGGGCGTCGCCACCTTCCCCCACGATGCCGCCGACGACGCGGCACTTCTCCGGGCGGCCGACGCCAAGCTCTACCTGGCAAAGCAGGCGGGACGCAACCGCGTCATGCCCGACCCGCGTCTTTCGTAGTAGCCTCGCCCCCATGTCCCGTGCGCTCGGCTGCGCCATCCTCGTTCGCTTTCTTTCCGGCGCGGGCATCCTCATCCTCGGCAGCGGCCGGCTCGTGGCCGAGGTGCCCGACGCCCTGCTGACCCTCGAGGCCACGACCCCCTTCGCCCCGGGACAGGATTGGAGCAGCGCCCCCCCGAGGTTCGCGCTGCTCAAGGACGGACAGGTGTTCGTGGGCGGCTCGCAGGAGGTGCTCGCGGGACGCCTGGAGAAGGCGGAGGTGAAGGCGCTCGAGGCGCTGGTCGAGGCCGTGCGCAAGATGCCCGGTCTGGCCCCCGTCATCTCCATCGGGAGCGACGAGCCCGCTTTCCACCTGCGCGCTTCGAAGAAGCCGCTCGACGTCCGCTTCACCGGTGACCCCGCGAAGGCCAACCCCGCGTTCCGGCCGCTCACCTCCCTGCTCGAGCAGCTTCAGCGATTCGACCATCCGAGCCTGCGCCCCTACGCGCCCGCGTCCTTTGCCCTGAGCGCGCACGAGGCCACGCATCCCGGCGGCTGCCGCCCCTGGACGCTGGCCCCGACCCCGGCCGAGGCCACCGGCGGGGCCACCATCCCCGCCGCCGCGATCACGTCCTGGGCGCCCGGCGTCTACCCCACCTCGGTCTGCGTGGGCGACAAGCGGTACGAAGTGAGGCTGCGCGCGCTGCTTCCCGGCCAGCGCCCCTAAGGCGTCCCTCCGAAAACGGGGGTCCCCACCAGGGCTTGACTTGCGGACCCCCGAAGCGTGCTATAGTCCCCTTCCGGAGGCGACGATGACCGTATCGCGGAGGGCGGGCCGCCCTTGAGGCGCGGCCCGCGACATTCGCGGCGCCACCGTCATCCCCATCGTCATAACGGGCCCAACGGACCCCATCCGCAAAATGGACCGAAGGGACCCCGGGACCCTCGCCAGACTCCGATACCGACCACCGGCCCGACGATGCCGGTGGCGGGCGTGGCGGAAATCACGGAGGGCGCTGGAGGGTTCGTTAGGCAGGTTGCTCAGAACTTTCTCGCAACCCGGGAAGACGTCGTCGTTCCGTACGTGATCGCACGGGACTTCGGCCTTCGTGACGGGACCGAGATGGAGGGCCTCTGCCGTGACGCGGGGAACGGACGCCGTGTACTCGTAGAAGTCACGAAGGCGGGGGGCATGCCCCCCGAGCAGTACAAGCAGCTCCCCCATTTCGCAGACCTCGTGTCGATCAGCCCCACCGAGCCCTTCCAGCTCGCCAAGGACGCGACCGAGGTCTCGCTCCGGGTGATCGACCTGATTGCGCCCATCGGGCGCGGGCAGCGCGGGCTCATCGTCTCGCCCCCCAAGGCCGGAAAGACGACGCTCCTCGAGCACCTCGGCAAGGCCATCGCCAAGAACCACCCCGAGACCCACCTCATCCTGCTCCTCATCGACGAGCGGCCGGAGGAAGTCACGCACTTCCGCCGGGCGGTGCCCGCCGAGGTGCTGGCCAGCTCGTCCGACTCCGCCTCTGACTCCCACATCAAGCTGGCGCGCCTGGCCATGGAGCGCGCGAAGCGCCTGGTGGAGACGGGCCGTCACGTGGTGATACTGCTCGACTCCCTGACCCGCCTCGGCCGCGCCAGCAACCGCGAGATCGGGCCCGGCGGCCGCACCATGTCGGGCGGTGTCGACAACCGGGCGCTCCAGTTCCCGCGGCAGTTCTTCGGCTCCGCGCGCAACTGCGAGGGCATCGGCAGCCTCACCATCCTCGCCACCGCCCTCGTGGACACGGGAAGCCGGATGGACGAGGTCATCTTCCAGGAGTTCAAGGGCACCGGGAACATGGAGCTGATCCTCGATCGCACCATCGCCGATCGCCGGATCTTCCCCGCGGTGGACGTGCTGAAGTCGGGCACCCGCCGCGAGGAGCTGCTCGTGTCTCCGGAGGAGCTGCAGAAGCGTCACCTCCTGCGGCGCGCCCTTTCCGAGCTCTCGACCGTGGACGCCACCCAGTTCCTCATCGACAAGCTCACGAAGACCCCGTCGAACGCGGCCTTCCTGTCCACCCTGGCCGTGCCCGCGCCGGTGGCGGCGAGCGCGCGGCGGTTCCGCTAGAAGACGCCCTCCCCGTTGCTTCGGCCCCGCGGGTATGATCCCGTGATGCCGGACGAAGTCTCCCGGCCCCACGGGGCGGAGACCCTGGCCCGCGCCGACCTCGTCCCGCCCACGGTGGACGTCGCGATCCTCCCAGGGGAAGCGGACCGCCTGCCCGTGGTCCCCCGCGCGACCTACGAGGTCGTGGGCGAGTTCGCGCGCGGAGGCATGGGGCGCGTGCTGCTGGCCCGCGACCGGCGGCTCGGCCGTTCCGTGGCGCTCAAGGAGCTGCGGCCGGGGGCGGGGGGCGAGGGGCGCTTCGTGCGCGAAGCCCTCGTCACCGCCCGCTTGCAGCACCCGTCGATCATTCCCGTGTACGAGGCGGGCCGCTGGCCCGACGGCACCGCCTTCTACGCGATGAAGATGGTGACGGGCCGCTCGCTGGAGGCTCTCTTCCGCGAGGCGCCAACGCTCCCGGCCCGCCTGGCGCTCCTCCCCCACGTGCTGGCCGTGGCCGAGGCCATCGCCTACGCGCACAGCGAGCGCGTCGTCCACCGCGACCTCAAGCCCGCGAACGTGCTGGTGGGGCCCTTCGGGGAGACCGTGGTCGTGGACTGGGGACTGGCCAAGGACCTGGGGAGAGGCCTCGAGATCGAGGAGGGGCACGACCCGCTCCCCGCCACGCTCCCCCCGGAGGCCGGGTCCGACGATCGCACCGTGGTGGGCACGGTGCTGGGCACGCCCCACTTCATGGCCCCGGAGCAGGCCCGGGGATTGCCCGTGGACGAGCGGGCCGACGTCTACTCGCTGGGAGCCATCCTTTATCAATTGCTGACGGGAGCCCCGCCCCACGCGGGCAAGACCCTGAAGGAGGCCCTCGCGGCCGCGGCCTCCGAGCGGCCGGAGGCGGTGGAGGCGCTGGCCACGGAAGCGCCGGCGGAGCTCGTGGCCGTGGTCAAGAAGGCCATGTCTCTCGATCCCGCCGACCGCTACCCTTCCGCGCGGGAGCTGGCCGAGGACCTGCGGCGCTACGCGACGGGACAGCTCGTGAGCGCCCACCACTACTCGCCCGCCGAGCACCTCCGGCGGTTCGCCCGGCGTCATCGCGCGGCCCTGGCGGTGGCGACGGTGTTGACCGCCGGCCTCCTCGTCACCCTGGCCTGGGGCCTCTACTCGACGAAGCGCGAGGCCCGGATCGCCGCGGAGGAGCGCGACCGCGCGCGCCGCGAGGCCACGCGAGCCGAGCAGGTCAACGCGTTCGTGCAGGGGATGCTCGCCTCGGCCGATCCTCGACAGGCGGGCCGGAAGCTCGCGGCCGTGGACATGCTGGCGGAGGCGGCCCGGCGCACCGAGGCGGAGCTCGAGAGTGAGCCGGAGATACAGGCCTCGGTGCGCACGACCCTGGGCACGACCTACCAGGGCCTGGGCCTGCTGGAGCCGGCGGAGAAGCTGCTCCAGGCGGCCCTCGACACGCGGCGGGCGCTCCTGGGCCGCGATCACGCGGACGTCGCGCGCAGCCTCGGCCGGCTCGCGGCCCTGAAGAACGACCAGGGCGACCTCGCCCGCGCGGAGGCCCTCTACCGCGAGGCCCTGGCCACCTGGGATCGGCTGGGCGCGAGCACCACGGCGGACGCGGTCACGGCCGCGGGCGATCTCGCGGGGGTGCTCCGGACTCTCGGTCACAACGAGGAGGCGGAGCGCCTGCTCCGGACGTCTCTGGAGCGCGAGCGGGAGCTGTGGGGCGAAGGCTCGAGCACCGTGGCCGCCGCCCTCAACAACCTCGCCGTCCTGCTCGGGCAGCGCGGGGAGTGGCAGGAAGCGGAGAAGCTGCATCGCGAGGCCCTGGCCATCCTGCGCGGAATCCACGGTGGCGACCACGTGGAGGTGGCGTCGGCCCTCACCACCCTCGCCTCCTCCGTCGAGGCCCAGGGGCGCCTGGCCGAGGCGGAGCCCCTCTTCCGCGAGGCCCTGGCCATGCGCCAGAAGATCCTGGGCCCCTCCCATCCCGAGGTGGCCTGGACCACGTACAACTACGCGTTCCTGCTGCGCCGCAAGGGCGATGCCGAGGGCGCCCTGCGCTTGAGCCGCGAGGTCCTCGCCCTGCGCGGGGAGATCCTCCCCGACACCCACCCCATGGTGGCGGCGGCGCTGCAGGTCGAAGGGCTCTCCCTCATGGACCTGGGCCGGCCGAAGCCCGCGGAGCCCCTCCTGCGCGAGAGCCTGGCCCTTCGGAGGAAGGCGCTGCCCGAGGGACATTGGCTCCTTTGGAGCTCCGTGTCCGTCCTCGGCGAATGCCTCCTGGCCCAGGGACGCATGGACGCCGCGGAGCCCCTGCTCCGTCAAGGGTACGATGGTCTGCGCGCCGCCCAGGGCGACTCTCACGAACGCACGATCGAGGCCCGGCAGCGTCTCGATCGCCTGGAGCAAGCGCGAAAGAAGGCAGGGGTTCGCGCGAGAGCGGAGTCATGACCCACGCCGACTGGGAAGACCTGCTTCGCGCCCACCAGGGGGCCGTGGCGCGCTTCGCGGAGACGGCGGGCAAGCTCGACGACGTGGCCTGGCACGCGCGTCCCGCTCCCGACAAGTGGTGCCCGGGCCAGGTCGCGGAGCACATCGCCCTCACCTACGAGAAGCTCGTGTCCGAGCTCGTGCGTCCGGGCGGAGGGATGCGCGCGCGCCTGCCCTTCTGGAGGTCGGCCCTCCTGCGCTGGCGCCTGCTGCCGGGGATCCTTCGGACGGGACGCTTTCCCAAGGCGCCGGCGGTGCGGGAGATCCGTCCTCCCGACACGCCGCGGGCGAAGGCGGTCGTGCTCGAAGCCCTGCAGGCCGACGCCTCGCGTTTCGAAGGGGGGCTCACGCAGGCCCGCAAAAGGGGCGAGGGCGCCCTGACTCACCCGTACTTCGGACGCCTCGCTCCCCACAAGATGCTGGGGCTCATCGCCGCCCACACCGAGCACCACCGCCGCCAGCTCCCGGGAGCTTCCGCAGAGTAGAATCCGCTCCCGGAGGACGCGCCCGAAGATGCATCACGAACGCCAGGGCTGGCACTCCCCACGTCTCGGGAAGTGGATGGGGATCAGCGTCTACGGCCACTACGGCTCGCCCATCGTGGTGTTTCCCACGAGCGGCGGCGACGAGAACGAGTACGCGGGCCAGGGGATGATCGACGCCCTCGCGTCTCACATCGACTCGGGGCGCGTGAAGTTCTACTGCATCAACTCCATGAACAACGAGTCCTGGTACAACAAGCAGGCCCACCCCCGGCACCGCAGCTACGTGCAGGGCATGTACGACGCCTACGTGGCCGACGAGCTCGTGCCCTTCATCTATGACCATTGCCGCACCCCCGGCATCGGCATCACCACCACGGGAGCGAGCTTTGGCGCGTACCACGCCGCGAACACGCTCTTCAGGCACCCGAGCGTCTTCCGGCGTTGCCTCGCCCTCTCGGGGGTCTACGACATCCGGAAGTTCATGGACGGGGACTACGACGACAACTTCTACTACAACAACCCCGTCGACTACCTGGCGAACCTCCACGACTCCTGGTACCTCCACCATCTCGGCCAGAACGACATCCGCCTCGCCACCGGGACCGGGCCGTACGAGGACACGGGACCGACCTACCAGCTGTCCGAGGTGCTGTCGCGCAAGGGCATCCCCCACACGGTGGACAACTGGGGGGCCGACGGGGGCCACGACTGGCCGTACTGGAAGAACATGATGAACAACTACCTCGCGCGGTTGCCCTTCTGACTGCGGGGTAAAAACGGACCGACACGCGGCTGAGAGGCGGAACCCCACCCTCCGCCCTTTCGTATATCGTCTCGGTCGCCAACCCCTCGACAGGAGCCGCTTTACGGTGTTGACCAGCCTGACGGGCGATGGGACCTTTCGTCGCTATATGACGCTCGCTGACATACTTGCCTCGGTACCCTGGGCCTCGTGCCCAGCGCGCCCAACGGGAGCCTTCTGACCGTGTCCTCCGACCTCAAGGGCGAGCTGGCCTCCCTCAAGATCGACCGCACGCGCAAGGCCGCGAGTCCCTGGCGCTGGCCGCTCCTGCTCTTCATCCCCGTCATCCTGGTGCTGGGCGTGCTCTACGCCCTGCGCGTACGGCAGGTCCTCTCCGCCCCCGAGGTGGAGACGGCCACCGTGCTCGTCAGCCGAGACGCCGAGCCTTCGGCGGGCACGCCGATCCTCACCGCCTCCGGCTACGTGGTCGCGCGGCGCAAGGCCGTGGTGTCAGCCAAGATCCAGGGCCGGCTCTCCTGGCTCGGGGTCGAGGAGGGCAGCGAGGTTCGTGACGGCCAGGTCATCGCCCGCCTCGAGAGCATCGACTACGAGGCCCAGGTGGCGCGGGCACGTGCGGCCGTCCTGCGCGCCGAGGCCGACCTCTCCGAGGCCGAGCGCCAGCTCCGGGTGGCCGATAGGCTCATGAAGGACAGCGTCCTCGCGGTCGACGAGCGCGACGCCACCGCTTCGCGGGTGAAGGTCGCCTTTGCCCAGCTCGCCCAGGCGAAGGCCGACCTCGCCTTCTCCGAGGCCCAGCTCGCCAACACCCAGATCCGGGCTCCCTTTTCCGGAGTGGTGGTGAAGAAGATGGCAGAGGTGGGCGAAAGCGTCGCCCCCATCCCGCCGGGGGTGAACATCTCGACCGCCTCGGGGGCCATCGTGGCCCTCGCCGACCTCGCCACCCTCGAGGTGGAGGCCGACGTGGCCGAGTCGAACGTGGCCAAGGTAGCGAACGGCCAGCCCGCCGAGGTCACGGTCGAGGCGATCCCGGACCGGCGCTACAAGGCGGTGCTGCGCCAGGTCATCCCCACCGCGGACCGCACCAAGGCCACGGTCATGGTCAAGGTCACGATCCTCGAGAAGGACAAGGACTTGAAGCCCGAGATGAGCGCCAAGGTCACGTTCCTCGAGCCCGAGAAGGCCGAGGTCGTGAAGGCGCCGGACGCGCCGGTGGTGACGGTTTCGAAGCAGGCGGTCGTGACTCGAGACGGCAAGCCCACGGTCTTCCTCGTGCGTGAGGGCAAGGCGGCGGCCCGCCTGGTGGTCACGGGCACCGACCGCCAGGACCAGGTGATCATCAAGGACGGCCTGGCGGGTGGAGAAACGGTGATCCTGCGTCCGCCGGACACGCTCAAGGACGGCGACGGAGTGAGAGTCAAGGGATGACTATGACCGCAGTGGCGACGGCAGAGACGGTTCGAAAGGCGGCGGCGGAGACTTCACGGGGGGCAGCCATGACGATGGTCGACGTGCGCGACGTCCGGAAGGTCTACAAGCGGGACAGCCAGGAGATCCCGGTCCTGGACGGCCTCAGCCTTCAGGTGAAGGAGGGCGATTTCGTGGCCCTCATGGGTCCCTCCGGGTCCGGCAAGACGACCCTGCTGAACCTCATCGCGGGGATCGATCGGCCCACTTCGGGCCATGTGGTCGTGGCGGGGACCGACGTCGCCCAGCTCTCGGAGAGTGCCTTGGCCTCCTGGCGGAGCCAGAACGTCGGATTCATCTTCCAGTTCTACAACCTGATCCCCGTCCTGAGCGCCACCGAGAACGTCGAGCTGCCGCTGCTGCTTACCCATCTCTCGAAGAAGGAGCGCCGCGAGCGCGCGACGACCGCCCTCAAGGTGGTGGGACTGGCGGATCGGGCGACGCACTACCCGCGACAGCTCTCGGGCGGCCAGGAGCAGCGGGTGGCGATCGCCCGCGCCATCGTCACCGACCCCAAGGTGCTGGTGGCGGACGAGCCCACCGGCGACCTCGACGCGAAGAGCGCCGAGGAGATCCTGGAGCTCATGGAGGTGCTCAACCGCGACCACAAGAAGACCATCGTGATGGTCACCCACGACCCTCGCGCGGCCGGGCGCGCCCATAGCCAGCACCACCTCGAGAAGGGCGTCCTCAAGGACTGAAGGAGACGCCATGAAATTCCTGCCCTTCATCCTCAAGCACCTGCGGCGGAACTGGATCCGCACGACCAGCACCGTCCTCGCCATGGCCCTGTGCATCTTCCTGTTCTGCACGCTGCAGTCGGTCCTGGCCGCCGTGGACAGCCTGCTCGACAGCACGAGCGCCAACCGGCTGATCACCCGCCACTCGGTGAGCCTGGTCTTCAGCCTGCCCTTCTCGTACGCCGGCCGCATCCAATCGGTGCCCGGGGTCAAGCGGGTGGCCACCACCTCCTGGTTCGGCGGCTCCCTGCCCGCGAAGAAGGAAGGCAAGGCGGAGGGGACGGGGGAGGAGTCCACTACCACCGACTGGAGCAACTTCTTCCCGAACATGGCGGTCGACGCCGAGCCCTACCTCGCCATGTACCCGGAATACGAGATCCCGAAGGACCAATACCAGGCCTTCATGGCCGACCTGCGCGGTGCCGTCGTCGGGCGCAAGCTCGCGAACAAGTTCGGCTGGAAGGTGGGCGACACCTTCTTCCTCGAGAGCTTCATCCCTCCCTACCGCAAGCCCGACGGCCCCTTCGAGTTCGTGGTCCGGGCCATCTTCGACGTCGATCCGGCCAAGCACCCGGGCACGGACACGAGCATCATGTTCTTCCACCACAAGTACCTCTACGAGGCGACGGGCCGTAGCTTGGACGGGGCGGGAACCTACAACGTCGAGATCGAGGATCCCGACCGGGCCGGAGAGGTCAGCAAGGCGATCGACGCCCTCTTCGAGAACAGCGACGCCCAGACCCGGACGGAGACCGAGAAGGCCTTCGCGGCCGGATTCATCTCCATGGCCGGGAATCTGGCCCTTCTCCTGAACGGGATCGGCATGGCCGTGGCCTTCACCATCCTGCTCGTGACCGCGAACACCATGAGCATGGCCGTGCGCGAGCGGCGGACCGAGATCGCCGTGCTCAAGACCCTGGGTTTCTCCAGTGCGCAGGTGATGGGGTTGGTGGTCGCGGAAGCGGTGTTCCTGGGTCTCCTGGGCGGGCTGGTCGGCATCGGGGGCAGCCAGGGCATCATGTGGATGCTCACCCACGCCCCCGGCATCAAGGACGCCCTGGCCGGAATCGGGCTGACCGACCTGAACCTCCAACCCTTCGTGGCCGTCCTCGGCTTCGTGGTGGCCCTCTTCCTCGGCTTCGCGGCCGGGTTCGTGCCCGCCCTGGGCGCCTACCGGTCGCGGATCACCGACATGCTACGGACGGTGTGACGCCATGGCCCTCCCCCTCTACTACAACATCCGCAACGTCCGGGTGAGGTGGCAGGTGACGATGCTGGCCATCGTCGGCATCGCTCTCGTGGTGGCGGTGTTCTCCGTGCTCCTGTCGATGTCCGAGGGCTTCAAGGCGGCTCTGCGGTCCACCGGGCGCGCCGACAACGCGATCATCGTCCAGCGCGGCTCCGGCTCCGAGCTGACCTCGGGGGTTCCCCTCGACCACCGCAACGTCATCGTGGTCGACGACCGTGTGGCCCGGGGCTCCGACGGGCAGCCGATGGCGGCCTGGGACTGGGTCATCGTGGTCAGCCTGCCCAAAACCACGGACGGGCAGCCCACGAACGTCACCTTGCGCGCGGTCACCCCGCGCGCCTTCGAGGTGCGCGGCGGGATCAAGCTCGCCGAGGGGCGGAACTTCACCCCCGGCCTCGACGAGGTGATCGTCGGTCGCCGGCTCACCGACCGCATCCAGGGAATGCACATCGGGGGGACCGTGAAGTACCAGCAGAAGCGGTTCCAGATCGTGGGCATCTTCGACTCCCAGGGCGGCGCGTTCGAGAGCGAGATCTGGGGCGACTACGACACCCTGGGTGCCATCTTCCAGCGGGGGGCGGGCTCGAACTCCCTGGTCGTGCGCATGAAGAACGCCGCGGACATCCCCGACCTCGACCGCTTCATCCGGGCCCAGCCGCAGATGCAGCTCCAAGCGGTCTCCGAGCGGAAGTATTACGAGGACCAGGCGGGACCGCTGGCCTCGATCCTGCGCAACCTGGCCAGCTTCGTGGCCTTCATCATGGGGGTGGGCGCGGTCTTCGGCGCCATGAACACCATGTACGCCATCGTGGCCGCGCGCACCCGGGAGATCGGCACCCTGCGCGCCCTGGGCTTTTCGCGCCGCGCGATCCTCACCTCCTTCATGATCGAGTCGGTCTTCCTGGCCCTCATCGGGGGAGTGGTGGGATGCCTGCTCGCGTTCCCCATGAACGGCTTCTCCACGGGCACGGGGCAGACCCAGAGCTTCAGCGAGATCGCCTTCGCGTTCCGCATCACGCCCGGGATAGTCATCACCGGCCTCGTCTTCGCCCTGGTCATGGGGCTCATCGGAGGCCTGCTCCCCGCGCTACGGGGAGCCCGTCGCCCCATCACGGTCGCGCTCCGCGAGGCCTGAACCGCCCGCAGATTCTCAGTCGCTTCCTTCAATAAGCGACTTGAGGGCCTCGGCGTGGGCGGCCAGGAAGAGACGGTCCTTTTCTCGCCCTGCGGCCGCTTTCGAAGCAACGATGTCCCGTAGAAGGGCCACCGTGAACGGCACGCCCTCGACTTCGAAGTTCCGGCTCCGGGCGAAGACCTCCTCGAACTCGAAGCCCGCCATCACGAGGGTGAAGTCCACGTCGAAGCCGGCCCCATCCGTAGCCCGAACGAGGGCGCGGCGCTCGACGATCCGCTGGGCCAGGAAGCGGTCGCGCGGCCGGTCGAGAGGCTCATCGCCACAGAGGAGGCCGAGCCCGATCGTGTCCGACGCCTCCCAGGCCCGCAGCGCGTTCTCGGGGTCCGGCGGGAGGAAGAGATCGTAGTCGCGAGTCGTGAAGATCGTCTGCCCCGATCGCGCCCAAAGGTTGGCTCCGGCCACTCCGATGACGACGAAGCGCACCGCAGCCTGGTTCAGGGCGACCCCGAGCCGGGCGAATGGCTCCACGGCGCCTCGTCAGTCCACGAGCCGCGCGCTCGCCATGGACCGGCGCCACGAGCGGTCGGCCCGGAGCACCCAGCCCTTGTCGGCGCTCTCGGCGTTCTCGGGCAGGTTCTCCCACCGTTCGACGGCCTCTCGATACCGCTTGCTCAGGACCACGGGGCCGTCCGGCTTCGGCCGGCGCGCCAGCTCATCGAGTAGGCGCAACACCTCGTCGCGAGACAACCCCATGGCCTCCATGCTACCGCGCGGGACCGGGATCCGCCCGCCCCGCCCCCGTCGGATGGACGGGGGTCCGGCCTCGAGCGGATGCCTCAATTCAAGACCTGACCCCTCGCGTGCTATCTTGGCCCCCCCCTCATATCCGGAGAAGAGCCCATGGAATGGATCACGGACCCGCAGGTCTGGTTCGGCTTCTTCACCCTCACCGCCCTGGAGATCGTCCTCGGCGTCGACAACATCGTCTTCATCTCGATCCTGGCCGGGAAGCTGCCCGCCCACCAGCGGAGAGGCGCGCGCCGGCTCGGGCTGCTCCTGGCCATGGGGTCGCGGATCCTGCTCCTCTTCTCCTTGTCCTGGGTCATCGGCCTCACGGCGCCCCTCTTCAGCATGATGGGCGGGGAGATCTCGGGCCGCGACCTCGTGCTGATCCTGGGCGGGCTCTTCCTGGTGGCGAAGAGCACCCACGAGATCCACGACAAGCTGGAGGGGGACACCGGCCACAAGTCGGCCGCGGTGGCGCCCTCCTACACGAGCGTGCTCGTCCAGATCCTGCTCCTGGACATGGTCTTCTCCCTCGACTCCGTGATCACCGCCGTGGGCATGGTGCAGCAGATCGGGGTCATGGTCGCGGCCGTGATCGTGGCCGTGGGCTTCATGATGCTCTTCGCGGACGCGATCAGCGGCTTCGTGGACAGGCATCCCACGGTGAAGATGCTGGCCCTCTCCTTCCTGCTCATGATCGGGGTGATGCTGATCGCGGACGGCTTCGGCCACCACGTCCCCAAGGGCTACATCTACTTCGCGATGGCCTTCAGCGTGTTCGTGGAGCTCCTGAACCTGCGGGCCCGTCGGCACGAGCCCCCGGTCAAGCTCCACCGGCCCTACGTGGAGGAGGGAAGCTGAGACTCGACCGCCGCGGCGGCCCGACGGCTCAGGGGGCGCGGACGCGCAGCAGTTCCTTGACCAGCCGTCGGTCGCCGTAGCGGATCACCAGGCTCGTCCCGCCGTCGCGGGGCCGAAGGCCGACGTCCAGCGTGATCGCCCCCTCGGCGACGGTCTCGAAGACGGCGGGAGTGCGGGCCACCGCATCTCCGTCGGGGGTGCGGGTCAT
>Ga0326597_10005130_pt1 | contig 18258 bp, 20 predicted proteins | sample RVTome_12_FD_203789 | JGI IMG/M metagenome (GOLD analysis project Ga0326597, IMG submission 203789) | Soil microbial communities from uranium-contaminated site in the Upper Colorado River Basin, Wyoming, United States - RVT100D185 | ecosystem: Environmental > Terrestrial > Soil > Contaminated >... | reverse complement strand
CGTCGCCCGTCTGGCCTGCGTGGTGCGCCGCAACCTCCCCTTGGGGCTGGCGCAGCGCTTGCTCTTCAAGCCGTGGCTCAATACGAGGGATCTGCCCGCCCTGCGGGGCTCGGACCCGACCTCAAGCAAAGCGCGTGGTTGGAGTCTCCCTCAGTTGGCGCCAGTTACGCATGATCAAGGGCACTTGATCCGCGTTCCCTTTCTTTCACCCACCGCCGATAACGGCCGCACGTAGCTACCACGCGTGATCGTCGCACGATGGCCGCTGCGCAAACCTTGTCGGGCCCCGCGGATCCTGCGTCCTTTGCGAGTCAGGGGAGCTTGCCCCGCCGCTTGGCGCGGATTGCCGTGCTGAGCGCCTCGACCGGGCGGGCAACGGCGCGTTATTCGTGACTCCATGGGCACGGCCGGCTGCGCGCGTATCCGGGCGCGCCGTCACACCACTGTCACATTATTTTGATATTTCTCGAACTATGAAGGCCTCCGAAGCCGTCAAGGTGCTTGCCGCGCGCGCAGGAATCGATGCTTGCGATATTCAGGTTGTTGGTGCAGAAAGGGCCACAGGGCTCAAGCGCAGGCAGAATCGCGGAACGGCTCAACATTATCCCGGCCACCTTGTCGTTTCACCTGAAGGAACTGAGCAACGCGGGCCTGGTGCGTTCGCACCAGGAGGGGAGATTCGTCATCTACATGACGGATTTCAAGCAGATGAACGAGCTTGTGGCATTCCTCACTGCAAATTGCTGCGCGGGAAATCCGTGCACGAGCACCGTGAAGTGCGTGCCGGCGGGCGCGGAAAAGCAGGCGGAGAAGGCATGACAGCCGGTACCTGGGAGGGAGCCGTCGGCGGGCTCGACTGAAGCCGTGACGGGTAGCCTTGGGCGTATTCGAGGGCGCGGCAGCGACCCGGGATCCCGATACGTTGTTCGGTTTTTTTGTTTCCGGCGTAGGCAATCCGATTCGAAATTCGCGTGACACTGAAAAAAAATCGGCAAATGGGAATTGTTTCATGCCGGCGTTTGTGCCGAAGCTTGGCGCGCGGTATCAAGACTGATCAACGGACCTGCTTATCATGGACGAGAACCGCGTTCTGAATGTCCTGTTTCTCTGCACGCACAACTCGGCGCGCAGCATCATGGGCGAGGCACTCCTCAATAACCTGGCCGTGAGCCGGGGCAGATTCAGGGCCTTCAGCGCGGGCAGTCGTCCCGCGAGCAGCCCGAATCCGTTTGCGCTCGATCAGATCCGGCGTGCCGGCCTGCCGGTGGAGGGACTGCGCAGCAAGAACTGGGACGAGTTTGCGGCGCCTGGCTCGCCCAAGCTGGATTTCGTATTCACCGTGTGCGATAACGCGGCGAAGGAAGTCTGTCCGGTATGGCCCGGTCAGCCCATGACGGCGCACTGGGGCTTGGCTGATCCGTCCCTCGTCGAGGGCACGGAGGAACAGAAACGGCGCGCATTTTCCGAGACGTTCCGTTTCCTGGCGAACCGCATCAACATATTTGTCAGTCTGCCGATCGACAAGCTCGACAAGCTCAGTCTGCAGAACAGGCTTGACGAGATCGGGAGAAGGAAACGAGCTTAGGCCGGCGACTCACGGCGGAGGCATTGGGTACCGCGCTGCTCCTCGCGACCGTGATCGGCTCCGGTATCATTGGCGAGCGGCTCGCCGGCGGGAATGTTGCGATCGCGCTCCTCGCCAACTCGGTCGCTACCGGCGCTGCCCTTTATGCACTGATTTTGGTATTCGCCCCCGTGTCCGGGGCACATTTCAATCCCGCCGTCACGCTGGTTGTCGCGTTGAACAGACAAATGGAGTGGGGCGAAGCGCTGGCCTATGCCGGCGTCCAAATCGCAGGCGCTTTTGCGGGGGTCGCTGCTGCCCATGCGATGTTTGGCGAGCCGGTCTTCTTCGCGTCGCAGCATCAGCGCACCGGCGCGGCTCAATGGTGGGCGGAGGGTGTGGCGACGCTTGGCTTGCTGATCGTCATTCTCGGCAGCGCGCGGCAAAGCCTCCCTGCGATTGCGGCTGCGGTCGGTGCCTACATTGCGGCCGCATACTGGTTTACCGCCTCAACCTCATTCGCCAATCCGGCGGTAACCCTGGCTCGCACGGCGAGCGACACCTTTGCGGGAATCCGGCCGATCGATGCACCCGCTTTCGTGCTGGCCCAGCTTGCGGGTGCGCCCCTGGCAGCAGAGGTGATGCGGCGGCTTGTGCCGCAAAAATAACCCGGCAACCGCCCCCCATGGCTGGCTAGCGGGCGGGAATCCCCATTTCGCGGATTCGGTGCGCTGCCGGCTGCATCGCCTGCGCGCGCAGCATCCGCTCGGCCTTGCTCGGGTGCATGGTGAATGCAGTGGCCACGTTAGCATGCAGCTTGTGCAGCATTCGGAGCATGGCCTCGGGCTCGTGACCACTGCGCGCCCCCAGAATGAAGCCGATGTAGTCGGCCTCGAGTTCCTGCTGCACGTATACCGCGGACATGCGCAGGTTCACCGCGAGGCTCTCGTCGAGTTCGCGCTGGATATCCCAGTAATGCCGGTCCCGGCCATGATCCACGAAGTAACGCGCGACGCTGGCGAATTCGCGCGTATGCTCGGCGAGGACATGAGCCATTTCATGCGCGAGCAGGTAGGCCAGCTCGTCGTCCGAGAGCGCGTGTTCGGAGATGAATTCCTCGCCGATCAGCAGTCTCCCGCCGGCCATGGCCGCGGCATTCTCGCCGCAGCGCCGGCAGGTATGGATTTCCCACGCGATTGCCGCGGCGCCCGGGTGCTCAAATCGGACGGCCGCATCCAAGCCGGCAACGAGCCTCCGCAAGCGCCCAAGCAGCTTTGCATCCACATCCAGGCGACCATCCTCAGCAAGCGACCACAGGCGGGCACGGTAAGTACGTTCGGCCACCGCTTCGACCGCGCCTGCAGGAAAGGCGAAGTTGTTGTGAAAGTCGAGCAGCGCTTGCGCCCCCGAGTGGCCGGGTGCCGCGATCAGCATGGCGACTAACATGCGTTTCATTGCTTGCCTTCCGGTGCCATGGCCTACATGCGGCTGCGCTTGACAGCTCATATTACGCGGGCGCCGCCACTCTGTCATCCAACTGTAACAATCGGTGGCTAGACTTCCCACCTACTTTCCACTTGAGCCGACACTGACAGAAAGGAACCCCATGACTCAATCAAAACTTGCGGTCTGCACGCTTGGCCTACTTGCGGCTGCGGCCGGCACCCTGTACTCGACTGGCGCGTGGGCCATCGACATCACCGGTGCCGGCGCGACGTTCCCGTACCCGATTTACGCCAAATGGGCGGATGCCTACAAGAAGGTGTCGGGAACCGGGCTCAACTACCAGTCGATCGGCTCGGGTGGCGGCATCAAGCAGATCACGGCGAAGACCGTTGCCTTTGGCGCATCGGACGCGCCGCTGAAGGGCGAGGATCTGGACAAGCATGGGCTGGTCCAGTTTCCCGCCATCATGGGCGGTGTCGTGCCAGTATATAACCTCAAAGGTGTCAAGGCGGGCGACATCAAGGTGACGGGTCCCCTGCTTGCCGAAATGTATCTCGGTAAGATCAAGAGTTGGAACGATCCAGCCATCGCCAAGCTCAACCCCGGGGTCAAGCTGCCGGCCCAGGCCATCTCCGTGGTTCATCGGTCGGATGGCTCCGGCACTACGTTCCTGTTTGTCAACTACTTGTCGAAGGTGAGCCCGGAATGGAAGGCGACCGTCGGAGTGGGCACCTCGGTGAAGTGGCCGACCGGGGTCGGTGGCAAGGGTAACGAGGGCGTGGCAAACTACGTCGGTCGTATCGACGGTGCGATCGGCTACGTCGAGTACGCCTACGCCAAGCAGAATAAGCTCTCCCATGCGCAGATGATGAACAAGGATGGCGCGGTCGTGTCGCCCACCGACGACGCGTTCAAGGCCGCCGCGGCCGGCGCCGACTGGTCGAGCGTTCCCGGCATGGGCGTCATCCTGACCGATCAGCCGGGCAAGGCTTCATGGCCGATCACCGGTGCCTCGTTCATCCTGATCCACAAGACGCAGGAGAAGCCCGAGGTTGCGAGGGAAGTGCTTAAGTTCTTCGACTGGTCGTTTCAGAACGGTGCCAAGATGGCCAGCGAGCTGGACTACGTGCCGATGCCAGATCCGGTTGTCATGCAGATCAAGTCAGTCTGGAAATCGCAGATCAAGGACGGCGCCGGCAAACCGGTCTACTAGCCTCGACCGCACCAAGACCTTGATCACGAACGAAGGCGGCTCGGGCCGCCTTCTTCGTTTTCTTGCGGCCCGGGCAGGGCTCACTTACAATCTAAAGGCTTGAAAACCCCATGCACGCGGCAACGCTGAACGTACCTGAAACCGCCAGCAGCGCGACCGTGATCAGCGATCCTCGAGGTACCCACCCCAGGCGCTCGGCACCGTGGATGGATACCGCGTTCAGGTGGCTGACGCGGTTCTTCGCCTTACTTGTATTCAGCATCCTGGCCGCGATACTGGCGTCGCTGGTGATGGGCAGCCAGCCGACGCTTGCCAAGTACGGATTCTCCTTCATCTGGTCGGAACACTGGAACCCGGTCACCGAGGAATTCGGCGCGCTGGTGCCGATCTTCGGCACAGTCGTCACGTCGCTCATCGCGATGCTGATCGGGGTGCCGGTGAGCTTCGGCATTGCGCTGTTCCTCACCGAGCTTTCGCCGCCATGGCTGAAGCGGCCGCTCGGCACCGCGATCGAGCTACTGGCCGCGGTGCCCTCGATCATCTACGGCATGTGGGGGTTGTTCGTATTCGCGCCCCTGTTCCAGTCTTATATCCAGCCAGCGCTCATCGCTTCTCTCGGTGGCATCCCGTTTTTCGGGGCGTTGTTCGCGGGGCCGCCGCTCGGCATCGGCATGCTGACCGCGGGCGTGATCCTTTCCATTATGGTGATTCCGTTCATCACCGCGGTGATGCGCGACGTGTTCGAACTCGTTCCGTCGCTCCTCAAGGAGTCGGCCTATGGCCTTGGAGCCACCACCTGGGAAGTCGTGTGGCGCGTGGTGCTGCCCTACACCAAGGTGGGCGTCATCGGCGGCATCATGCTGGGCCTGGGACGGGCGCTCGGCGAAACCATGGCGGTCACGTTCGTGATCGGCAACGCGCATCGCCTCGCGACCTCGCTGATGGCGCCTGGCAACAGCATTGCCTCGGCGCTCGCCAATGAGTTTACCGAGGCAGTCGGCGACCTGTACTTCTCGGCGCTGATCGAGCTCGGTTTGATCCTGTTTTTGATTACCACCATCGTGCTGGCGCTATCCAAGCTCCTGCTGATGCAGCTGGCGAGGGGCGAAGGAGCGCAGACATGAGTGGCGCAGTGAGTTCTGCGGCGGCTGCCTCCGGTGGCGCGGCCAGTGTGATTGCCGCATCCAATCCGCTGTACCGATCACGGCGCCGGGTCAACTTCTTTCTGCTCGCGGTGTCGAGCCTGGCGCTCGCATTCGGCCTCTTTTGGCTGGCGTGGATCCTCGGCACGCTTCTGTACGAAGGGGGAAACGCGCTGGCCCGCGCCGCCCTGTACTATCAGATGACGCCGCCGCCCGGCGGGGATGGCGGCCTAGCGAACGCCATTGCCGGCAGCCTGATCATGGTCACCGTTGGCACGCTGGTTGGCACGCCGGTCGGCATACTCGCCGGGACCTACCTCGCCGAGTTCGGGCGCAAAGGCTGGCTGGCGGGGGCAACGCGTTTTCTCAACGATATACTGCTGTCCGCCCCGTCAATCGTAATAGGTCTGTTCGTCTATTCGGTCTATGTCGCCAAGGTCGGCCATTTTTCGGCCTGGGCCGGGTCATTCGCGCTCGCGCTGCTCGTGGTTCCGGTGGTGGTGCGTACCACCGACGATATGCTCAGGCTGGTTCCTAACAGCCTGCGCGAGGCGGCGATGGCTCTCGGCTGCCCGGTGTGGAAAATGATCACCTTCGTCACCTATCGCGCGGCGCGTACCGGAATCGTCACCGGCATCCTGCTGGCAGTGGCCCGCATCAGCGGCGAGACCGCGCCGTTGCTGTTTACCTCGCTCAACAACCAGTTCTGGTCTGCCAACATGAACGCGCCGATGGCGAACCTGCCGGTGGTGATCTTCCAGTTCGCCATGAGCCCCTATGAGGACTGGCACCGGCTCGCCTGGGGTGGGGCGGCGCTGATCACTCTCGCGGTGTTGGTTCTGAATATCCTGGCGCGCGCACTGTTCCGCAAGACCAACTGACCATGGAGATCCGGTCTATGGATACCACCGTTGCCACGCGACTCGACAGGCCGACGATTCAGACGGTAGTGCGGGGCGCGCAGGATGCGTATCAGGCGCCCGCGCTGAAGGATCTCAAGCTGAAGCTGCAGATCCGGCAGCTCAATTTTTACTACGGCGGCTTCCGCGCGCTCAGGGATATCAACATGGATGTCCCCGAGCGCAAAGTCACCGCGTTCATCGGCCCCTCGGGCTGCGGCAAGTCCACCCTGTTGCGCACCTTCAACCGCATGTATTCGCTCTATCCCGAGCAGCGCGCGGAAGGTGAGATCCTGATGGGCGGCGAGAACCTCCTGACGACGCGTGAAGACGTTTCGCTGATCCGCGCAAAGATCGGCATGGTGTTCCAGAAGCCGACGCCGTTCCCCATGTCGATCTACGACAATATCGCATTTGGGGTGCGCTTGTTCGAAAGAATGGGCAAGCGCGACATGGACGAGAGAGTCGAGTGGGCGCTCACGCGCGCCGCGTTGTGGAAGGAAGTGAGAGACAAGCTGGGCCAGAGCGGCCAGAGCCTGTCGGGCGGCCAGCAGCAGCGCTTGTGCATTGCGCGCGGCATCGCCATCAAGCCGGAAGTGCTACTGCTCGACGAGCCATGCTCGGCGCTTGACCCGCTCTCGACCGCGAAGGTCGAGGAGTTGATCAGCGAACTGAAGACCGACTACACGGTGGTGATCGTGACGCACAACATGCAGCAGGCGGCCCGCGTGTCGGACTTCACCGCCTACATGTATCTCGGCGAACTCATCGAGTATGATGCAACGGACACGATCTTCGTCAAGCCGAAGAAACAGGAAACCGAGGACTACATCACTGGACGGTTCGGCTAGGAGACTTCATGCGCGCGCTCGATCCGTCTGAGACAGCCACTCTCGCCGGCGGATGCTTCTGGTGTCTGGAGGCGGTATTCGACGGCTTCAAGGGGGTCATGTCTGTCGTGTCGGGGTACATGGGCGGGCATAAGGCGAACCCGACTTACGAGGAGGTGTGCTCCGGTCGCACCGGTCATGCTGAGGTCATCCAAGTCACGTTTGATGCCGCGACCGTGAGTTTTACGGAAATTCTAGAGGTGTTCTTCGTCATTCACGATCCCACGACGCTCAACCGCCAGGGCAACGACGTGGGCAGCCAGTATCGTTCCGCGATCTTCTATCACACACCGGCCCAGAAAACGGCGGCCACAGAGGTCATCGCGCGGCTCAACCACGCGGGCCTGTGGAATGCACCCATCGTCACCGAGGTCGCGCCTGCCCGAATGTTTTACCCGGCCGAGGATTATCACCAGGAGTACTTCGTCCGCAATCCGTACCAACCGTACTGCCAGGCTGTGGTGGCGCCCAAAGTGGCCAAATTCCGCAAGCATTTCCTCGAGAAGCTCAAGAGGGAGTAACGCGCCCAGGGCGGGAGGCAAAATGCGTTTCTCCCGGGCGGGCCACGGATACCGCTGTCGCCTTAAAGAATCTGTAACAAACTTGCCCTATAGTTGCACGGGGACGCTCCCGTGGTGGATGGCCAGAAGCTGGGCTTCCAGCCATTTTTTTGTCCAGTGCGTCATTTGCAGGAGCTTGAGGTCCGGGGTTCGATGTTCGATAATCCAGCCACCACCCTGTTCGTGTTGGCAAGCGATGGCATGCCGCAGGGGTTATGCACGTCCTGCACGGACGGGCAATGAAGATGCGGCGTGCAAACAGCTTTCTTTTGAAGTCCCGGGGCGCGTTGACCGGAACCTGTCTGACCGGACGCATGGGCCGGTTGTTGTAAGGAGCGGCTATGCCTCAGACCGAGCATCTATCCAAGCAGTACGACCAGGACCTTGACGCCCTTCGCTCGCGCGTGCTCGAAATGGGAGGGCTGGTCGAGGCGCAGATCGGCATGGCGATCGAGGCTTACACCTCCGGGAATTCTGCCCTCGTTGACCAGGTCATCGAGAACGACCGGCGGGTCAACGGCTTTGAAGTCGGCATCGATGACGACTGCATTCACATCATCGCCCGGCGTCAGCCGGCAGCGGTGGATCTGCGGACGATCATGGCGATCGGGAAAATCGTGACCGATCTGGAGCGCATCGGGGACGAGGCGGAAAAGATCGCCCGCACGACGCGGCAACTTCAGGAAACCGCGCGGACACCACTACCGCAACTGGCCGATGTTCGGCACGCCGCTGATGCCGCGCGCTCGATGCTGCATCGCGCGCTCGATGCGTTTGCCCGCAGGGATGTCGCCGAGGCGGCGCAGGTGGTCAAGGAGGACATGGTCGTCGATTCGGAGTTCCGCGCGGTGCTGCGTCAGCTCATCACCTACATGATGGAGGAGCCGCGCACAATTACAGCGGCGATCGGTATCATCTGGATCGGCAAGGCAGCCGAACGCATCGGCGACCACGCCAAGAACATCGCCGAACAGGTCATCTACATTGTCAAGGGTGCCGACGTGCGGCACACCGACATGGTGAACTTGGAACGACAGGCGCTGGGCTGACATGGCCGCTGGCAGCAGTATACTCGTGGTCGAGGACGAACCGGCGATCCAGGAGCTTATTGCTGTCAACCTCGAACACGCGGGCCACCGCGTACTGCGTGCGGCGAGCGCGGAGGAGGCGCAGCAGTCGATACACGATGCGCTGCCCGATCTGGTGGTGCTCGACTGGATGCTCCCCGGGGACTCGGGAATCATGCTCGCGCGGCGCCTGCGCTCGGACCGGCGCACGCGCGATATCCCGATCATCATGCTTACAGCGCGGGTGCAGGAGCAGGAGCGCGTGGCGGGCCTGGAGGCCGGCGCCGACGACTATATCTCCAAGCCGTTTTCTCCCCGCGAACTGATCGCACGGGTGAAGGCGGTGATGCGGCGGCGCGCGCCGCACTTGTCCGACGAGACCGTCGAGGCCGCCGGGCTCTCGGTCAATCCGGCCACGCATCGGGTCACCGCAAACGGCAAGCCGATTGAACTGGGTCCCACCGAGTTCCGCATGCTGCACTTCTTCGCGACCCATCCCGAGCGCGTGTGGTCGCGCGCGCAACTGCTCGATGAAATCTGGGGCGACCATGTGTTCGTAGAGGAGCGCACGGTCGATGTGCACATCCGGCGTCTGCGCAAGGCGCTGGAGCCGACCGGCCACGACGGGATGATCGAGACGGTGCGCAGCGCGGGTTATCGCTTCTGCGCTTCGTGACCCGACTGCCGGCGCCTGGCTCGCGCCGGGCCGGCCCTTCGGATAGCGGATATGCTAGGCTGAGCCGATGGAGCCGCTCGTCCTGCGTACGTTTATCGTCCTACTGGCCGCAGCTACGGCGTCGCTTGCCGTGTCCGCGCTGCTGGGCGTGCCTGCGGGCTGGGCGGTCTTTTCCTGCGTGGTCGTAGCGCTGCTCGCCCACCACCTGCGTCAATTGCAGGCGTTGAGGGCATGGCTGCAGGGCACCGATCGCGGCGCGGTACCGGAAGGCAGCGGTATCTGGGGCGATGTCTTCGAGGCACTGTATCGCTCGGAACGCGATGCCGTCCGGCGCGAGCACGAACTCGCGCTTACCCTCAGCCGGTTCCGCGAAACGGTGCAGGCGTTCCCCGACGGCGTGATCGTGCTCGATGCCATGAATCACATCGTGTGGGGCAACATCGCGGCCGAACGCCACTTCGATCTCGAGTTTTCCACCGATGCCGGGCATCCGATCGCGAATCTCGTGCGCCAGCCCGACTTCGTTTCCTATCTCGCCTCGGGCGACTACGCGCTGCGGCTGCGGCTGCGGCTGCCGCGTGGCGATATCACGCTTTCGGTGACCCTGATCCCGTTCGGCGAGTCGCAGAAGCTGCTGCATTCGCGCGACGTGACGCAGGCGGAGCGGGTGGAAGCGGTGCGGCGCGATTTCGTCGCCAACGTGTCCCATGAGCTGCGCACACCGCTCACGGTGCTGGTGGGCTTTCTCGAAACCGTACGCGAGCTGAAGCTCGATCCCTTGCAGCGGCGGGACTACCTCAATCTGATGGAAGCGCAGGCGCTGCGCATGCGGCGCATCGTCGAAGACCTCCTCACCCTGTCGGCGCTGGAATCCGCGCCGCCCGCGCCGACCGACGAACGCATCGTGATTCCGCGCCTGCTGGAGCGCGTGCGCGGTGAGACTGACGTATTGTCCGCCGGCCGGCACCAAGTCATGCTGGAGGTGCGCGGCCAGTTCGATCTGCTGGGCGCCGAGTCCGAGATCGCGAGCGCGTTTTCCAACCTCGCGAGCAATGCCGTGCGCTACACGCCCAAGGGCGGCGAGGTGCGCCTGATCTGGGAGGCGACGGCGCAGGGCGCCGCGTTTACCGTCGCCGACACGGGAATCGGAATCCAGCCCGAGCATATCCCTCGGCTCACCGAGCGCTTCTACCGCGTCGACCGCAGCCGCTCGCGGGAGACCGGCGGCACCGGGTTGGGACTCGCGATCGTCAAGCACGCGCTCACCCGGCACGACGCAACACTGGAGATCGAAAGCACGCCCGGAGCCGGAAGCCGCTTCATCGCGCGTTTCCCGGCCTATCGGGTCACGCCCTCGCTCGAGGCCCCAAGCGCGGATGACGGCAGCGGCGGGCGCAAGCCGCCGCAACCTGTCGAGGAAGCGGCTCGGAGCGGCTTGTAGAGCCTTCCGCGACGTTTCGGTCCCGGCGCCACGCCTGCGCAGGAGGAAACCCGCGCTGCTGTAACATTTCTGACACGTCCGCGCCCCATACTTTCGAACTGCGATCCCCGTGTTCACGACTTTCGTTCTGGGTCGCTTCGAGAACACGCTTGCAATCAACGATGGGGACTCACGCGATGAAAATGACGCTCGAGCAGGCCGACGATGCCGTGGTGAGGATCACCCTTGATGGCCGGCTGGATATGCAGGGCACGCAGGAAATCGACCAGCGTCTCGCTTTCGCGACTTCGACCAAGGCCCTACGTCTGGCGGTCGACCTGTCACGCGTGACGTTTCTGGCGTCGATCGGTATCCGTGCCTTGGTTGCGGCGGCGAAGGTGCAGGCGGCGCGCGGGGGCCGCATGGCGATCGTGAACCCTGAACCGATGGTACGGAAGGTACTGGAAACCGCGGGCATTGACCAGCTCATTCCGCTCTACGACAACTTCGAATCTGCCTCCTCCGCGCTGCGAGCGTAGGCGATGACCTGCCAGCTCGTGTCTGACGGCGGCCAGGAGGGAAGGAAGGCGATTCCCGCAACCCGCAGGATTTCACTTTACGTGGACCTTGCGGCCGCCGATGACGCCAGCCTGTGGCTGCGCGAGACCGGAAAGGCGTGTGGACTTTCTCCGGAAGACATGTTCCGGGTCGACCTTTGTGTCAGCGAACTCGTGACTAATATCGTGAGGTACGCCGGCACCGAGCCCGGCGCCGGAACCATCGACATCAGCACGAGCATCGACAAGGAAAGGGTGGCAGTGGAAGTGCGCGACAACGGCCGCCCATTCGACCCGCTTTCGGTCGCGGCGCTCATGGGCGCATCCACGCTCGCCGACGCGGTGGTCGGGGGATACGGCATACACCTGGTTCGCTCGTTCGCGCACGAGGTGCGCTACGACCGCTGTGGCGGCGAGAACGTGATCGCTTTCGTGGTACGGCGCAGTCGACCCGTCACGCAGGGCCAATGAGACGCTGGCGCCCGTCCCGGCTGCGGAAGGCGCATGTTAACGAAACAGCAAAGTTACGGTAATTCGCCCGTAACAGGCGGCAAGTATCGTCGGCCCGTTGCTTTCGATGGAGACGGCAGGCCATGCTGCAGAACTGCCTTCAGCGCGAGGAACGCCAGCGGCGGCGCCTCGTTGTGTCGCTCGCCCGCTGCCAGGACGACGTGTACGAAGCGCAGCACCTGCGTTTCAAGGTATTCGAAGAGGAAATGGGGGCACGCGTGCCCGGGCGGGATTTGGGCATTGATTGTGACCGTTTCGATCCCTACTGCGAACACCTGCTGGTGCGCGACAGCGGCACGAACCACGTGGTCGGTACCTATCGTATTCTGAATGGCGCGATGGCACGCCGCATCGGCGGCTTTTATTCCGACCAGGAGTTTGACCTTGATCGGCTGAACCACCTGCGCGACGAGACCATCGAAGTGGGCCGGTCCTGCGTGCATTGCGACTACCGGACCGGCGCCGCCATCGCGCTGCTGTGGTCGGGGCTGGTGCGCTACATGGATGCGCGCGGCTACCGCCACGTCATCGGATGCGCCAGCATCAGCATGGCCGATGGGGGGCACATGGCTGCGGGTGTCTACCGCGACCTGCAGCGCACGAGCCTGAGCCCGATCGAGTACCGGGTGTTTCCACGATGCGCACTACCCCTTGAGGCGTACCGATGCACGCCCGGCGGCGTCATCCCTCCCTTGATCAAGGGCTACCTGCGGCTGGGCGCCTACGTGTGCGGCGCACCCGCCTGGGATCCCGAATTCAACACCGCCGACCTCCTGATCATGCTGCCGCTCGCACGCATGGACGCGCGTTACGCGCGGCGTCTTTTCAGGCATGACGGTTAATTTCACGCGCCGTAGCACGCGCGCCCTGCGGCTGGCGCGCGTCGGCGTGCACTTCGCGCGGGGCATGGCCACCGTGGCCGTCCGGTTTCCGTTTCTCGCGCGCGGGCGCAGGGCGGAATGCGTGCGCCGCTGGTCGGCCGCGCTGCTGGACATCCTGGCGGTGCGGGTCGAAGTGAGCGGCACCTCACCCCCGCCGACCGCCGGGTCGCTGATGATCGTCGCGAACCATATTTCCTGGCTCGACATCTACGCCATCAATGCGGTGCGCGCCACGCGCTTCGTCGCGAAGTCCGAAGTGCGCAACTGGCCTGTAATCGGCTGGCTGAGTGACAGGGTCGGGACGCTCTTCATCGAGCGCGCCAGCCGCTACCACAGCGCCCGGGTGAACCAAGAGGTGTCGGCAGCCCTCAGCGACGGGGACACCTTCGCGGTGTTTCCCGAAGGCACGACGACCGACGGCCGGCAGGTGCTGCCGTTTCACGCGGCGCTGCTGCAACCGCTGGTTTCCTGCGGCGGGCGGCTTTATCCGGTTGCCGTGCGCTACCGGCGCGCCGACGGCAGCCCATGCAGTGAAGCTGCTTATGTCGGCGATAAGTCGGCCATGGATACCTTGCTGTCGATGATCGCGCAACCCGAAATCCGCGTTGAACTACAGTTCCTCAACCCGATGTCGTGCGCTGGCAGGCATCGTCGCGAACTCGCCTGTGAAGCCGCCGGCCGTATCGCGGCGGCGATCGGCGTGCCCGCCCCGCGGACGCCGTGGAACGCCAGACCGGTCGCCGGGTTCCCGTGCGTTGCTCCTTCCGGCACGCTGCCTTCGGCTAACCCACGGTTGGCGCCGGTCATCATCTCGGAGCAACTTTCATGAGCAAGGGATACGACGACCTCGACCGCCTCAGCGGCGCTGAGCCGCGCTACGGCTTTTCGAGTGTCCTGCATGCCAGATTGTCCCGGCGACTCCTCCTCAAGGGCGCATCGATGCTGCCGTTGCTGGCATTGCCGCTTGGCAGCTGCGCCACTACGGGCCGGGGCGCGGGGTCGCTTCGCTTCACCGCCATCACGGCGGCGACCGATGACGCCGTGCGCGTTCCACAGGGCTACCGCGCGACCGTGCTGTACGCGTGGGGCGATCCGGTCGGGCATCCAGCAGGGGCGCCAGGGTTCAAGCCCGATGCGGGCAATACGGCGGATGAGCAGGCGCTGCAGGCGGGCATGCACCACGACGGCATCCATTACTTTCCGCTGCCGCACGGCTCGGATAATTCCGGGCACGGGCTGCTGGTAATGAACCACGAGTACACCGACGACGGCCTGCTGCACCCGGATGGATTCGCGAACTGGAGCGCAGAAAAGGTGCGAAAGGCGCAGAACGCTCATGGCGCAAGCGTGATCGAGGTCGCGTGGGTGGACAGCGCGTGGCGGGTGGTGCGTCCGTCGCGCCATGCGCGGCGGATTACCGCTGCGACGCCGATCCGGATCGCCGGCCCGGCCGCGGGATCGGAATACATGCGCACGGCGGCGGATCCCGCGGGCATGCAGGTGCTGGGCACCCTCAACAACTGCGCCCACGGTCACACCCCCTGGGGAACCTATCTCACGTGCGAGGAAAACTGGAACGCGTACTTCGCGAACACCGGCACCCTTACCGGGGATCACCAACGCAACGGCATCACGGCGAAGGGGCGCGGCTATCGTTGGCACGAGGTCGACGCGCGGTTCGATGCCGGCAAGCATCCGAATGAACCCAACCGCTTCGGCTGGGTGGTCGAGTTCGATCCCTACGACCCGGATTCCGTGCCGGTCAAGCGCACCACGCTGGGGCGCTTCAGCCACGAGGGCGCGTGGACGGTTGTGGCGCGGGATGGTCGTCTGGTCGTGTACATGGGGGATGACCGAGCTTTCGAGTACATCTACAAGTTTGTCTCGCGCGATCGCGTCAACGCGTCCGATCGCGCGGCGAACCGCGACTTGCTGGACCAGGGAACGCTCTGCGTGGCACGCTTCCACGAGGATGGCCGCGGAGAGTGGGTGCCGTTGCTGTTCGGCAAGGGCCGGCTCACCGCGAGCGGCGGCTTCAGCGACCAGGCTGACGTTCTGGTGCGCACCCGGGCGGCGGCCGATGCGGTGGGCGCGACCCGGATGGACCGGCCCGAATGGATCGCTGTGCACCCCCACACGCACGAGGTCTACTGTACGCTCACCAACAACGTGAGCCGTGGCACGCCGCGGATCCCCGGCCTTAACGCAGCCAATCCGCGTCCGGGCAACGTATTCGGTCACATCATCCGCTGGCGTGAGGCGGGCAATGATCCGGCGGCGCCCGCCTTCAAGTGGGACATCTTCGCGCTGGCGGGCGATCCGCAGCACACCGAACCGCAGCACCACGGCAACGTCAGAGGCGACCCGTTTGGCAGCCCCGACGGCCTGTGGTTCGACGAGAGCGGCCTGCTGTGGATCCAGACCGACGTCTCGACCAGCACGCTCAACAAGGGACATTACGAGCGGCTGGGCAACAACCAGATGTTGTGCGCCGACATCCGCACCGGCGAGGTTCGCCGCTTTCTCACGGGGCCGCGCGGATGCGAGGTCACCGGGGTCATCATGACGCCGGACGCGCGCACCATGTTCGTCAACATCCAGCATCCCGGAGAATCGCCGCGCGAGCGGAGCGACCCTCGCAACCCTAAGGCGGTGAGCGCGTGGCCCGACGGGCCGTCCGGCGGCCAACCGCGATCCGGAACCGTCGTGATCCGGCGTGACGACGGCGGCGTCATCGGCACCTGACCGGATGCCCGCCGTGGATGCCGTCATCTACCAGCACTTGCCGCCGGCCCGCCGCACGCTGCGGATTGCCGTCATCACCGAGACCTATCCTCCCGAGATCAACGGCGTTGCCATGACGATCGGCCGCATGGTGAGCGGCCTCCAGGGACGAGCCCACCAGGTGCAATTGATCCGGCCGCGGCAGAGCCGGCGCGATGCCCCGGCCACGGCAGCGAACTTCGAGGAAGTGCTGCAGCGCGGCGTCGCCATTCCAAACTACGACAGCCTGAGGATGGGTTTGCCGGCCAAGCAGGCGTTGTTGCGGCTGTGGACGCGCCAGCGGCCGGACATCGTGCACGTCGTGACCGAGGGCCCACTCGGATGGTCCGCGCTGGGGGCGGCCGCGAAGCTACGGATTCCGTGCAGCAGCGACTTCCACACCAACTTTCACAGTTACAGCGCCCACTACGGCGTGGGTTGGCTGAAGAAGCCGATCACCGCCTATCTGCGGCGGTTTCACAACAAGACTCAGGCGACCCTCGTGCCTACGGCTTCGCTGCTCGAGATGCTCGGGGAGCACGGCTTTCTCAATCTGCGCGTGGTGGCGCGCGGGGTGGACACGCGGCTATTCCATCCCGCGAAGCGCAGCGCCGAGCTGCGAGTGCAATGGGGCGCGCACGCGCAGCAACCGGTGGCGATGTATGTCGGCCGCCTCGCGCCCGAAAAGAATCTTCCCCTGCTGCTGGATGCGCTGTCCGCGATCCGCACGGCGCGCCCCGACGCGCGCCTGGTCGCGGTCGGGGACGGTCCGGAGCGCGCCGCGCTGCAAGCCGCCTACCCGTACGTGATCTTTGCCGGGATGCGAGTCGGCGAGGATCTCGCCGCGCACTATGCTTCCGGGGACATCTTTCTCTTTCCGAGCGTCACCGAAACCTTCGGCAACGTGACCCTCGAGGCGATGGCAAGCGGTATCGCGGTGGTCGCCTATGACTACGCGGCTGCGCACGAACATATCGAACATGGCCGCAGCGGGTTGCTCGCGAGCTTCGGTAACACGAGGGAGTTCATCGACCTTGCCGCCGGGCTTGCGACGGACGCACGCCGCGTCGCTGCGCTCAGCCGCTGTGCCCGCGAGACGGCGGAACGCATCGACTGGGCGCACGTAAATCACGCTTTTGAGTCCGCACTGTTCAACATCCTCGCCGTCCACGAGGCGAATGGCGCAAATGACGCGCAGCGCCTTGCGTGAAGGGCGAGATTTCGGCGCAGAGAACGTTCCGGGCGTCGGGCTTTCCGTGATCGATGACAGCCCGACCATGCGCAAGGTGCGCGCGCTGTTTCTGTCAGACATCCACCTCGGTTCCCGCGCGTGCCGTGCCGACCAATTGCTGTCGTTTCTCAGGGAGCACGACCCGGAACACATTTTCCTCATCGGCGACATCATCGATTTCTGGGCGATGAGCCGCGGCATCTACTGGCCCGCGCCGCATAACACCGTGGTGCAGAAGATCCTGAAAAAAGCGCGTCACGGCACGAAGGTGATCCTCATCCCCGGAAACCACGACGAGGTGCTGCGGGAGTACGCGGGCGGCGTCTTCGGCAACGTCGACATCATGGGAGAGTACGTGCACACTGCGAGCGACGGCAGGCGCTATGTGCTGCTGCACGGCGACGAATACGACCAGGTCACGACCTGCCACCGCTGGGTGTCCATGCTCGGCGACGTGTCCTACAGCCTGCTCGTGCATCTTAACCGCCTGCTATCCCTGATCCGCCGCAAGCTCGGGGTGAGCGGCCACTGGTCGCTCGCGGACTATGCCAAGCGCAACGTACTGCGGGCGGTGAGTTTCATCAGCGATTTCGAGCATGCCGTGGTGCACCACGTCAAGCGCCGTGGCCTGGATGGGGTGATCTGCGGCCACATCCACACGCCCGCGATCAAGCGCATCGACGGAGTGACTTACATCAACTGCGGTGACTGGGTCGACAGCTGCACCGCGATCGTAGAGCATTACGACGGGCGGATGCGGCTGGTGCGCTGGGTGCATCTGGATGCGACCCCAGCCCAGCACGTGGAGGAGATCGCGGAATCCACGCCGGCGTGAGGACATGGAAGTGCGCTGGCGGAACGGATGGCGGCGTTCACAAGCCCGTCACGCGCCCCGAGTATGCTTTGGGGCATCCCGAGATCGTCACCTGCCGAGGAGCAGACCATGAAGATCGACGACGTGATCCGTGACGCCCCCACCGAAGGAACGGTGTATTTCCTGTTGACGGCCTACATCGATGCCGTGTGGCGGCAGGGCACGGACAGGGAGGCTCACCCCATCGTGGCCAAGCTGCCTCTGTCGGGGATTGAGGACGTCGAGGCGCGGCTCAACGTGTTGATGGCCGAGGCGCACCAGCACGACGTTTCAGCGTCGGACGACGTGATCCGCGAATCTACTACTGTATTCCGCGCAGCGGCGCTTCGGTTGCGCCGGCTTGATGGCGAACGCGGCGACGGCGTCGCCGTCCCGGCCACGCAGATTGCGTTACCAGCTGCCTGAAGCGCCGCCGCCGCCCGAGCTTCCGCCGCCTCCCGAAAAGCTCCCCGAACTCGAACTCCAAGACGACCCCGACGAGCCGCTGCTGCCCCCGAGGGTAAACCCGCCGATGCGCGCCTTGCCCTTGGTCTTGAGGTCATGCTGCGCGTTCTTGTACCAAGGT